>Ga0209824_10000731_pt1 | contig 19928 bp, 16 predicted proteins | sample VDWuncwatermetaG_FD_184124 | JGI IMG/M metagenome (GOLD analysis project Ga0209824, IMG submission 184124) | Wastewater microbial communities from Netherlands to study Microbial Dark Matter (Phase II) - VDW unchlorinated drinking water (SPAdes)... ... | reverse complement strand
GTCAGTTTGCTGCAGCTCCTTTAGCTTAATCTTTGTTCCATCCCTCTCGATATCGGTTTTATCATCTATGCCGACCACTTCCTCACGGACTTTCTCCTTCCGTTCATACTGGAAGGTAATGGTGCGTTGACCGACACCGCTGATAACTGCCTCTACATCTTTGGCCTTGGCCTTCTTTTCCTTTTTCTCTTCCTGCGCCCAGGTGGTTCCGAGGAAGCAAAGCAGAGCGAACGCAACAACAGCAAATATCCGTAGCCCTTTCATCTGATCCTCCTTCTTCGACCGGTCTCTCTTACCTATGACAGTTGTCGCAAAATAGCCAAGAATCGGGGTAGTGTCAAGGCCGAGTCGGCAGGAACGAAAGGTCGTTGCTCCCCGGTGGGGAAAAGGATAAAAGGGAAAAGATTGCCCACAAAAAAATGAAAAAAAATCTAACGTCATACCGTGTCATCTATGGCGACACGGACCAGATGGGGGTCGCTTACTATGCCAACTATCTCAAGTGGTTCGAGATCGGCAGGACAGAGCTGCTGCGCCAAATCGGTACCCCCTATACTTCGATCGAAGAAAAAGGGCTGCGTTTTCCGGTCATCGAGGTCTCCTGCCGTTACTTCAGGCCCTCCCGTTATGACGATGTCATAGCCATCGAGACCAGTCTTACCTCCCTGGGGCGGGCGACTCTGACCTTTGGCTACCGGCTTTCGCGGAAAGAAGACGGAGTCCTCATCGCCGCCGGCTGGACCAAGCATGCCTGCGTGGATCCAAAGGGCGAGGTCACAAAGATTCCGCCCGACTTGGAGGGCTCATTGAAGGCGGCCATTTCTCCAAAGGAGTAAAGGGAATCAGCTTTCAGCTATCGCCTCTACAATATCTTCTCTCACCTCAGCATCTGATTCTATTTCCAGACGTTCTCTAAGTGCCTCTAACGACTCATCAGAGCCTATTTGTCCTAAAGCCCAGGCGACGTGACGCCGCACAAGGGGATCATCATTCTCAAGTGCTCGGATCAAAGCAGGAACAGCCTCACGGCTCTTAAGGTTTCCCAAGGCCACCGCCACATTGCGGAGAAAACCGCGGCGCTTGGCCCGGAGGATCGGGCTGCCGCGAAAACGGCGGCGGAATTCCTCCTCGGTGAGGGAAAGAAGAGGGATAAGCTGCGGCGCGTAGAGACCTTCGCGGGGCGAAAAGGCATCCTCTCCTGTTTCTATGACCTTCACATTATAAGGACAGACCTCCTGGCAGATATCACAGCCGAAGATGTGGTTCCCCATGAGCGGGCGCAGATGCTTCGGAATGGCTCCTTTGAGCTCGATCGTCAGGTAAGAGATGCAGCGGCGGGCATCAAGTATATAAGGACCGACAAAAGCGCCAGTCGGGCACGCCTTCAGGCAAAGATCGCACTTACCGCATCGATCTCGGATCGGCCGGTCGCAGGCCAGCTCGATGCTCAAAAATAACTCTCCAAGAAAAAACCATGAACCGCGTTGGGGAGAGATAAGATGGGTATTTTTGCCGATCCACCCGATTCCTGCGACACCGGCAATCTCTCTTTCCAGCACCGGCCCTGAATCGACAAAAGCCTTCCCCTCCACAGGCTCCGGGCAGATCTCCCTGATCTTATCCAGAAGAGAGTCCAGTCTTTCTTTGACAAGCTCGTGATAGTCGTCTCCCCAGGCATAACGGGAGATCCAACCGTTCGCACCCTCTTCCGCTTCAGGCCTCGGCAGCGGCGTATAGTAGTTCATCCCTACCGAGACAACGGAAACGGCCCAGGGAACCAATTTTGTGGGATCACGTCGCAGCTCCTCGGTCCGCTTGAGGTAGCCCAGCTCTCCGCCCAAACCTTTTCTCAGCCACCGGGCAAAGGACTCCTCATGCGGAGCCATTTTTACCGGCGAGATTCCCACCAGGGCAAACCCCAGCCTCTGCGCTTCCTCTTTGATCCACGCTGATAGAGAGGTCTTCTCCTCGAACTTCTCAGCTTTCATTTTCACGGCCTAGTTTATATTAACGCGCGCTATATTAGAAGAAGTCTATATGAAGGGGGGTATCCGGGAGGGAAGCAATACGTACTGGCTATGGAGCTGTAGGTATAATACCAGCAGCAAGCCCCTTCGGTCCTTTGCCGACCGGTATAATAGCGATGACCCTATCGTTTGTCGTATCGATCACCGAGACCGTGTTGTTTTCTCGATTCGCCACATATAGATAACATAGTCAGGAAATTCAATCCTAACTGCACGGACCATGAAAAGCGGTTATCGCACCTCATTCAGTATTCAACCCTCCAATTTCGAAAGCGACTTAGAAACTAAGGGCTCGGCTGTGCCAGGAGAGAAAAAGCCAGGAAGGGATTAAATAATCCAATGACCCGAGCTCAACTACTGAGGTGGGTTTCGGCAATTGCACTCATCTTATTTCTGTTTCTCTGAGTTACGTTCCTCTATCAAGCAGCGACTGTCATTAAAGGTGGATGATATTAGCGCCCTGCAAGTTATCGAAAGCCCGGCCTGCGATGATTGCCTGTGCTCCAGCCATCTCCTTTTTAGCGCACAAGTCGACAAATGGCTTCAGAAGATAGTTCTCGCTGTCACGAAGATCCCCCGCCTTCTGAAAGTGTGGTGGAAAATCGATTATCAGAAATCCGGGGTAGTTGTATCGACCATCCTTCGACAGAGAGAATAATGCATAGTGGTACGCGATCTGAATAATGTAGTTCGCCGTCCCACCCGCGCGAATCGTCCATGGCTGTCCGTCGAGATACAGATTGAAAGTGTCCCTGCGTAACTTTACGGACACCCGACCGGTTTTCCATCGGCTAAGACTATCTGCGTTTACCAGGTTGAGATAATCGTTCATCCTATCGCTAAGCAGATCCCCAACTTCCTCGAAGTCAACGGTTGGAATGAGTCGTTTGATTTCCGCGTCAAGCGTTGCAATCTCCTCCTCAAGAGCCGCAATTTTGGTATTCATATCTTGTCGAGACCCTAGTGCTCGTTCGATGCGGTCGAGCTGACGTAGTTCCGCTGTGATCCGCCCGGCTTCGTGATCGAGTAGTGCTATCTCCGGTGGCATTGCACGTACCGATAAAGCCTGGGCGGCGCTGATTGAGCGCTTCTCCGCATCGATACGCTGTTTAATGTCGCTAATCTGGACATCGAATGCGAGCAGTGCTTGCTCAAGTTCTTTGATGAGCTTGCGTAGTTCGTCAAGTTCCTCGGACACCTGCTGCTCTTCGAACTCTATACGTCGGTTTCCCCCGGATACGTCATCGGGGAACGTAACTTGGATCTGACCGCAGACAGGACAACGGTCCGAAGTTTGGCTTCGATCCGGCAATTCTTGGTCGCAGGCAGGACAGTGAGTAACCTTGAGGTCTGCAAGAACTGAGCCCCCTGCTTTGGCCCTCGCGAAACGGCCAAGCTCGGCTTCCAACGTCTTCGCATACTCGGCGAGTTCGGAATGTCGGCGACTCGTATTATTACGCTCATTCTCGACCCGATTAAGTTCTTGGTGAAGGGACTCTAGGTGCTGCTTTGCGGCCTCGAATGACGGATCGGTCGCTATTGCTCGACGGTCGAAGGTTTCAAGTGCTTTCGTCCTGGCATCGTCGATCTCCGCCAACCTAATCGAATGGCGCTGCCTAGACTCCGCGATCGACTCTGGGGTTACAGCGACAGCCATTTCTGGTTGTGCAAGCACATCGACAGCCACGTCTTGCATCACACGAACAAACACGTCTTTTTGCGCCTCCAGGCGTTCCTTTTCTTTCGTCTTGGCGACCAAATCGCCGTATTCCTTTGGGTAAAGGTTACTGGCTACATTCAGGAAGTGGAGGATGCATGCCGAACGCACGACATCGAACTGTTGTTGCGCAAAATCCGACCAGAACCGCTCCTGTTTGTACATATGCCGAAACATCTCGCGCCAACTGAGTTCCGGCCACGTTCGATCAGCGTAGGGATTGCCGCGCGGGACGTTGATCAACGGTATCCCCAGCTTACCCAGTATGAACTCCGAAAACTGCTTCGGTGTCATCCCCTCGTCGTTCACGAAAATCTTGGTCTTCGATCCGGATTCCTTCCAACGCCGTTCCACACTGATCTCTTCCCCATCAACGTCAAGGGTTAACGTGCCCCGGTCATACTTATCGGCCAGTTCCTGATCGAAGGCCTCTTCCGGCTTTCCGACGTCGCCAAGTATAAAGTCAATCATCTGCAGCCACTTCGTCTTTCCCACGTTCAGCTCACCGACAATGACATTGACACCAACCTTCAGCTCAAGCGTATCGTTATCGTCCAGTACGGGATGCCTGACCGCTCTTTTGATGTGCAACTTCTTGGCGGTCATTTTATGACTTCCCCACGTTTTCGTTGTCTAACTTCCGCATCGAAAACCTCATAAACGAGATTCTTCAATTGCGTTCCTGTCATCCTGCCTAATACCTTCTTGACGTCTTTCATCTGCCGGACGAGCGACACGAAAGGTTCGGTTTTCGAAAGAGACTTGGCCTTCTCCTGTCCCAATGCAGTCAGTATGAAGTTATACGTGCTGCCGTGCTTTTCCACAGTAATCAGCCGACGGGCCTCTAGGAACGCGAGCACTTGGTAATAACGCTTGTCCCATGGTCCATAGTGGTGGCGCACCATAGCGGATTCGGTCTCATCGCTCGCCGGAGTGATGGGCTTATGAAGGTGTTTGGCTACCCGCTCAAAAAAACCGGGGTACCGAACAAAGAAGTCGATCTTCGCTAGCTTTGTCAGACCCGCGACCTTTCCCCCGGAGCCGCAGTGATGGAAAAGCAATAGTAGACGTCCAGCGTGAAGTTCCATAATGTCATCGGCCGCAAGCGGTAATGACATAGCGGCGCGGCCGAGCGCTCGAATCGATTTCATGCTTGGAACCTCGTGAAGCGGTGGCGGCATCGTGCAGTGATTTCGTACATACAACCAGGAAGATAGCCAGGTAGCAGGGAGGAGCCTGTGTCGGCATCACGCAGCCCGTTGACCTCGTTTAAGCAGCGGTCGTGAAACTGAACACCACTTGCCTCAATCTTTCCAGAATCGAGCGACGAGCGCAGGATATGTAGCTTGTCCAAAACTTGCTGCTCGATGGCCTCTATTTGCTGCGTCGTGAGATAACCGGGGGTTCGTTTTTTGCGCAAGTAGAACTGTTGCTGGTCCTTGGCAACGTTCCAACAGATCCTGTCGAGTCCGGCATCCGTTAGCTTTTGTGCGAGTCGACCAGCCCTGCTTTTTTCCGGGTAGGGCCTAATCCAACTTCTGAGCTTGACGAGCAACTCTTCGCGTGAGATGCGCTTTTTCCTCCATTTGTCCATGCCGTATTCGGCCGTTTCTTTGGCCAAGGCACAAAGATTACCGTAAATCCCGCGCACCGTATCTGGGTCGTACGGAAGTCGAAGCTTGTGAAGCACGGTGCCAAGAGCCTCTTTATTTAACCGGGAGATGTCCGCTTCCGCAATCACATCCCAGTAAAGGTTCGTCAGCCAATAGTTGGTGCCGTTCTTCTTCACAGATGTCACGCTATCCAACCGACGACCAACATCTTGTGAAAGCTCCTTGAATGGACCATAAGACATCTTTCGGTGCTCGTGGTCGTGTTCACGAGTCAATACTTCAAGATCAGTATGAATCTGCCGACAGGTAACGATCCGGAAGCGAGCCGTTTCGGCGTATCGGTCCCGAGCCAGGCTTCTTTCGAGGACCGAGGTGCCTTTTCCATCTGGACTCTTCGGGGACTTACTTCTCTCGCAGAGCTTGGCCACACTCCAGAGTTGATCGGGATGTTCGCCCTTAACTTGAACGAACTCCAATACCTTCCCACCCTCACCATGCCATACTAACAGAATGTCGTCATACGTCTCACAGGACACTTCACTTAGGTTGCTGTCGGATAGCATTCGCACATAGAAGCCCGCGGCGACATCATCCTGATACGCGAAACCCTGACGGGCACAGATACCACCAGGGTCCTCTGGTACCGCATCAAATACAGATGACAGATTCTGCACGTGAGTCTTGTCCGTCTTGGTATCCACGCCCGGTATTTTAATTGATCCTTTAAAAGAAAACGTCTCGTACTACGCTGTGTCAAGATGCAGCGAAGCTGTCAACAATTCCATGCCTGCCCCCCCGCCCACCTCACATCTTTCAACATTTCACCCGGCTTTCACTTCAAGAACGCGCCGATCCAAAAAGGTCTCAATTTTGTCCTCGTTCGTGTCCGCTTTCATTCGTAGTAGCAGAGCGAAGTCTGCATCACTTAGAGGTATAATGAGTTTGGTGTCATTATCAAAGAAACTTCGACAGCGTCGAATAACTGCTGCTGAGTCTGCAGCCTTCCGAAACGCCAAAATCCCCACCATACCAAGTTTACGACCCAGCCGGCTGCCAAGTTGGTCGAACTCCGGGTTACTCATGTCGTGCCTGTAGTTCTTGCACTCAATCACGATTGTCGGGCAGACAATCTGATGGTCCGATTTGAGCGAAAAGAAAAACCCGGATCTACTCTTGTTCGATGCCAAAATATCCAGGCGTTTGATGCCACCAAACACAGTCTGCTCTAGCCGCACATCATGCAATTCGCGAGGAAACAAAAGCCCTAACATTTCGGCAACGTGTACCTGGTATTGCCTCGCCTGCGCTTTGCCCAGAGGGATACTCCTTAGCTTAGTCTCGTAAAGATTTGGGAGTTTGAGACTGTCGGGGTCGGGATTTCCTTTCTTCTTACGTGCCTCAGACCTCACTACGCGAGGCTTGACCGCCTTTGGTATCGGGATACTGTCATCAACCACGTGGGCCGTCTCGATCGTCACGGCATCCAAGACATCAGCAAGGGGAGAAACTTTAGCTTTTCGGTATAGTCGGGCTTGATTCCGAGGGGTAGCTGGAATGGCCTGAACGAATTCAAAACCTGCGCCTCCTAGTAGGGCATCGATCTCCGCTACCGTGAACTCGCGATAGAACGTTTTTAATTTCGACCCCCGTCCGACGTAGTATCCGTCGCCAATGCGATAGGCAGGCACTAGCCGGTCAATGTAATCCGCATCCCCTCGTTGGGTATACCACAACAGGTGAGCCCCAGGTTGGAGCTTCCTGTAGCAGTGCTGGAGCACCAGCAATCTCTCCGCGGGCACTGGCATAATGTTTAGAACGTTAATTAGGATCGCTAGATCAAATCTTCCGCTTGAGCCAAGGAATTGATGCGGATATTCTAATGTAGAGAAGCGATGTCTGAAACGCTTTGCGCGTTTCCAGAGCGCTGCCGCCTGCGCGGATTCATCGAACAGATCTTTATATTCAACCGCGCAGACGCGGTATCCTTTCTCCAAAAGATAAACTGAGTTCCGGAGTTTTCCTGCGCCGAAATCTAGGATTTCGCCAGACCGCGTCAGCCCGGAGCGCCGGAGAACCAAGCGCAGCGCAGTTCCAAGCGTTTTCCCCGGTGTCGTAAAAGTCGGCGCAGATTTCGTTACGTTTATGACAACCTCCCGGTAAAGCCGGGTTCCATCGGATTCGGTCCGGACTGGTTGATTAAACTTATATTGTGGTGATTCCCACATCGTATTTCGCTCTCGCTAAAGGTAGTGTCGCGTAAAATATGGCGAAGGAAGACGCGCGTCGAGGCAAAAAAGAAATAGTGGACCCTTTCCCTAACTATCGCTCAAGATTCGAGCCTATCCTTCAGCCTCTGCTCCAGCCATTTTGCCAACCTTCCCCTGATAGCCGGGGAAAAGTTTAAGCCCTTCTCGGGGTCGGCAAAGTCTGGCAGACGATCCATATTCCTTTTGACATCATACCAGTTGGCCTCGATGCCCGTCATCAACTCACCATGCTCCTGGGGGTCCGCATTGGGGTCATAAATGTATCTGAAGGTGAGGTTGTCGTATAGCTTAAGCTGTTTTGGATCTCGATCCTTCGTAAAAAAGACTGATGGGATCAGATGGTCTGTGTGAAAATATCCTTCGTAATGGTCAGGCGAAAACTTACGAAAATCGGAGGTTTCCTTAAGAGGGCTAATTTCTCCGTCCCGGATGGGCACCAAAAAAGTGGCTGGACAATGTTTCATCTTGCTAGAAATCCTCTTGGAGGTCTGCCTGTAAGCGTTATTAATAGTCCGCATCGCGTTTTCGAGAGCACCTATCTTCTCTCTGTCTTGTAACGTTGCTACCCCGGCCCTAGAATAGACAAAGTGGCCAAGGGCATTAGAAGTAATCATAATACCCCCAGGCGTTCGATGGTCGTGCCACCATCTACTGTCTCCTTGTGCACAAAAGATGTTTGGCAAAGTCGAGAACTTAAGAATCTTTGACTGACCATCTTCACCTACGCGCCGTAGGAAGACGTACTCCCGCTGAGTTCGATACGTGTCATCCTGAATTTTGTCGATTTCTATATATAGTTCCAGAAGGCGTCGACAAATTTCTTTTAACAGATCATTGGGCTCTTTACTTATCAAACTTCTGCTGACTAGTAAGATCAGGAAAGAAGAACTAAGGCCTTCGAGCGCATGCCTCTTCCAAATTTGCCGATAATCCTGGATCGTATCCCGCAAATCCTCGTCTCCCCTCCTCATTCTTAAAATCTCGTGTTCCTCCAAGAGGCAAATAAAGACGTTCTTATTTTTTGCCGCTACACGCCCAAAGACACAAGGCTGATTGGTTTCCAACCATTTTCTGTATCCGCTAATTTTCGTCCGCTTACTGTATTTCGGATTGAAAAGAATGCCATGTGTAGCTTCGATGTCAGCAGAGAATGAGTGTCGTAGATGGAAGCGGTCGTTCACGCCACGCAGTTTGACCTCAAGCAGCATTTCAGCCAGATGCGCCTTCATCTGCCTCTCCTTTGTGCACTTCCCATTGCTAGCCCAGCGACTGCCAGAACTTTTCCTCTCTCTTCGTAAAGAAATAGGATCAGGAATGCCCTATTGAGCGTTTCTGGTTGCTCTTTTTCTAGAGCCCTCTCATTATGCCAATATTGCATATTTAATGCCGTCTTCCATTTTTAAAACACCCCTGAAGAATTTTACGATAATTCCCTCAGGCGCTGTAAGGCTTTTTTATAATGAGGATTCAGCTCCTTGGCCTTACGATATGCCTCTTTAGCCTCGTCAATTTTTCCAAGTTTCTGATATGCGCGTCCTAAGGCATACCGGTAAGTTGGCTCTTCCGGATTTAGATCGATGGCCTTCGAACACGCAGCAATCGCACCCTTTAGATCTCCTGCTTTTTGCCTAGCAACGCCAAGTAGATCCCAATATTTTGGATTGTCTTTATCGATTTGAACGAAGACGTGCAGGAGACGGGCAACCTCTTCCGGCCCGTGGTCTAAATGTTGATAAACAAGCGGAAGGATAGATGGGTGAATGTTAGGATGCCGATTTAACTTCTCCAGGGCAAAAGAAATTGCCTCTTCGGTTCTGTTCAACCTGTGAAGGTTAAATGCTAAGCTCTTCCAGGCCTCGGCAGACTGCGGGTTATTTTCAATTTGCTGCAGAGCCGCATTCGCTGCAGTTTCATATGACTCATCGTCTACCTTTTCTCCTGTCTGTTTGTCGACTTTTTTTCAAATTTCCACCGCTTCTTTCATTCGTCCTGATTGCTCAAGATTTGTGGCCAGACTACGCAACGCACTGGTAAATGTCGGGTCAATGTCCGTAGCCTTGCGCGCAGCCTTAATACCCTCTTCGTATTGGGCTGCCTGATAAAACTCGACACTCCGCCTATACCACTCGACTGCTTCCTGCCGCTCATCGGAAATTTGATCTATTTGTACGATGTTCCATAGAGGAAGTGCAGAGTACCTGTGCCGCAGGAAATCAAAGGTTCGATATACCTGCGACTTCCATTCTGGATCCCACGTATCAACCCAGCGAAGGAATCGCTCGAGGGGTTCTCGGTCTGCTGTGACATCAAGAGCGCCCGAAATAACAAGGTCTACTACCCTTTGGACGTAGATAGGCTTTTGTATATTAAGGTGCGCCTTGGGGTCTGGACCGAACGAGGCGTAGTGACGCAACCATTCTATAAAAAGTCCGTCTATTTGTTGCCTAAGTTCACCTTCCCGAAGTTCTGGAGCATCTATCAGATACGAAAAAAGCGTTTGAATTTGCCCCCTCTCCACGTCGGTTATTGCCACTCCATTTCCAAGCATCAAATGCAATATGGATTCCGAGGTAAGGTAAACATCTTCTGCCACTTCATCCCTGAGTAGATGTCTACCAAGTTGAGTTATGCGCCAGAGCGCATCTTGATTGCGCGGAAAGGTACGGCACCATGTAAGGATGTTCCTAACACTGTTGATAGGAATCTCCGGTTCCCGAGCGAGAGCTTTGATAAGATAGCCTGCCTGTTCTTTGTCGCAGTTAATGCTGAGCCAAGCAATGGCTCCGGTCTTCACAGCAGAGAATTCTCCATTACTCTCAAGCCAAGATCTATAGACGAAGTCTGCGTCGGTATTGGTACCAAATCTATCAATCCATAGAATTAGTGACTCTCTGATAAGATTCTTATCGCCTCCTGCATCCAACCAAGACCGGTAAATAAACTGTGCGTCCAGAACCGTCCGATTTTCCTTAAGCCATTCCTTAATCGATTCCTCCACTAAATCCTTCTTCCCTTTGTTATCCAGCCAACATGGATATATAAAGCTTGCGTCCAGAGTCTTCCGATGCTCCGTAAGCCATTCCTTAAACGATTCCTCTACTAACTCTTTCTTGCCTCCTGCATTCAGCCAAGAATAATAAACATGCCGTGCGTCCAGAGTCTTCCGATGCTCCGTAAGCCATTCCTTAATCGATTCCTCCACTAACTCTTTCTTGCCTCCTGCATCCAGCCAAGAATGATAAACATACTGTGCGTCCAGAGTCTTCCGATGCTCCGTAAGCCATTCCTTAATCGATTCCTCTACTAACTCTTTCTTGCCTCCTGCATTCAGCCAAGAATGATAAACATACTGTGCCTGCAGAGTCTTCCCATGCTCCGTAAGCCATTGTTCCATCGGTTCCTTTATTAAATCCTTATCACCTCCTGCAACCAGCCAAGACCTAATCACGAAGTTGGCATTTAGGACCAAGGTAAATTTTAGAAGCCACTGCCGTATGGCTGAACTGATCTCCTCTTTGGGTTGGCCCGATTCTAACCAGGACACTAAAAGAAAGTGCGTCTGGAACATGGTAGGCCGTGTAACAATCCACTGTAACGCCGGATCACGCAGCGCCTCGGGCCAAACTCGAAGTCCCCAGGTAAGCACAAAATTACTGCCGGTTGGGTAGCGAGCTGCTTTCTCAACCCACGAACGAAGAACGGACCGCAGCCCCTCATCCACGGCCGAGCCGCCCTGCTCCGTTGTCCAACGTACTAGCCAACCGAGTTTGTTCTGAAAATTCCACTCTTTTTCTGCACCGTACCAAATGTCTTGGTTTCCGGTGAGGAGTTCAATGCTCTCCACCGGGGTCAGAAGAGTTGTCCAAACTAGGGTGTCGCGTACTTCATACCAAGCCGCCTGATCCTGCGATATGTCCTCCTGCAATATTTTTAACCAGTCTAAAGAACGAAATTCGGGCTGGTCAACCAACCGCTGCAAACTGATAACAGCCGATCGCAGACAATCTGATGCCCTGGCTTTATTAAGCAATTCTTGAACAAACAATTCTAGGGTCACAGGGACGCTTTTCGCATGGGAAAGCACGATCTGATCGGAGAGCACATCATGGAGACTGACCCAGCCCTCAGTCTCTTGAAGCTCCGTCTCGGCATGCTTCTCGACCCAGCCGTCGGTTGCCAGCCCGTCGAGGAGAATTCTATAGGTTTCTTCTTCGAAGAGATGCAGATTTGAGGTGGGCAGTGGAAGCAAAGCCATTAGAATTGCCAGTTCGCGATCTATATGTATTCCGGGAAAGCTCAGCTGAACACGCTTGGCAACCCAAGCTCCAAAATCCTCTTCGTGGAGCAACTCGCCGAGATCTCCCTCTCTACCTAAAGAATAAAGGTAGGATACGAATACCGCGAGAATCGGGTTGTCACGGCAAAGACTCAAGTAACTTTCTGGTCGGTCGATTCCACAATGCTCAAGAATATGGCGCGTGGTTTGCTCACGATAGACCTCGGCCCATGTTTTGACCGGGCTGTTCAGGTGAGGGGAAAGATCAACCATCCTGTGCCTGGAAGTGGCAGCCACGTTGGCATAATAACTTCTGCGGCAGTTAGCTATGTAACGGATACGCAAAAAATAGGTGTCGTTGAGATCGTTAATGGTCTCAACCAACTCGTTAAAATCCTTTTGAGTCTCGATGTAGTCAATCACTAGAAGTACAGAGGCGGTGGGTGTGATTTGTTCCGCAAGGAGTTCGAGTGCTCCTGACTTTAGACGACTGAGCACTCTCAACACTATCCACCCTTTCTGCTGTGCTACGCGCCCAATTTCGAGCGTAAGTCTAGTTTTACCGATGCCCCCTCGGCCCGTTACCATCAGCCCTGTTATATCGCCTTTCTCCAGCAATGCGAGGAGATTTTGTTCGTCGATAATCTCAGTGCCGGGCGGGGGAGGATGGGTCTTTAAATGTTCCGCGCGACTATAGTAAGGAAGTTTACTGCTATCCAAATACGCACGGAAACTAGCAAGATCGGGAGTCTCCTCCAATGGTACGAATCCCTGAGGACGCGTAGGAGGAAACCAGCGGAAGATGAGATGCGGGCGCTCTTTTAGCCGCGACCATAAGTCGTTCCAATCAAGAACGCGTACTGATAGCTTACTTAAATGTGCAAGATGGCGATAGTCATTGCCAAGTTTATTGAAAAACGCCGCGATCTCCTTTCGTAGCTCGTCGGTCTGTTCCGGGTTTTTAAGCGTGGAACTCACGCACAAAAGATACTCATGAATTACTGGATCAGTGATATACCACGGTCGATATTGTGATTGAGACTTCGTAGGTCCGCTGGCATCAGCTAAGTGGGTCGTGAGTTTCTTGGCGTCACTACGCCAACGGCTTTGGGCCTCAGATAATCCGTCTTTGCCTACAAATTTACATTGAACTACAGTCCGGGACGCCAGCATCGTCTCGGTAAGATCGATCGCTCCATCCTTTCCTCCGCCTGGAAAGAAGTGCAAATCCGGGTAATCGGAAATGAGCAGCTCATGGACAAAAGCCTGAAATACGTCGCCGAGTTCCCCTTGGACCAGTCTTGGATTGAGGTGTTCTCTACAGAACCGCAGATTTTCCATCGTCTTGCGCCTCGAATGATTGGCTGAACGAGCAGATCACCTAGCAACTTCAACCCACCAGTAGCCTGTTGGATCTGTTATCAAGTGTCAGGCATTTTTTGCATTTGGATCTATCCCGCCTTACGGATTTTGCCAGCACACCAAAATTCCGTACCTCATAAAATAACTCTCAGGTAGCCAAAATAGAAATCACATCTGTTGGGGTCTAGTCTTTTGATTTTTGACTTCACTGACCGTCCAACAAAAATGCCCGTCTGGGAGACCCAGTCCGGGCTGATGTAACACGATCGAAGATGTGACCGGATCAGACCAGTCTGTGCCTAAATAATTACTTCCTTATTTAATCCAGTTGGCGGGTTGCCGTCAAGGCGCTAATATGGAATGGCTAGGTTGAAAGAGAGAGTTCAGCGTGGTATGAATATGAGGGAATACCAAAAACTGTAGATGGACCGGACGGCAATGATAAGGAGAATAAAACTATGCCTATGAAGAAGGTTGCCATCTCTCTACCCGAGCCTGTGTTGGAAACGGTTGACCGACTCGCGACACGCCGGGGCGAGTCCCGCAGTCATGTGATTGCCACAATCCTGTCGAGAGTGGCGAGGGCTAAGCGGGATCGGGATATCACGGCTCAGATTGACGCGCTGTTAGCTGACAAGTCAATCGCCGCTGAGCAAAAGCTCACGGCAGACGAGTTCCTCCGGATGTCTCCATGGCCCAGAGAGAAGTGGTAATACATCAGGGTGACGTGTACTGGGTCGCCTTTGCAAGCGGCCGAGGTTCAGAACCGTGGGGACGCCGGCCAGCCCTGGTGCTGCAACATGACCGATTTAACCGCAGTCGACTTAACACTGTAGTAGTTGTCGCGATCACCTCCAACCTGCGATATGCCACGCTTCCAGGCAACGTTCGTCTACGGAAAGGGGAAGGGAACCTGCCAAAACCATGCGTGATCAATGTCACCCAGCTTCAGACCATCGACCGGGTGTACTTACAGAAAAAGATCGGCACTCTCCCCCGCCACTTGCTGCGGCGGGTTTGGGAAGGAGCGCAGCTAGTGCTGGAAGTAAATGGAGAGCCAAACCCATAGTTAAGACGGTTAGCCGGCGCGAAAGAAAAAAGGGCCGGGAACTTTAATGGTAGGAGATGTTCCCGCTCCCCTCACCTTCGTCGGCATCGAGCAGCGGTTTGCGGCCGGCGAAGCCATCTTCAATGCGATGCCAGTGGGCAACGCTTTCTTCACCATAGCGCCAGCACAGAAATACAATCTCTCCTCCCAACATGCAGGGAAAATCCACTAACCCCTGCTCCACACCCTTACACACACAGCCGTAGCTGTTGATCTCCTCCACGAGACCCTTCACCTCCTGGATCAGACGCGCAATCGCGTCATTCTCCTGCAGGCGTTCCATCAGATCCGGGCTGTTGGGGAAAAGCCGCTCTTCACGAATCACCGCCTCGCTCTTCTTGCGCAAAAAATCGAGATGGTCGAAAATCCGCTTCATCAGTGGCCGCAAGGCCGGAAGAAAGTCATTGGCCTCATCCACGGTAAAGAGACGGGGAAAAAGCTGCGAGGTAGCCATCAACTACCAACCCTCCATGGGAGGCACTACAGGTCCATGCCCCTTCTGATCTGTCGGAGCAAGGCAATGTTGTCCGAATGGCCGGTCATGTGGGCTGCCACCATGCCGCGGATCGGTCGTCCCAAGAGATAAAAGTCGCCGACGATGTCGAGAATCTTGTGGCGGGCAAATTCATCGGAGAAGCGCAGTTCCGTGTTGAGAATCTTCTCATTGTCCATCAGGATGCAATTGCTCAGCCTCCCGCCGTTCACCAGCCCGAGCTTTTCCAGTTGCTCGATGTCCTTGAGAAAGCCGAAGGTCCTGGCCGGGGCGATCTCCTCTTTGAACGACTCCGGTCCCTTGAAGATATAAGTATGCTCCTGCACCCCTACCGGCTTAGGGTAGTTGAGAACGTAGCGGACCCCGAAGGTATCTGCGGGCTCAATGCTGATGCTCTCCCCGCCCTTCTGGCCGACCCGATAAGTTTTATCGACGACGATCTCGGACCATTCCTCTTCCTGCTCCTGGATGCCCCCCTCCTCGATCAGGCGGCAAAATTCCAGAGCGGAACCATCCATGATAGGGATCTCGCCTTGCACCTTGACCAGCAAATTGGTGATCCCATAGCTGTGCAGAACAGCCAGAAAATGCTCCACGGTGGCGACCACAATGCCTTTGCCGCGAAGCGAGGTGGCATATCCGGTCGAGCCCACGTAATCCAGATGGGCTGGGACAGTCGTATCGGCCGAGATACCGCTGAAGAGGATCCCGCTATTGGGAGGAAGCGAATGGAGGATAACGCCGGTCTTGATCCCGGAATGGAGTCCCTGACCGGAAATCACCACGCTCTTTTTCAGCGTCTTTTGCTTCAAGGTCCTCGCCGCCGCAGAGTTCGAGCTCCGAGAACGGCGCTTGCCTTTACCTGTCTTGAGTTTCCTAGTCTCTCCCTTCGCGCCCGAAGCCTCCCCGAGGGCGCGCCGAACCGTCAGAAGCAAGCCGTCCAAGGAAAGAGGTTTTTCGATGAAGTCAAAGGCTCCCAGCTTGGTAGCGGTAACTGCCGTATGGATATTTCCATGGCCCGAGATCATGATCACATCCACTTCGGGTTCCCGCTCCTTGATCTCTTTCAGAAGTTCGATTCCATCCACCCGTGGCATCCAGATATCGAGAAGCACGAGACGGGGCCGCTCCTTGCGTATCAGCTCTAAGACCCTGGTCCCATCAGTGGCCTCGATGACCCGGTAGCCTTCGTCGCTCAGGATCTCCCGGACCGATTCCCGAATCCGTTCCTCGTCATCCACCACAAGGATCGTTGTCTCTGCCGATCTCTCTTTCACTTCCCCTCCAAAGCGCCCTTTTTAGGAATAGACCGCCTTCTTTTTAATCTCCTGGAAGTCCGATTGATCCCGCACGGGCAGCTTGATGATGAAGCGGGTGCCTCTGGGCTCATTGGGACGTACCCTGATGTCGCCCCGATGGTCCGCTACGATGGCGCTCACAATCGCCAACCCCAAGCCGGTGCCATCTTTTTTAGTGGAGAAATAGGGCGCAAAGATCCTCGCCCGGACCTCCGGGGCCAGGCCACAACCATCGTCGGCCACCTCCAGCTGGACGATTCCCGATGAGGAGTCGTACGCAGTCAAAATTTTAATCTCTCCCTTTTCTTCCACCGCTGCTACCGCATTATCTAATAGGTTGATCAGGGCCCGCTTGATCTGGTCCCGATCCAATTCGAGAGACGGGATATCTCCTCGCTGAAACTGGAAATTGATCCCGCGGTGCCCCTCCTTGAAAAGAAAGAGCGCCTCCTTCACGATCTCGTTGAGATCATTCGGGGCAAGCTCAGCGGTAGGGAGGCGGGCAAATTGAGAGAACTCATTCACCAGGTTTTTTAGCTCTTCGACCTGTTTGATGATGGTCGAAGTACACTTATCCAGAATGGCGCCATCCCCCTCCAGCAACTTCGCGTACCGCTTCCTCAGACGCTCGGCGGAAAGCTGGATCGGGGTTAAGGGATTCTTGATCTCATGCGCGATTCGCCGCGCCACCTCGCGCCACGCCTCCATCCTCTGCACCTTCTGGATCTGGGTAATATTCTCCAGAAAGACCATGATGCCGAGGATATTCCCCTCGTCTCCTCTGAGCGTGGCCGCCGTTACCACGACAGTGAGGATCTGATCAGGGAGCGGTATCTTGATCTCCCGCTCGACGTTCGCGCGCCCTCTCACTTGCTGGATGATCTCGCGCAGGACCTGGAGATGTTCCGGCTGAAAAACCACCCCGTAATTTTTTCCCAGGACCTGCTCCCTATTTATCGCCAATATCTGTTCTGCGGTCTTGTTGATCGTCGTGACGTTCCCTGTCGGATCCACGGAGATCACTCCCGCCGTGATATTGGCCAGCAGAGTCTCCATGTACCGCCCCCTACGTTCGACCTCCAGGTTGATTTGCTTTAGATCCCGCGTCATCTGGTTGAAGGAATCGACCAGCGTCCCAATCTCATCGTCGCCGCTGGCCTCGATTTGATAATCCCAATTGCCGTGGGCTACCTCATGGGTCCCCTCCGCCAGCCTTTGGATGGGAACGGTAATCCCCTTGGCGAGATAGAGGCCGAACCAAGTCGCCGAGAAAATGATCACCAGGGTGATCAGGAGCAACGTCAAGATATAGCTGTTCTTTACCGGCTTTTTCAGAATCGTGAGATGCTTGTGCTCTTCGTAGGAGCGCGATATCTGGAGCGCCCGCTTCGAGATACTCTTCGGCACATAGTAATCGACCACCACCAGCCCTAAAATCTCCCGGTCGCTGCTGTAGACGGGAACGCCTCCGCGGATGATATCCCCTTCGCCGAACTCCTGGGTCCGGGTAACCTCCAGGCCGCGCAGGGCGCGGTTGAGAAAATCGGACTCCGGCTTAATCGTCACCCCGGTCGGCACCTGATCGTTAAACGCAACCACCAGGAGCTGACGGTCGGGAGAGAAGACTTCAACGGTCCCGAGATTGTACTCCCTCTGTTTGGCCTGGATAAACTCCTTGAGCTCGGCGATGCGCTGCGAGTCGAAGAGCCCCTCCTGGGTGATACGCTGGCTCAACTGGCGCGCGTAGAAGAGGGCGTTGTTGGCGGAGTTTTGATAGTACGTCTGGCCGATCTCCAGGGACCCCTGAAGCGCGTTCTCTACCTGGACATCCAACAATCTCTCAAAGGAACGCGTCACGAAACCTCCGGCAATAAAGAAAAGCAGCAGGGTGGGGACCAGGGACAGGGCAATGAAGGCAATAACCAGGCGGACCCGAAGGCGAGAGCCGAGAATGCGCCTTTTCCTTTCGAAGATAAGCTTCACCAGGTTGCGGACGACGAGAAAAACCAGCAGGATCAGTAAAATGATATTGATGTTGAGAAGAAGGAAAAACCCGATGTTGCCGCTCAGCGAAGATTCCGTGGAGACCCCAGGCAGCTGGACCTCAAAAAAGGCGAAGAGGAGCACCATCAGGGTGGTGATCAGGATCACCACCCCTTCCCGCTTCCTCCGCACGGCCTCCTCGTGCCTGAGCCTATCTTCTAATGTCTTGGATGTGTCTGCTGATTCCATGCCCTTGAGAACTACGTAAGAGGCAAAAAAACAAAAAGATTTTACCTCCTAAAGAGATAAAGGACAAGGGTTAAAATCAGGCTTATGAGCAGGCAGCTCGTGAGCGGAAAATAAAAGGTAAAGTTCTCTCTGCGGATGTAAATATCCCCGGGAAGCTGGCCCAGCCAAGGGATTTTCACTCCGACGGAAAAGATGATTCCTAGAACTACTAGCAAGATGCCAAAAAAGATTAGCGCCTTCCCAAAACTTTCCATCTATCCCTTGATCTCTTTATCCCTTCTAACCCTGCAACCCTCAATCCCTTCATCCCTTTAACCTTTTTAAAACAGACTCTCCTGCTTTTTTGAACTGCCGGCCAGGTCTGAACCTTTTTTACGGCCAAAATGCTCATAGGCAAGAGCCGTTGCCATCCGACCCCTCGGGGTGCGGTGCAAAAATCCAGCCTGGATCAAAAACGGCTCATACACGTCTTCGATCGTGTCCTTTTCCTCACCGATCGCCGCCGCCAGAGTTTCTACTCCCACCGGCCCCCCCGCGAACTTGTCAATTAAGGTGAGCAAGAGCAAGGTGTCCATTTTATCAAATCCCATGGGATCGACTTCTAGCATCTTCAAAGCCTCTTCGGTAACCTGCTTGGTGATCACGCCTGCGGCTTTGACCTGGGCATAGTCTCGTACCCGGCGCAACAGCCGGTTGGCAATCCTCGGGGTGCCGCGGGAGCGACGGGCGATCTCCGCCATCCCCTCGTGGTCTCCGCCCACGTCGAGGAGGGAGGCTGAACGACTTAAGATATGGGTCAGCGTCTCGGCGGAGTAAAAGTCGAGGCGGAAAATCGCCCCGAAGCGGTTACGCAACGGCGAGGTCAGGAGCCCGGAACGCGTTGTCGCGCCGATCAGCGTGAAGCGCTTCAGATCCAACTTGATGGATCGGGCCGAAGGCCCTTGGCCGATCATGATATCGATCTGATAATCTTCCATCGCCGGATAGAGGACCTCTTCCACCACATGGTTCAGTCGGTGGATCTCATCGATAAAAAGGACATCCCCCTCTTCCAGGTTCGTCAGCAACGCTGCCACATCACCGGGTCTTTCTACCACCGGACCGGAAGTGGCCTTGATGTTGACCCCCATCTCGCGCGCGATGATGTAGGCTAGAGAGGTCTTTCCCAGCCCGGGCGGGCCGTGGAAGAGCAGATGATCCAAGACGTCCTTCCGTCCCCGCGCCGCGGCTATGGCCACTTTGAGATTTTCCTTCACCCGGTCCTGGCCAACGTATTCGTCGAAGCTGCGGGGCCGGAGATTGACCTCGTACTTGAGATCCTCTTCTGTCCTGTTAGGCGTGATCTGCCGGGGGTCCATATCCATAATTCATAATTTTGAATTCTGAATTTTTAATTTTAGATTTTCCAATGAATTACCCCGCGCCAAGAGCGCGGGGTATCAAAAGAGCGAGAGTTGGCGTAGTACCTCCATGGGCTTACCTTGGTTGCGAACGTATCTCTCTACTACCTCCCAGCCCCCACGTTCCCCAACTGT
>Ga0209824_10000729_pt1 | contig 19954 bp, 16 predicted proteins | sample VDWuncwatermetaG_FD_184124 | JGI IMG/M metagenome (GOLD analysis project Ga0209824, IMG submission 184124) | Wastewater microbial communities from Netherlands to study Microbial Dark Matter (Phase II) - VDW unchlorinated drinking water (SPAdes)... ... | reverse complement strand
GAGCATGTTGGTCCGAAAAGCGACGCCCGCGCCCGTGGAGTGTATCGTGCGCGGCTACCTCTTCGGCTCAGCCTGGAAAGAATACTGCGGGAACGGCAGTGTCTGCGGCATCCCACTGCCGAAGGGCCTGCCGGAGGCTTCCCGTCTCGAAGAGCCTGTGTTCACCCCTTCGACGAAGGCGCCGGTGGGAGAGCATGACGAAAACATCGCCTTTGCCCAGATGGTGAATCAAGTCGGAAGGAAAATAGCCGAGAAGATGCGGGACATCAGCATTGCTATCTATCTCCGGGGACGGGAGATGGCCGAGGCCAGAGGGATCATCATCGCGGATACGAAATTTGAGTTTGGCCTGATCGGCGGGGAGATAATCCTGATCGACGAGGTTTTGACTCCAGACTCGTCCCGCTTTTGGCCGCTGGAGGGTTATCAGCCGGGAAAGGCGCCTGATAGTTTCGACAAACAGTATGTGCGGGACTATCTTCTGAGTCTCAACTGGGACATGAAGCCCCCTGCCCCGTTGCTGCCAGCTGAGATTGTCCGGAAGACGCAGGAAAAATATGCCGAGGCGCTGCGCAGGCTTACCACGACCAAAAAATAGGATGACGACTTGATAGTGCTATCGCTGCAGCGCTCGGGTAAAGCCCTAATTTACATTGTTTGCTCAACCCAGAAGAATTAGAAACCCATGGCAAACACAGTTTCTGTCGGCGGGCTGAAAATCGACGAGAGGCTGTACCGTCTGGTGCGCGCGCTTTATTTCTCGCCGGCGAATTTTGCGGCAGGAAGAAAAGAGGCATCGACAAAAGATTCCCACGGCTCTCGCTTGGGAATCAGCTGATCGCCGGCGAGCAGCCGGACCATCTCGGCCATCCCGGGGCCATCGATCGCTCCCTCGCCGCGAAAGGCATTGTTCTCCGGAACCATGAATTTATAGGTGCGCGCAGCGGTCGCTTCATCAATTTTCAAACGCTGCACCAGGATCTCGATCGCCGCCTTCTCGTTGGCCGGGTCGTTTAGCCAATGCATCGCTTGTCCCATCACCCGCATGAAGCGCGCGAACAACGGCCGGTTTTGTGCCAGCGACTTGCTGTTGGCGAAATACGCCGTGTACTGCAAGTTTTTGATCTCGTCTGCGTAATTCAGCAGAACCTTTCTGCCGGCATCGATGGACCTGAAATTGAACGGCGGCGCCTCGGCCAAGGAGGCGGCGACCTGGCCCGAACTAACGGCTTGAAATCTTTCGGGGCTGCCACCGACAAAAAGAAGGGTATACGCCGTCGGCGGAACACCCTGGCGCGCCATGACGTCTTTGAAGATCGTCGTGGTGATGCTGGCGAGCGTGGCGGCGGCGATCTTCTGTCCTTTGAGGTCGGCGAGCGTTTTGAATTGCGGCTGGCTGATCACTTGGTAGGGATAGCCGTAGTTCGACCCGCCGATGACCTTCAACTCGCCGCCGCGTGCCGCCGCGATCACGCCGAAATGGGTGCCCGATCTCGCCAGGTCAACCGTCCCGGCGAGAAGCGCTTTGATCACGAGGTCGGGCGCCATGTAGGTGACATCGAGATCAATATTCTCCCGTGCGAGAAATCCCTTGTCCCGCGCCACCATTTGATCCATTTCTAACGCGGTGGGATTCGTCGAGCTCAACGTGAGCCGGTCGGCTGCGGAGGCGGGAGGTCGAGAGCAAAGTGAGAGCCCGACGATAATCGAAATGGCAAGCCTGCCAAGATTTCTAACCGTCATCTCATTCCCTCCTGTTATGGATTCGCCGGATCGAGGGACCCAGCTGAAGTCAACGTGGCGTAAGATTAGGCAAACTGAGGAGGGGCGTCAAGGGCTGTGATAGGCGACAGGCGCGAGGCAGCAGGAAAATTGTGGCGTCTTGCCATTTACCTCTATGCTCATCTATGATTCAATCTCTCAAACCAAAGGGAGAAAATTATGGAACAAAGAGTTGAAAAGGGCGGCCTCAAGATCGATGAAGGATTGTACCGTCTGGTGCGCGACGAGATCGCGCCCGGCACGGGCGTGCACGCCGATCGCTTCTGGAAATCGTTCGGCGAGATTGTGAGAGATCTGGGGCCGAAGAATCGGGCGCTTTTGGAAAAGCGGGATAAGCTGCAAAAGGAAATCGACCGGCACCATCTGGCGCGGAAAGGTCAGCCCTTCAAGCAAGAAGAATATAAAGCCTTTCTCAAAGAGATAGGCTACCTCGTCCCCGAGGGCAAGAATTTTAAGGTGACTACGGCCAATGTCGATCCTGAGATCACGGAGATCGCCGGCGCGCAGTTGGTGGTGCCGCTCGATAATGCCCGCTACGCCTTGAACGCCGCGAACGCGCGCTGGGGAAGCCTCTACGACGCGCTCTATGGCACGAACGTGATTCCAGAGGAGGACGGCGCGGAAAAGGGGGAGTCCTACAATCCCAGACGCGGAGCAAAGGTGATCGCTTACACGGAGGAGTTTTTAGACAAGGTCATCGGCCTGAAGCGGGAAAGTTTTTCAGATGTTACCCGATTTTTCCTCAGGCGCGCCGGCCGTAAAAAACAACTGGCCGCGGCGCTCAAGGACGGCGGCACAGTGGGTCTGGCGAACGGAAGCAAATTTGTCGGCTATCAGGAAAAAAACGGCGAGTTGACCAACATCCTGCTGAGCAATAACGGCTCGCGCATCGAGATTCAGATCGATCGAAGCCATCCCATCGGCAAGGCGCACCCGGCGGGCGTGAAAGATGTGGTGCTGGAGGCGGCGATCACAACCATTGAGGACTGCGAGGATGCTGTCGCCGCCGTCGATGCCGCCGACAAGGCGAGAATCTACAGCAACTGGAACGCCATCATGAAGGGGACGCTGGAGGCGACCTTCGACAAAAACGGCCGTCCCATGACTCGGAGGCTGAGCCCGGATAAGACTTTCATCACGCCGACCGGAGGGAAGCTCACCCTGCCGGGAAGGAGTCTGCTCCTGGTTCGAAACGTGGGCATCCACATGTACACGGATGCCGTAACCACAGCGGACGGGCAGGAAATTCCCGAGGGCTTCCTCGACGCGATGGTTACGGTCTTAGCCGCCGTCCATGACCTGAAGGGAAAGGGGAAATACACCAACAGCAAAAAGGGAAGCATCTACATCGTCAAGCCCAAGCTCCACGGGCCGGAAGAAGTCGCGGCTACGGTCGAGCTGTTCCAACGGGTGGAAAAGGCTTTGGGGTTGAAGCGGAACACGCTCAAGATCGGCATCATGGACGAAGAGCGGCGCACCACCATCAACCTAAAGGAATGCATTCGCGCGGCCAAGGAGCGAGTGGCGTTCATCAACACAGGCTTCTTGGATCGGACCGGCGACGAAATCCACACCAGCTTGGAGCTGGGCGCCATGCTGCCGAAGGAAGAGATCAAAGCCCAGCCGTGGATCAAGGCTTACGAAGACTGGAACGTGGACATCGGCATTAAAACGGGACTTCGGGGGAAAGCGCAGATCGGCAAAGGGATGTGGACGATGCCGGACGAGATGCGCGAGATGGTCAGGACGAAGATTGCCCATCCGCAGGCCGGCGCGAATACCGCCTGGGTACCGTCGCCGACCGCGGCTACGCTTCACGCTATCCACTATCACTATGTGAATGTCGCCAAAAGGCAGGCGGAGCTGGCTAAGAAAGGGCGCGCGAGTCTGGATCACATCCTGACGCCACCGCTGTTAGACCGGGAATTGAAGCCGGAGGAGATCCAGCGCGAGCTGGATAACAATGCGCAGGGCATATTGGGGTATGTCGTTCGCTGGGTTGATCAGGGGGTCGGCTGTTCCAAGGTGCCCAATATCCGTGATGTCGCTCTGATGGAAGACCGGGCGACGCTGCGCATATCGAGCCAACACATCGCCAACTGGGTGAAGTACGGCATTGTCACGAAGGAGCAGGTCACCGACACGTTCAAGCGAATGGCCACAGTCGTCGATCGCCAGAACGCCGGCGACCCCAACTATCGCAACATGGCGCCCGACTACGACAAGAGCATCGCCTTTCAGGCGGCGTTGGACTTAGTCTTTAAAGGCCGCGAAGCGCCGAACGGCTACACCGAGCCCGTGCTCCACTCCCGCCGCAGAGAAGTCAAAAAGGCAAATCGGCAAAGCTGAATTAAACTAAGAGGTCTGGATCTCCCTAGCAATCCACAGTAAAAAACGCTGTGCGCGGGCGGGATTGTAATCATGGGGGATGTGAATGAAGCCGAAACGCGTAGGGAGACGATGGCGTTTTAAATGATCGAGAATGACGTACATCGAATAGTTGCAAACATAGTCGCCTGCGTCGTAAGAGGTCTTTGCCTGCCGTCTGCCATTCAATCTAAGGTTTGTTTTAAGCCATTTGGATCCGCCCGGATGAATCGACCGGGACTTCTCTCTCTGAGCCTCGCGCCTCCGATTAACCGCCCGGCGCTCGATCTTTAACCCCCTACTCTTGGAACTTTGTCCCAAGCCCAGGATGACATCGGGCTTGTGCTTCTTCAGAGCTGCGACGAACTGCCTCTTCTGAAACCGGACCGGAAAGATTACTTTTTCAACTCCGTTCCTCGCCGGGAGCCTTCTGAGGATCTTTTCCGTAATGTTGTCTTTAAACTGCTTGTAAGGCGCGAAGCCGTAGATGAACAGACGCATTGTTCTAGCCCGGCGTGACATCAAAGCTTTCTTGGGAGGAGTGCTCGTCGACATGCTTGCTCACGCTGGGGTCCGAGTCAAACTCGTACTCAGCCCTCGCAGCTTCTGCAGCCTAGCGGATTATACTAACAGCGTCAGATATGGCAAGTATTCGTATTGAATTATGGAGGCGAGAAAAGCAGACGACAGAGCAGGTGGGCGTTGTGACAACCCACCTGCTTGGCAATCTTCCAATCTGTGATTAACTGCCCGGGAAGGACTCTTAAGCTCCTACCGCTTACTCTTTGGCTGCGGCCTTAAACTCGACTGGCGCTGGCTCCTCACTTTGCGCCGTTACCTCGTGGTAGATCTTCGCGCCGGTTCGCTTGAACTCCTCGGACTTTTCCTTCATCCCCACCGCCAAGGCCGTCTCTTCGTCCAAGCCTTTTTGCGCCGCGTAGTCGCGCACGTCCTGGGTGATCTTCATCGAGCAAAAGTGCGGACCGCACATGGAGCAGAAGTGCGCCAGCTTGGCGCCCTGAGCAGGCAGCGTCTCGTCGTGGAACGCGCGCGCGGTATCGGGGTCGAGACTCAAATTGAACTGGTCCTCCCAGCGGAACTCAAAGCGCGCCTGACTGAGCGCATCGTCGCGCATCTGCGCGCCGGGGTGACCCTTGGCGAGGTCCGCTGCGTGCGCCGCGATCTTGTAGGCGATGACACCGTCCTTCACATCCTTCTTGTCCGGCAGACCGAGGTGTTCCTTGGGCGTCACGTAGCACAGCATGGCAGTGCCGAACCAGCCGATCATGGCCGCGCCGATGGCGCTGGTGATATGGTCGTAGCCGGGGGCGATGTCCGTGGTCAGCGGCCCAAGAGTATAGAAAGGCGCTTCGTGACAGAGCTCCAGCTGCTTGGTCATGTTTTCTTGGATGAGATGCATCGGCACATGGCCCGGCCCCTCGATCATCACCTGGACGTCGTGCTTCCAGGCAATTTTAGTAAGCGCGCCTAAAGTCTCCAGCTCGCCAAACTGAGCCTCGTCGTTGGCATCGGCGATACAGCCCGGCCGGAGCCCATCGCCGAGAGAAAAGGAGACATCGTAGCTCCTCATGATCTCGCAGATCTCCTCGAAATGGGTATAATGAAAATTCTCCTGATGGTGCGCAAGACACCACTTGGCCAGGATCGAACCGCCGCGGGAAACGATCCCGGTGATCCGCTTCGCCGTAAGCGGGATATAGCGCAGCAGCACGCCGGCGTGGATGGTGAAGTAATCCACTCCCTGCTCCGCCTGCTCGATGAGCGTGTCGCGGTAAATTTCCCAGGTTAGCTCCTCTGCCTTGCCGTCCACCTTCTCCAGCGCCTGGTAGATCGGAACGGTCCCGATGGGCACGGGCGAATTGCGCAGGATCCACTCGCGGGTTTCGTGGATGTTGTCGCCGGTGGAAAGATCCATCACGGTGTCCGCGCCCCAGCGCGTCGCCCAGATCATCTTCTCCACCTCTTCTTCGATGGAAGAGGCGACCGCGGAGTTGCCGATATTGGCGTTGATCTTGACCAGAAAGTTCCGCCCGATGATCATCGGCTCGCTCTCCGGGTGGTTGATGTTTGCCGGGATGATGGCGCGGCCGCGGGCAACTTCGTCGCGTACGAACTCCGGGGTAACTACTTCGGGGATGGAGGCCCCGAAATTATTTCCCGCATGGGTTCGAGCAGCGCCATTCCCGCCATGTTCCAAGGCCACCTCTCGCCCCAAGTTTTCGCGAATGGCGATGTACTCCATCTCAGGCGTGACGATGCCCTTTTTGGCGTAGTGCATCTGCGTGACATTCCTGCCAGGCTGCGGCCGCAGGATCGGCCGGCGCGAGGCCTCCGGAAAACGCTCGGCCTCAGACTTATGGGCGCCGCCATTGGCGCCATTCCCACCCACCGCAACCCGTCCGCTGCGCTCCTCCGCGTCGCCCCGCGCCCTGATCCATTTCAGACGGAGAGGCTCAAGCCCCTTTCGTATATCGACCTTGACTGCCGGATCGGTGTAAGGACCGGAGGTGTCATAAACGACCAGAGGACGGCCAGCTTTCCCCTCACCGTTATGGGGGAATCCGTGCGCGGGTGAAGAGAGCGAGATCTCACGCATGGCCACGCCAACATCTCTGTGTTTTTTACCCTGAACGTAAACTTTACGTGAGGCGGGCAAGGGTTCGGTCGTGATCAGATTTTCCCGTGGACCTTCCTCTTTTCTGTTGGATCTGGACATGGTCTTTCCTCCTTCAGCAAACCCCGTGCTCGTGCTCGGTTATCGTGCTCGTTAAACGAACACGACTCACGAACACGGAACACAAAAATGGCTAGACATGCCGGTATCGACTCGCGTGCTCCTCGTAAAGTCCTTCCTTCCCCTTCGCTTCCAATTGGCGTGAGCGGTCCATCAGAAGCTCCTTGTCTTCCACAAAGTCCTTCCTGGAAAAACCCCAATTCGCCGGGTGGATTCCGGTATCCATCCGGATAGCGTCACAGGGACAGGCCTCAACACAAAAACCGCAGTAGATGCAGCGCAGCGTATCGATCTCGTAACGCACGGGAAACTTCTCGATGGGATTTTCCGGATATTCCCCGGCCTCGATGTAGATACATTCGGCAGGACAGGCGGTGGCGCAAAGAAAGCATGCCGTACACTGAACCGTCCCATTTTCCTTGAGGGTCAGGCGGTGACGCCCCCGGAAGGTGTCCGGATACGGCAATCTCTCGTCCGGGTACTGGATGGTCATGGCCGCTTCGAGATGTTTGGCCAGACCCAATTGGTGCAGGGTATGAACGATGAGGTTACGCCAAAAGCGGTATCCTGTGACCATCAAACCGCGAAAGATCTCCGGGAAATATAACCTTTCCCAGAGCCCCATTTTTTCAACGCGCTGCATCCTAATCTCAAGCCTGAAAATGATTTACTAATTGACTTATAAAGGATTCTCGATTTTTGTCAAGGAAGGCCCTTCGATTTTTGATTTTAGATTTCTGATTTTGGATTTTAAACCTTAGAATCAATCGAAAATCGGCAATCCAAAATCCAAAATTCGCTATTCGGAGTCATACTGGAGGAGCGAAAAAACCTCGTAGGGTTTGAGTTTCTCCCGACCTTTCAGAAAAGAGAGCTCGATGACAAAGGCGCACTCTATCACCTCTCCTCCGAGCTTGGAGACCAAGGCGATCGCCGCCGCTGCCGTCCCACCGGTGGCGATCAGGTCATCGGCTATGAGGACCCGGGCGCGGGGCGGAAGGGCGTCGCGGTGGACCTCCAGCGTATCGGAGCCATATTCCAATTCATAGCTCGCGCTGTGCGTTTCGTAGGGGAGCTTCCCCGGCTTCCGTACGACGCAGAAGCCCGCACCCAGCCGGTAAGCCAGCGCCGCGCCAATGACGAAGCCGCGCGACTCAATCCCCAAAACTACGTCCACCCTTTGATTCTGGTAGCGGCTCGCCAGCAAATCGATGGTGCGCTTGAAAAGGGGGCCGTTGCCCAACAGGGGTGTAATATCTTTGAATACGATCCCGGGTTTAGGGAAGTTCGGGATGTCGCGAATGGCTTGACGAATTTCTCTTATCTCTTTTTCCATGGGCTTCCCGCTATCATAAACCTCGCCTGTCCGCAAACAACGCTCCTCTACTTTCTACTTTCCATTATCCCCACACCTGCCGCGCTGTTTCTACCACGACTTCCAGCTTTCTCTTCTGGTCATCCTCGCTGATCAAATTGCCCACAACGTCCGAGGCAAAGCCGCATTGCGGGCTGAGCGCGAGCTGATCCAGAGGAACGTATTTGCTCGCCTCATCGATGCGTCTCTTCAGATCATCGATCTTTTCGATCTCGGGCACCTTCGTGCTGACCAGCCCCAACACCACCATCTTGCCCTTCGGGACGAAGCGCAATGGCTCAAAACTCCCCGCCCGCGGACTGTCGTACTCCAACAGGAAACGGTCGTGCTGTAGTTCCGTTAAGAGTCTTTCCGCAATGGCGTCGTAGGTTCCCTCCCGATGCCACATGCTGCGCTGGTTCCCCCTGCACAAATGGATGCCGAAGACCACGCCTTCAAATCCCCGCAGAACTTCATTGTCCGCCTTGAGAGAGCGACCGAAGTTTTCCATCGGATCCTCGCCGCGACCCCGCATCGCCTGCAGAGACGGAGGATCGACGTAGGCAGTATACCCCGGGGCGTCGATCTGGACGTAGCGGCAGCCGGCCTCCACCAGACCCCGTATGATCTCACGTTCGATCTTAACGACATCGGCTGCGAAATCGTCTACTGTCGGGTAAACGGAAGTGGAATGCTGGTGGTCAAAGCGCTGGCAGATGCGGTCCGGGCCAATCAAAGTCACTTTGGCCGGCCTTTGCGCCACTCGGCTCACGAAACGATATTCTTCCAAGGGAATATTCCGCTCCAGACGCAACCGCTCCACCACCGGACGCCGCTGCGCCACGGGAGTCCCTTTCGCTTCGCGGTCCGGAATCTCCCAGCGCTGCAGCGGCTTGCTCCCCTCGACCCGCTTCTCATAGAACTTGATGCCCGTCCGCGCCGCGTCAAATCCGGCGACCGACTCGCCGAAGCTGTCCTGGAAATTGAGACGGCGGAACTCCCCGTCCGTGACTATGTCCAAGCCAACGGTCTCTTGAAGAAGAACTGCCTGGCGGATCGCCCGTTCCTCCACCCGCCGCATTTCATCGGCATCGATTTTTCCCTCGTCGTAGTTCAATCGGGCCTCCTTAAGATAAGCAGGACGGAGAAGACTGCCAACCACATCGTTTCTGATTTCGGCTAGATCTTTCATATACTCATCCTGTTAGGCGAGAATCTAAACAATGTCAATCGCCAAGTCCTCGCTTCGCTCGGAATCTCAAATCTCAGATTGCAAATTTCAGATTTGAAATTTGAGATCTGCAATCCCGAAGGGCTGGCCCTTCGGGCATCAAGATCGTGGCAGATAATAGAGAGGATCCTGAGCCACATTATCTTTTCGGATTTCCAAATGGAGATGGGGGGCGGAAGCCCTTCCCGTGCTTCCGACCTCGCCAATCACCTCTCCTTGAACTACCTTTTGTCCTTCCCGAACCAGATTGCTTTGATTGTGGCCATAGACAGAGACAAAGCCTCCGGCGTGGCGGACGATAACCAGATTGCCGTACCCTCGGAGCTGGTCACTGTACATCACCTCACCCTTTTCAATCGACCGAATGGGGCTACCCCTGGGAGCTGAGATATCGACCCCGTCGTGAAAGGTCTCGCCCCGCGGGCCAAATTTTGAGGTGATATTCCCCGTTATAGGCCAGATAAATCCCTTTTTCCCCCTCTCCGCCTGATCGGCAGCGCTGGGGCGTTCCAACGAGGCTCTCAAAGGAGTGATGATCTCCACCGGCAATTGCCTGGTCGCCCCGGGGATAAAAATCCTCTGGCCGATATGGATTTGGGTTGGGTCATCGATCCTGTTGATGCGGACCAGTTCCTGAAAAGGAAGATCGTAGGCCTTGCCGATACGAAAGAGGTTCTCCCCGCCCTTGACCACATGATAGATGCCTTGCGGCCTCCTTTGACGAGGAATCGGCGACCGCAGAGCGCATCCGTCGGAAAAAAATGATAATAACAGGAGGAGAAAAAGAAGCGGGAGCTTAGGCTTCAGTCGGCCCAACCGTATTTCCCCCAGAGCTTGACAAACCGGCACTCTCCCAGTTGCTCTTCCTCCAGCCCCGCGGCGGTGCGCCGTATGCGCTTGAGCAGCTGGGACTGCTCGTCTCCTAAGGGGATGACCAGCCTCCCGCCCACGGCCAACTGTTCCACGAGCGGCTGAGGTATTCCCGGGGAGCCCGCAGTCACGAGGATAGCATCGAAAGGGGCATGCTCAGACCAACCCAAGGTCCCATCCCCCACATGGATCGCCACGTTGTAATAGCCGATCTCATCCAGAATCGCCCTGGCCCGAACCGCGAAGGGGCGGATCTTCTCGATCGAAAAGACGTTCAGGCAGAGCTCGGCGAGGATCGCCGTTTGATACCCGGAACCAGTACCGACCTCAAGAACCTTTTCATCCCCCTTGAGCTCCAGGGCCTCGGTCATGAGGGCTACCATGTAGGGCTGCGAGATCGTCTGCTTTTCGCCGATGGGAAGAGGGCCGTCATCGTAGGCACGATTCGCCAGGGCAGATTCAACAAAGAGGTGCCTGGGGACTTTGCGCAGCGCCTGCAACACCCTTGGCTCTTTGATCCCCCGGGCGACAAGCTGCTCCTGGACCATCTTTTCTCTGGTCCCGAGGTGTTCCTGCAGGATTCGCTCAGGAGATTTCACAATGGAGAGAATGGTCGGGGCGACCGGATTTGAACCGGTGACCACACGCACCCCAAGAGTTTCAGTCAAAAATCAACTTCGTTATAAAATCGGAAACTAGTCAATTTTCCAAGATTTATTGTGCCGTGATCTTGCACACTTTAACGCAACATTTCGAGCAAAACAGAGAAAAGTCCTCACCAAAATTTTATGAAAACCTGGAATCTTTTCTCCCTCTCATTGTCTAGACAAGATTAGCTAGAAGCTACCATAACACGGGCCAGTTTTCTATAAATTTCTCGGCTCCCTAACAACAGCGAGCGTCGCTGTGCAATGACGCCCCATCTGTATACTCACCGCGTCAACGAGCCCCTGAAAATCCGAAACGGCAACGAGCCTGAAGAAAGCGGGCGACGAGATCACATTGAAGGCATATTGGATGCAGTCCAAACTTCCCTTTTCGGACTCGCAACCCCTTGAATGCCATTCATTTTTTAATCGTCATGCTAGCCTAAGTCTTCCAACAAAATCCTGCAATTTCAATCAATGGACATCCGCTTGTTTGGCAGTCTTTGTCGGTTGTAGGACGCACGACTCAGCCAAAGTTCGGACAATTGCCCGTAGCCATGTTCGCACGCGGAAAGCCGAAAATCAAAATGTTCTCTTGATTGTCGATAGAAGGAACCTTAGGGAAGCTACCGAGAGACTATCAGCCCACTTGGAGGAGCAGCTGAAAAGGCCAACTTTCGCACCTTAAAGTCGAGAAGAAGGATTCAGGAAACTCCTTCATAATCTTAACCTGCGCCTGCCTTAATGCCTCCGACTTCCTCGTAGTCCTTAAGTTTGGGCTCCCTAGCACGATTGAGGATTTCCAGGGGAAAGTTGTGGTCCCGCCAGGCCTCAATCCCACCGGCCAGAGGCCGGACCCTTTTGATTCCTTTCCTGTGTAGTAGCAGTGCCACCCGGGCGCTGGTCGCTTCATTAGGTCACGAGCAGTAGAGAATAATCTCCCGGTCGCGGGAAATCGCCTGATGGCGCCGTTCAATCTCCTCCACAGCCATGCGAATGGCACCGAGTATGACGTAAGGGACTACCTCCACATCGAGCGGATGACGCAGGTCCACGATCATAACTTTTTGCCCACTATCCAGCATTTCCCGGACTTCTTGCGCGGCGATGCGTGCGACTCGCAGGCGATGTAGGAATCGCTGACGCTGGACGTACTTCCAGGGGATGCAAGCTGCCAGACCCGCTACCAGGAGCACCACGAGCCAGGTGCCCTCTGCAAAGCGTAAACTACCACGGGATCGAGCTGGTCGCTGAAAACGTAGCCAAGCCCTGTGTAGGTGCCCACCCAAAGGAAGGCCCCTAATCCGTCGAATAGAAAAAAGAGCGAGACGCGCATACCGAAGATTCCTGCCAACGGCGGTGCCACTGTGCTTAGTCCGGGAACGAGATTGGCTATCACGAGCGAGCGTGGGCCATGCCGAACAAAAACGTTTTCCGTACGGCGAACGCACGAGTCCGGCTCAATGGAAATGCGGCATAGCAGGCTAAGCACTTTGCTACCCTGTTGGCGACCGAGACCGTACCAGACGAGGTCAGCCATGATTGCAGCAACGACTGCCAGGCTGATAGAAGCTGGGAGATTCATCGTACCCGATCCTGTCAGTGCGCCGGCAGCGAGAAGCAAGGGGGCAGCCGGGAGCGGTAGTCCGACCTGTTCAGCGAAGACCACTATGCACAGCACGGTGTACCCATGTAGGACCAAGAACTGAATCGGTTCAGTCATGTTTTGCCTCAGCGGATCTGCTTGTAAACATCTTTCAAACTCCGAAACAGAGAACTATCGTTTCAGAACAATCAAGGTTTCTGACCTCGATTTTCAGCCGCAAGCAGCTTACGTAAGTCGTAGTCGATCAAATCACCGATACGCCCAATCGTAACATCTGCCGGCCGGTAGCTCGCTACAACTTCTGGATCGAGGGCATAGTGACCCTGTCGCGGAAAGATCGTCCTTACTCGCGACTTCCAGATTTCTTTGACCGCGGTCAGAATGCGCAGCTTGTCGTCAACCATGATGTAGCAGTCGGCGGGATAGCGCCGCTCGACATCGTCCAGCTCCTGCTCTTTATGCACGTAAATTAGGACGTTCCCATCCACAGCTTTGTGTAATCCCGAGCGCTCAACCTTGAGCGGCTGGAAGACCACGTCGCCATCCGATAGGATAACCGGCCGTCCCCACTGCTTAACGTGCTCCACCACATCGAGCGCGTTGGGGAAGAGACGATTGGCAAACGGGTAGTTGATCAGAAAGTGCGAGATCGTCAGGAGATGCGGCTCGCGCGGATACTCGACCCGGTAGCGCTGCAGCGCGCCCAGATAATCGGCGTAACCGAGTTCCTTACGCAACTGCTCGAAGATGACCCAATAGCATTGCTGCCGTTCGGGACCGACTTCGCGCTCCAGATGTCGCTTCAGATCGGCAGTGACACGATCGTTGTCGACTAGCGTGTTGTCCACATCGAATAAGAAAACGACACTCCTCGTAGGCATAGGTAAGCTCTTTACTCGATCACTAACTCGGATGGACACGCAATAGGCGTGTGGCTCCATTGTCCACGAGCCACAATAATCTTCCATTTACCGGTCGTATGAGTTGCGCCGGGTAGCGTTCCGGTTGATATTCGCCGTACAGAACCTCGTTTAACATCTCCGCCTTCTCTTCACCGCTAACGAGAAAGATTACCCAGGCCGCGTGGTTCAAGACAGGAGTCGTCATTGTAAATCGATAGGCATTGAATCTTTGGATCCAATTGGCAACGGCGAGGCGTTTTTGTTCGCGCAGTGCTTTAGTTTCCGGGAAGAGCGAAGCGGTATGCCCGTCCGCTCCCATTCCCAGCAATACAAGATCAAATCGCGGCGCCTGTCCGGGCTTCAGACCAAAAAATTTCCGCAGTCCACGATCATATTCATAGGCCGCTCGGCCAGCGCTTTGGTATTCCCCTTTGATGCGATGCACGTTCTCCGGCGGCACAGGCAATTTTGAGAGCATCGTTTCATAAGCCATTCCATAGTTACTATCCGGATGATCGGGTGGTACATGACGCTCATCGCCCCAGAAAAAGTGCACCGAGTGCCAGGACAATTGGCTGTTCAAGCTGGGATCATTGGCGAGCCGTGAATACATGCTTTTGGGTGTTGAACCACCACTCAACGCAACCGTAAAGAGGTTTCCTTCCACAGTCGCCTCTCTGGCCCGGTAAACGAATTGCCGAGCTGCTGCCAAGCCTAGTTCTTCAGCAGTCGCTACGATCTGAATTTCGGGATTATGCGAAGGCCTTACCATTGTTTTTGGTGATTCTAAACTCACGCAAAAACTCAGAGAGATTTCACCGGCGCGAAGTGCAGGGAGGCATATCTTGCCGCGCCGAGCAATGCCGTCTCGTCGTTCAGAATCACGCGCACTGGGATGGCTTCGAGCAATATCTTGAACCGTCCTTTCGCGACGAAGACTTCCATAAACGCCCTGCCTTTGAGTTTCTGAACAATCCTGGGCGCAATCCCACCCCCCACGAAGACGCCCCCCGTGCCAGGAACTTCAGCGCCAGGTTGCCCGCCTCCGCTCCGTAGAGCGAAACAAAAAGATCGAGCGCCCTGACGGATAGCTCGCAAGCACCTTCCATCGCGGCTTGGGTAATGACAACGCCGGGATCGGACGCGCACATCCTCTCTCGGAGCCAGGCCTGTTCCTCCCCACGTCCCGTATCGCGCAAGAACTGGTAGATATGATGCAGCCCTCGTCCTGACAGGACGCGCTCGTAACTGTGGAAGTCCCACCGATGTCGCCAGCGAGAATCATCGGTCAATCTCCCTCCACTGGCGCCCATCACGCGCCAGCAACTCTTCGGCCTCCTTCGGCCCCCAAGTGCCTGCGGCATAATTGGGGAACGAGCGCGGCGGCAGTGCCTGCCACACATCCAGCACCGGTTGGATGACACTCCACCCGGCCTCCACCATATCGGCACGCTGGAACAGCGTCCCATCGCCGATCATGCAGTCGTGAAGCAGCCGCTCGTAGCCGGTGCTCAGCGTGCTGCCAAAATAATCCGCATAATTAAAATTCATCTCGACGACGCCCTGCTGCATGACAGGACCCGGCACTTTCGCGCCGAAGCGCAAGGAGATACCTTCGCCGGGTTGAATGCGGATGACCAGACGGTTTGTCCGCAAGCTTTCAACTGGAGTGTCGCGGAATAACCTAAACGGCACACGCCGAAATTGAATCGCAATCTCAGTGACGCGCTTGCTCAAGCGTTTGCCCGTCCGCAGATAAAAAGGCACATCAGCCCACCGCCAGTTATCAATCATCAGCTTGAGCGCGACGAAAGTTTCCGTGTTGGAGTCCGGCGCGACCTCGGGTTCGACGCGATAGGTAGGGACGATCTCTTGGCCCATCGATCCCTCGCCATACTGCCCGCGCACCGCGTTGCTCAACACGTCTTCCGGCGACAGCGATTGAATCGCGTGCAAGACTTTGGCCTGCTCATCGCGCACCGCATCGGCGCCAAATGAGAACGGAGGCTCCATCGCGGTGAGTGACACCAATTGGAAGAGATGATTCGGGACCATGTCACGCAGCGCTCCCGAAATATCGTAATACCCGCCGCGCTCCTCGACGCCGACGGTTTCGGCGGCGATGACCTGCACATGGTCGATGTAGCGTCGATTCCAGATCGGCTCGAAGATCGCGTTGCCGAACCGAAAGACCATGAGGTTTTGCACTGTCTCTTTGCCGAGGTAGTGGTCAATACGGTAAGTCTGTCGTTCGTCGAGCACCTGCTTGATTTCGACGTTGAGCGCGCGTGCCGATGCGAGATCGCGCCCGAATGGTTTCTCGATGATCACTCGACGCCATTGGCCATTCTCCTCCCGCGCCAGACCTGCCGCGCCGAGCTGGCGCACGGTCTCACCGAAGAGGGATGGGGAGGTCGAAAGATAGTAAAAGTAGTTGCCGCGCGCCCCGTGTTTCTGGCTGACTTGTGCGAGCAGATCTTTAAGCTTCTGATAAGCTTTCACATCCTGAGAGTCTCCGCTCAAGTAATAGATGCGCTGCGAGAGCCAACCCCAGAGGTCGGGTTCAATGGAAGCGGTGGCAAATTTCTCGATCTCCTCATCGAGCTGTCGGCGAAAGGCTTCCGTGCTCAATTCTCGACGGGCCATTCCGACGATGGCGAAGTCATGGGAGAGTAGATGGGCCTTCTCCAGATTGTAGAGCGCCGGTAGGAGCTTTCGTTTGGTCAGGTCGCCGGTCGCGCCGAAGATCACCATCACGCAGGGATCAGCTGGGCGGCTTTGTGGTTGAGTGGTTTCGTTCACTGATTCCTCCTCCGTTCAGTCATCCGCCGGTAGGTCGCTCGACGTGGCCGCCGAACTCAAAGCGCATCGCTGAGAGCACCCTGGTGGCAAAGTCGTCCTCGCCGCGCGATGTAAAGCGCTGATAGAGTGCCGCGCTGAGCACAGGTGCCGGGGTCCCTTCGTCAATCGCTGCGGTGATGGTCCAACGCCCTTCGCCGGAGTCCGAGACGCGCCCCGAGAAATTCGTCAGATCCGGCTGCTTGAGCAACGCGCTTGCTGTGAGGTCCAGCAGCCAGGAAGCCACCACGCTGCCCCGACGCCAAACTTCAGCAATATCGGAGAGATTGAAATCAAATTGGTAGTGCTCGGGATAGCGAAGCGGTGTCGTTTCTGCATCACTGGCCCGGCCATGTTTTCCGACATTGGCATGATGGAGGATGTTCAGGCCCTCTGCGTAGGCAGCCATCAAGCCATATTCAATCCCGTTGTGAACCATCTTGACGAAGTGGCCGGCTCCGCTTAACCCGCAGTGCAGATAGCCCTCCTCAGCGGTGCCGCCAGTCTTCTCTCGTCCCGGCGTGCGCGGAATCTGCCCATGTCCGGGCGCGAGCGTCTGGAAAAGCGGGTCCAGATGCCGGACGACCTCAGACTCGCCACCAATCATCAGGCAATACCCGCGCTCCAGCCCCCAGATGCCGCCGCTTGTGCCGACATCAACGTAGTGAAAACCCTTCGCCTTTAGCTCTCTGGCGCGACGAATGTCGTCGACGTAGTAGGAATTTCCACCGTCAATGAGAATGTCTCCTGCTTGCATTCGGGAACTCAGCGCTTCGAGTGTGCTCTCCACCACCGCGGCAGGTACCATCAGCCAGACGGCGCGGGGCGCGGTTAGTTTGGTTACAAAATCGTCAAGCGATGAAGCTGCGACAGCTCCTTCTTGAGCGAGGGCCTGCGCTGCCTCGGTGCTCCTATCGAAGACGACGCACCGATGCCCGCCGCGCAACAAGCGGCGCACCATGTTTGCGCCCATTCGTCCCAATCCGATCATTCCCATTTGCATGGTGTGTGCTCCTTTTTTGACTTACATCAAAGCTTGTGTGACTGCCGCTTGCAGCTTCGTCAATCCGGCTTGCACGTCCGTCCCCAAATGAACGCGCAGCGCCCGGCGATCCCGCTCGGCCAATACCTGAAAATCACCACGCGCTTGCGCCGCCTTCACCACGCCGAACGTGTATTTTTGTCCGGGCACCGGCAGATCGGCGGCATCGTCGCAAGTGACCTGCAAGAAGACACCGCTGTTCAGCCCGCCCTTGTAAGCCTGTCCAGTCGAATGCAGGAATCTTGGGCCGAAGCCGAGGCACGTCGCCACACGCCCGTTATCGCGCACGGCATGGCGTATGGCTTGTAAGGCTTGCTCGTGCGCGTCGCTCATCTCGATATAAGCCAGCACGGCGAAGTAATCGCCTGCATCGAGGCGATTTAGATGTGCCTTGAGGTAACCGACGAGGGAGCGATTGCGCCCCCCGGCTTTCTCGAGCGCCATCGCATTTTTGGCATCCGTGAAGAGCTTGATGCCGTCCGCTTCCAGAATCGGAGTCTCCGCTGGCAGCGCACCGGTCCGCTCGTACTCCGTCGTTAGCTTCCGCGTTGCCACCTTGCTCGCCTCCACATCCGGCTGATTGAAGACATTGATGCCGATGATCGAGCCGGCCACCGCCGTCGCGATCTCCCAACGGAAGAACTCCTGGCCTAAATCGTAGATGTCGGCGACCGAGATGCGCACGACGGGGTGCCCGGCCTTTTCAAGCGCCAATACCGCCGCATCCTGCGTCGCCTCCGGCTCGGATTCCAATCGCACGTAGACGAACATACGGTCGTTGCCATACAGGCCAGGCGAAGCCAGCGATTCACGATCAACCGGAATTAGTCCTTTGCCGATCTTGCCGGTCGATTCCGCCAGCAATTGCTCCAGCCATGCGCCAAGATCGTAGATGGCGGGTGAGGGGATGATCGTCACTTTGTCACGCCCGAATTTGGCTGCCGCGATGCCAAGGATCGTGCCGAGCACGACGCCGGGATTCTCCTCAACCGGGACGCACGACGCGCAGGCGTGAACCATCTCTTCCGTCCGATCGAGGAACTTGACCACGTCCACACCCATCACCGCCGCCGGCACCATCCCAAAATCCGACAGCGCCGAGTAACGACCACCGATGCTGGGTAGACCGAAGAAGACGTGACGGAAGCGGTCGTTCTCGGCGACCTGCTGCATCATCGAGCCGGGATCGGTAATCGCGACGAAACGCTGGCCCGCTTCCCGCTCGCCCACGACTTGCTTGTCGCGTTCGAAGAAATACTGCTTGAAGATGTTGGGTTCCAGAGTGCTGCCCGATTTGCTCGAGACGATGAAGAGGGTGTGGGCCAAGTCCACCTTGTTCTCAAAGGTCTTGATCTGAGCCGGGTCGGTCGAATCGAGGACGTGCATTTCGGGAAACCCGTCAATCTTGCCGAAGGTCTTCTTCATGACTTCGGGACATAGGCTTGAGCCGCCCATTCCCAAAAGCAGCGCGTGCGAGAAGCCGTCCGCTTTCACCTCTTCAGCGATGCTCTTCAAATGCTGAAGGTGCGCCAACTGGTCCTCCGTGATGCCCAACCAACCGAGCCAACTGGCTTCATCCGTACCCGTCCACAGCGAGGCGTCACGCGCCCACAGCTTTCGCACCCTGCCATTCATGCGCCAGTCCTTCAGTGACGCATTAACCGCTGCCGCAAGCTTCTCAGGCAGTGTATGCGTTTGAAGTTTGATCTTGGCTGGCGCGCCGCCTCTGCACTTGCGGTCTACGGCGTTGAGCAGCTTGTCAAAAGCCTCAGAGAAAAGTACCAGACCATCATCGAGCAGTTTGTCTGTGACCTCTTTCATCGAGATCCCAACCCGCGTGAGCATCTCCATCGTGTCGTGCGCGCCTGCGACGTCTTCGGTGAGGCTCTGACGCAGCCGCCCGTGATCGCGGAATGCATCGAGGGTGGCCGGTGGAATTGTGTTGACGGTGTCGGAGCCGATCAGCTCTTCAACGTAGAGCACATCCCGGTAGATCGGGTTTTTGGTGCTGGTGCTCGCCCATAACAGGCGCTGCGTTTGCCCACCCTTCTCGGCGAGCACCTGCCAGCGAGGACTACTGAAAAGCTGCAAATACAGTTGATAAGTCAGCTTCGCATTGGCTATGGCGATCTTGCCGGAGAGGTAGCGCAGCAACTTGTGTTCGCCCGCATCAGTCGAGGTCTTGAGCCGGCTGTTGATAATTGCGTCAATCGCCGTGTCAATGCGGCTGACAAAAAAGCTGGCTACGCTTGCTACTCTGCTTAAGTCCCCGCCGCTGGCCGCTAGTTTCTCCACGCCCGCGATGTAGGCATGGGCCACCCGCTCGTAAACCTCTTGCGAAAAAAGCAGGGTGACGTTGACGTTGATGCCTTCGCTGATGAGTTGCTCGATGACCGGAATGCCCTCCGGCGTGGCCGGGACTTTGATCATCAGGTTGTCGCGCCCGACCGCTTGCCACAATCGCCTGGCTTCATCCAGCGTGCCGTGCATGTCGCGGGCCAGGTACGGCGAGACTTCCAGGCTGATGTAGCCGTCACGCTTCCTCGAGTCTTCGTAAGCC
>Ga0209824_10000725_pt1 | contig 19996 bp, 20 predicted proteins | sample VDWuncwatermetaG_FD_184124 | JGI IMG/M metagenome (GOLD analysis project Ga0209824, IMG submission 184124) | Wastewater microbial communities from Netherlands to study Microbial Dark Matter (Phase II) - VDW unchlorinated drinking water (SPAdes)... ... | reverse complement strand
GGAGATACTGTTCCTTCATCTTTTGATTCGCCGAAATCGTATTTGCAATCTTTTCTTCAAGTTCCGAAAGGATGCCGCCGGGAATTGAAAGAAGCATCCGGTCTTCTGCAATCTCTGTGAACGTTCGCATCCCCATACAACCGAGCGAAAGGGTCGGCCTTTTCCGCTCAAGACTCACGGGGAGCGCCGCACAGGCCGGTCTTCCGAACACACCTGCCTGGGGACCGAGCGTCCAAGCTGTCTCTCCGGTTGCTTCTTGTAGCACCATGGCCTGTGTTGGGGTTACCCATAAGAGGACCAGTTCCGGCTCCATCGGAAACTCTTTGAGGGGACCGTATAGAATTCCGGAGTGGCCGCTCTCAAATTTTGGAATATTTTTGACTTCTTCTTCCTTAAGATACGCAATTTCACACATCCCGCCGACGAGTTCCAAAAGTTCAATCTCTTTTTCCTTTGGGAGCTCAAATCCCATCACCATCGCCCCGATGGGGCATCCCATGTGACCCCAAGCGCCGACGTAGAAGAGTTCCTGCTCCGCTTTCCGCCAGAAACTGCAGGCGGAGGGAAGTTCCTCTATGAGACTCTGCACACGTGGAGGCGGATTCTGAACGCGCCGAAGTGCAACCGGCTCAAGTTCAACACCTATGTCATTTTTTAACTGCGCCACAAGACGATCATACGGCATGACCCATCCCTCCTTTTTAGAAGCCACACGAGGACTTCTCTTTTTCTCTTAGAAAATTGTTGTAATAGTTCACGGCCCAGCTTTTTTCCTTGAAAGAAGCGGTGAAGACGACTTTTTGATCCTCGTAAATGGTGAGGTGGAAATGGGGAGGGGAGTCCAGTGAAAGGGCCGCTGTATACGTTTTTTCGCCGATTCTTTTTTCAGAGAGCTGTTCAACCATACCCTTAGTATCCAGCATACCACAAAAAGTGGATTTAACCAAATCTAGAATTTCACCTTTGGCGCCTCTCTCACCGAAGCATCCTCAATTTCAAATAGCTCTTCCTTCTTGAAGACGAAGGCATTTGCGAGGACATTTGTGGGAAACTGTTCGACCGCGTTATTAAGGTTCATCGCCGAGTCATTGTAGTGATTGCGCGCAAATGAAATTTTGTTTTCGGTCGAAGCAAGTTCCTCCTGAAGCGAGAGGATATTCTGATTCGCTTTCAGATTCGGGTAATTTTCCACGACGGCAAAAAGGCTCCGGAGAGACTGCGTCAGGGCGTTTTCGGCCCTCCCCTGTTCTTTGACTCCTGAGACATCAATCGCTTGCTGTCTTGCCTTAACGACATTTTCTAAAACGCTTTTTTCATGCGTGAGATACCCTTTTACCGTCTCCACAAGATTCGGAATCAGGTCATATCTCCTTTTCAGCTGCACATCGATCCCTGCCCAGGCATTTTTCACTTCATTGCGCATCGAGACGAGTTTGTTGTAACTTGCAACAAGCACCATCACAAAAATTGCTGCCAGAATCGAAACCACCCATAAAATCATAGGAGCCTCCTTTTAAACCGATTGAGCGTTTTCTATCAGAACCTGCACCACTTCGAGTTCATCCTTGTCAAACCAGATCAAATGACAGGGAGGACAGCGATCCACCTCCACAAGATAGGCAAGTGTATAACAATTTCTCATCATGTTGTTTCCGCATTTGGGACATTTGAGATAAAAAAGAGGGTTTATCCTCTCCTTCGTCTGGACCTTTTTAAGGCCTTCCTTCTGGATGAGTGCAGCGAGTCTTTGGATCCGCTCATCGAAACCGACCTCTTTCCTTATTATTATACGGGGGATCTTCCCTTCTTCAAGTAAAATCCCGCCGCAAAAGACACAGCGTGCTACATTCGCTCCTTCATATGTTTCCTCAACGAGCGATTGCTGACAGCGGGGGCACACGAAGGAGGTGGTGTTCAGCATCTGAATCTGGCCATCAAAATACGGTTTTAAAAAGGGCTCCTCCTTTGCCTGTTTGACACTTTCCTCATTCAGACCCTTGAGCCAGCTTTCGGGCGTCACCCAGCCGAGGTGCATCATTTGGGCGATACTGAAAGGGCCCTTCCACCCCTTTTCCTTATCCATCACCATCCACCGGGGCCCTTCTGGTTCGGTGATGGTTTCGACCAACCGTTCCTTCAGCTTTTCCTGCCGGATCACATTTTCCTGAATTTCTCTGACATCCGCATGAGCCATCTGGGCAAGTATCTCCATCCGTTTTCGGATCGGCGGATGGGTCGACAAAAGATCCGCCCAAAGACCTTCGGATTCATCCACTTTATCTTCTACGGGATTCATGATAAAAAGTGATTCGAGATTTCGGTCGATGGATCCCAATCCCTTCCAGCCGCGGGAAATCATATAAAGGGCCTCTGACAGGCTGATCGGGTCCCGGGTAAGCTTGACCGCAAGGGCATCGGCCCGCAGTTCCCTGTCCCTGGATACAAAAAGGCGCACCAAATTGTAAAAAAATTGCATGATGTATAAAAGAATATAAATCAAAAATAAAAATAAAACGATGGCTCCGCCGCCTCTCCCAGAAACCCTGATCCGTCCGCTCCGGAACCCCTTTTCGAGTCCTCCAAGCATCGCCGCATAGATCCCAAAGAGGGCACAGCCAATCGTGGTCTGGTAGGAGTCTCCTGAAACGATATGCCCCACTTCATGGGCGACCACCGCCTCGAGCTGCTGGCGGTTTAATTTCGAGAGGAGGCCTTCGGTGATTCCAAGGATCGCTTCCTTACTTCTATTCGAGACGGTAAAGGCGTTCATCGCCACGGTAGGGATCACGACGGGAATAATTTTGTATTTATTCCCCGTCGCCACATTGACTTCATCGACAACCGTCTTGAAACGTTGATGGTAGGTATCCGAGGCATCCACATCAACGGCCTCAAGATTTCCCCTGACAAAAGAAAGGGCGTTGTGGACGGAATAAGCGGAATGGACGACGGCAGCGAAAAGGGCAAAAAGGAGGACGTTCAAAAGTTGTCTTGACGTCAGAAAGGGAGACATTCCTCTCGCTTCGAACTCCATCCCGAAGAATGCTTTCGTAACGGTCGCAAGAAGGATTGCGATCACGAAATAAAAAAGGACGACGACCGCGAAAAAGATCACGATCCGCGTGTTCTTCTGCTCTTCGATTTCCGTGTAGGTAAGTGCCATGAGTGAAGGTTAAGATGAGGAATGAAGGTGCACGTCTCTCTGAGGAAACGGCATCACGATAGTGTTCCGGTTAAATTCTTCGAAGATGGCTTTATTGACATCAAAGAGGACGTCCCAGTAATCGGCCTGCTTGCACCAGAGGGCCGTGCTGATCGTGATGCTTGAATCGGCAAATTCGGAAATCCCAATGCTGGGTTCTTTTCCCTGATATACCTTTGGATGTCGCTTCGCAATGTTCCGGATGATCTCTGTGACCTTGTTAAGATCAGAGTTATAACTGATCCCCACTTTGACACTCACCTTTTTAAGGTCCGAGAAGTTCTGAATGATTTCTCCGATGATGTGTTTATTAGGAATCATCACCTTTGCGCCGTCGACCGTGCCGATTTGGGTTCTCGGGAGACTGATATCCTCCACTTCTCCCATGACGCCGGCGACCTCAATAATGTCCCCCACTTTAAAAGGTTTAGCGAAGATGAGTGAGGCCCCCGCCGCATAGTTAGAAAGTGTCCCTTGGAGGGCAAGACTTACGCCGACACCCGCGACACTCAAGCCGGCCACGAGGGGGGTGAGTTCGATTCCGAATTTACCGAGCGCGAGGAGTGCGGCAAGCGCCATGATGGAGAGCCTTCCAGCGCCGATCAAAAACTTCTTGACGGTGACGTCTACATTTTTTTTGTCGAGGAAATTCGCGACAAGGGACACCACAAACTTTGAAATGACCCATCCGATAAACAGGACGACGATCCCGCCCACCACCTGGAAACCATATTTCACAATAGACTCCAGGGAGAGGTCCACCACCCTTTTGGCGATGCTCACCTGGGCAAAAACGAAGTTAAACATTTTCTCCTTTCATGTAACAGAAATTGGTTGAATTTTCCATATAGAGGCTACTATACAAAATTTTTAGAAAAAGTGCAAGGGTTCTAGGTGCGGCGATTTCTCTGGCATAGACACTTTTTCATTATACCTCAAAAGACCAGCAAGAGGACATTGTGCTATAATATCTTTGGCAATGGGAAAAGTTTTCGGCTACCTCGACATTGAAACCACCGGATTCAGTCCACGGACTGCGGAACTCACCGTGGTCGGACTCTATGTGGTCTATGATCAAAACCGTAAGACTCTTTTCCAGCCCTACGGAAACCAGATTTCTCCCCGCCTTCTCCGACGAACGCTTTCCGATGTGGACATTCTCTATACCTACAACGGCAGGAAGTTTGATCTCCCTTTCATTGAAGCGAAGACCGGTGTGGTCGTTGACAAAAAGTGCAGGCATGAAGATCTGATGTACGCCTGCTGGAAACGGGGTCTTTATGGTGGGTTAAAAGTGGTGGAACGTCTGTTAAGAATCCCCCGCACAACGTCGGATATCGACGGCTGGATGGCGGTACAACTTTGGAATCAGTTCTCTCGCTACGGCGATGCCTCCTCCCTCCATCGACTCCTCGCCTATAACCGCGAAGATGTCCTCAACCTCAGCAAATTACGTTCAAGGCTTTCCCGATGACGTTTCACATCTCTCATTTTTCCCCTCTTCTATCTTGAGTCATTCAAAAAAACTCACCCAGAAACCGCTCCGGCACCCAAACAGACGGTTCTGGGTGAGTTGAATAAGAAACCCAGCGAAAGACGATGTTACTTACCCACCTCGGTGGGGATTGTCGAGGAGGTAGCCGAAGTAGTGGACATGGCGGCCGTCTGTGCGATATCGACCGACTTGGCCACTTGCTTTCCCTCTTTAGAGGTATAGCGAACTTTCACCTGTTCTCCCGCTTTTATGTCGGTGAGATTCAAAATCTGGCCACCCTTCCAGACGAGGGTGCTCTTCGGATCAAGTGTCAGGGTCCAGAACTTGCCGTCTGAGGCAGTTAATTTCAACGTATTGGCCTGAAAATCGACGTCGCTGACGGATCCCTCAGCCGACGCAATCTGCGGTGTAGATGTGGATACGGAGCTGGTGGGCATCGCTGCCTTCTCTCCCATCGACTGCCCCGGATGCTCAGCCGCGAGTACAGCGGGAACTACCGCACACATTGTTACGACCAACATGAATATCGATAAGATTGCCCAATTGCGCTTCATCATTTCCTCCTTTTTCAAATTTTAAACGAACGTTGCCGTAAAAATCCTATGATTTGACTGGTGAAACTGTTTTGGGAGATTTCTTCGTCTTGTGAGTCGATTTTTTCTCCTTGGTCTGCTTGTGCTCTTTATGCTTTTTAGCCGGTTTTGCCGGGGCCGCCTTTGATTCAGACGCGGCTTGTGTCATCGACGCAGAAGAGGACGAATCCGTTGCAGACATTTCGACCGCAAAGACCGAACCTACACCAACGAGGACTAAACTGATAACGAATAAACTTAAGAAACGGCGCATTTTAGGTATCACCCCCTTTCATGGATGAGTTTACACAAGAGGAGATGACGACAAGATGAATTCTAGATTACAAATTGTTCATCTTCGGGAATGAAGGGATCAGGCGGGCGGGGGGATAAGAGGAAAATGAACAGTAAAGGTGGCTCCTTCACCGGGCGGGCTCGCCGCCTCGATACGGCCCTGGTGGGCCTCGGCAATCCAGCGACAGAGGCCCAGGCCGAGGCCGGTGGAATGTGCACTATCAGAAGTGGACTGAAGACTGAAGAACCGGTCGAAAAGGTAAGGCAGGTCATTAGGAGGAATACCGGAACCGGTATCTCGTACGATAAGAGAGACGTCTTTTTCGCGACACTCGAGCTTCAGGGTGACGCGTCCCTGCTGAGGGGTATGCTTCAGAGCATTATCCAGAAGATTGATGAGGAGCCGTTCCAAAAGACGCCGTTCACCCCGTACCCAGACCGGATCATGCGGAGGAACATCAACCATAATCCCCTTCGATTCGGCGATCGTCTGTAAATTATGCTGCACCTGCTGGACCAAAGTGCCCAATTCCACAGGACGCCACTCCACAGCCCCCTCACCCACATCGCTCCGGGCCAAAGTGAGTAACTGCTCCACGATAGAGGCCATTTCATTGATCGCTCCAAGGTGTGTCTGGAGGACGCGGCGGTACTCTGATTCGTCGCGAGGTTTGCGGAGGGCTACCTCCAATTCCCCTTTCATCACCGTGAGCGGCGTACGGAGCTCGTGGGAAGCGGCCGCGCTAAACTGACGCAGACGCCGAAAAGCGCTCTCGAGCCGTGCGAGCATGCTATTGAAGGTGACACCGAGCCGTTCGAGTTCATCACCGGTGCGCGGTACATCAATCCGTTCATGAAGATGTTCCGCGCCGACCCGTTCAGCCTGCGTGATGATCCGGCCGACAGGCCGAAGGGCCATCGTCGCAAGAAACCATCCCATCGCGCTTGTCCCGACGAGCGTCGCCGGAATGAGCGAGAATAACCAGCGTCGCAAGCGTCTGAGTGACGCATCCGCCTGCTGTAAGCTGGCCGCAACCTGGACGAGGTAGAGAAGATGATCTTTTTCGATGACTGGACGGGTGATGAGCCGAATACGGTGCTCCGGCAGTTTGAATGTCTCATAAACAGTGAGTCCCTGTTGTGTCTGGGCTACTGCCGTATCGGTCAGGGGAAGTGCCAGTTTCATAAAACTTTTTGAAGTCACCAAGGGTTCCCCACCGCGATCGATGAGACGGATCGCATGGGCAGTCTCCAACTCCCCCGTCTCGTGAACCCACTGACTGATCATTTTGGGAAACCGCTTCGTGTCGATTTCTTTTTCCATCGTTTGGGAGGCTATTCCAGTATACATAGGTCCCCATTTTCCTTCCCAGAATGCGAAGAGTGAGTCGGTCACGCCGTCGGCCTTCGACGCAAGCACATGATCCACATCTTGCATGAGGTTCGCTACTACATTGGTATAAAGCACAAGTCCAAAGAGACAGAGGATCGTCGCAAGAATTCCAATGTACCAGAGCGTCAATGTAAAACGGATAGAACGGATCATCGTTTGCCGGAAGGTCTTAACATATAGCCCTTTCCACGGAGGGTTTGGAGGAGTTTCGGAGAGAAGTCTTCGTCGATCTTCCGCCGTAGACGCGCGATATGTACATCGATGACGTTTGAGAGAGGGTCAAAATCGTGTTCCCAAACATGTTCAGCGAGCATCGTACGCGTCACCACTTCATTCACGCGGCGCATGAGAAATTCCAAAAGGGCATATTCGCGGTTCGTCAAGGAAAGCTCGTGCCCGGCACGAGTGACCCGGTGACGGAGTGTATCGAGTTCTAAATCAGCGGCCTGTAACACTATGGGAATCATGTCACCGCGTCGACGTAACAGCGCCCGGACGCGTGCCAGAAGTTCTTCGAACCCGAAGGGTTTCGTGAGGTAATCATCAGCGCCGGCGTTAAAACCGGCGACCTTGTCTTGGAGTTCATCTTTCGCGGTCAGGATGAGTACCGGCACACGGAACCGTTCAGCGCGCAGGGTACGGAGGACATCAAGACCCCCACGCTTCGGCAGGAGCAAATCAAGGATCATCAAATCATAGTCGTTCGTCTGTGCCAAAAAAAGCGCCTCTTCCCCGTCACCCGTGACATCGACGGTAAACTGCTCCTCACGGAGACCCCGACGGATGAAACTGGCTACCCGCGAATCGTCTTCGACCAAAAGGATGCGCATCGTTTACCACTTCAATACAAAACTCAACGCCTCGCTTCAAAGATCCGGTTGAAGGGGGTTTCGGTGGCGCGCCGAAACTGACTAAAGCCCCCTGCCGTCACGGTCTCGCGGAGTGTCTTCTCCGTCGCGACGGCGCCGAGCGCCGGGCCGCCAAGGGCGAGGGAATTGGCCGTGCAACAAAGTGTAGAGGCGGCTGAGAAGGTGCGGCCGATCGGATTAAAGTTCTCCTCAGCACTGTTCCCCGCCATCGGTTCAACGATGAGGACACTTCCGTCCTTCGCCAATGTCTGGTAAGCGCGCCTCAATGCTCCGACCGGATCGCCCATATCGTGAAGACAGTCAAAGAAAGCGATCAGGTCGTATTGTTCGTCCGGGAAACTTTTTGCATCGGCGACTTCAAAACGGATATGGTCAGCGAGTCCCACTTTGGCCGCCTCCCGGCGCGCATGCTCGATAGACGGCTTGTGGTTGTCAAATCCATAAAACTGCGCCTTGGGATAGGCCTTCGCCATAATAAGAGTGGACGCCCCGTGGCCGCATCCCACATCCGCCACCTTGGCACCCGCCTTCAATTTCGCTTCCACGCCGGAGAGGGACGGAATCCACTCGCTCACAAGATGGGCGGTATAGCCGGGGCGGAAGAAACGCTCCGTACCGACGAAAAGGTCAGGGTCATGCTCCCCCCAAAGCATCCCGCCGCCATTTTGGAACGCTTCAGTGATCCGTTTCTCAGCACGTGACATCGCCTTCACCACGTAAAAACCGCCGGCCACATAAAAAGGGCTTGCCTCGTCGGTGAGTGCAACGGCCTGTTCAGCCGGGAGCATGTAGCGTCCGGTCTTCGCATCATATTCCACGTAGCCGCCAGCCGCCTGATTGACCAGCCATTCCCGCACATACCGCTCAACCGTGCCGGTCCGCTGGGCAAGCTCGGCAGGCGTGAGTGGTCCTGCCCCGGCCATCGCTTGATAGAGCCCAAGTTTGAGGCCGATATAGACAAGTGTGGAACTGAGCGATGCGCCGAAATCACCCACCACTTTTCCCAAAAAAGCATTCAGTTTTTCCTCATTGATCGATTGCGTTTCAACTTTGGGTGTCATCGAAACCTCCATCGTTTACTTTTTGAGAATCGCCTCAAGGGCACCACCCAGATTCGGATAGCGAAACGTGTACCCAGAGGATTCCAGCTTTTTCGGCATCACACGCTGCCCTGTGAGGAGTACCTCAGACATTTCACCGAGTAAAATGCGTAAGACAAAAGAAGGCACCGGCGCCCACGAGGGTCGATCCATCGCTTTCCCGAGGGAGGCGCAAAATTCTTTCATCGTGACCGGATGAGGAGATACAGCATTGACCGGACCTGAAAGGTCAGGATGTTCCAGCGCAAAAAGAATGATGCTGACGAGGTCATCACGATGCACCCACGAAACCCATTGGCATCCGGAGCCGAGCGGCCCTCCCATAAAGAACTGAAATGGCGGGATCATCTTCTGAAGCGCCCCGCCGTCTTTCTCGAGGACAATCCCGATCCGTAGACGGACTACACGGACACCCCCTCTTTCGGCTATCCGTGCGGCCTCTTCCCATTGCTCACAGGTATCCCCCAAAAAACCTCTTCCTTTCGGATGCAATTCGGTCACGTCACTCTTTTCCACATGCCCATAGTAACCGATCGCCGAGGCGTTTACCAAGACCTGAGGTTTTTTTCGCGACTGCGTGATCGCCGATGTGATCGCTTTGGTTGCCTCGAGGCGACTTCCGATGATGCGTGCTTTCTGATAATTTGTCCATCTTTTCCCGACAATCGGTTCGCCGGCGAGATTCACCACGGCATCCGCTCCGCTGATATAATCCGCCCATGCGCCGACCGATTTGCCATCCCAGGGAGCAACTGTCACAAAATCGCCGGAAAAACGCTTCCCTGCCTCAAGATTTCTCGTGAGAAGAATTGTAGAATGCCCTTCTTCCTTCAATCGTTTGAGGAGTGCGCTTCCAATAAATCCTGTCCCGCCACTTAAGACAATTCTCATCAGTACCGAATGCTCCGTTTAGTATTTTCGATGTCTATTGTCCTCCTGAAAAAATTTTCTTTAGCGCGCCTGTGGTCTCTTTGGCCGCCTCCTGAGCGGTTCCCATCGCTTCTCTCCCCACCTGTTTGGTGGAGCTGGCGGTTTTCAGGATCATGCCGGTAGACTTTTTCAGAGTGTCGGTCACCTCTCCCTGCAGTGCACGAACGTCAAAATTGGCAAGTCGCGCGACCGAGGTTTTAAACAAAGCGCGGGTGACAATGAGACTGCCAAACACATAGGGGTTTGTGATATTCTCGTACCGCTCATCGATATTCACGTCAAATTCACTCACCTTGGGCGGTGTGCCTCTCGAGTAATCCTTATAAACAACCTTTTCGACTTTGAGTTCGAGGACATCGATCTGAAGTTTGGGCATCTTTCCTTGAGACTTTTTTTCTGGAGCGGCTTTTGCTTCTTTTGTCTCCTTGACCGTTCTGAGCGAATCCAGATTGAGTTCACCTTTTTCGTTTTTGACGACAGTGAGTTCTTTGAGGTTCAGTTTAACCTCTTCAAGATGAACTTTTCCTTTGAGAAATGCGCCTAGATCGTAATCGACATAAATTTCCGGCATATCCACCATCACTCTGTCTTGGAATTCGCGCGGGTTGAATAATTTTAAATCTTTGATGCCGACCAGAGTCTTCAGGATCCCGACATTCATGTGTCTCATCTGTAGGTCGAGGCCGGTCATCGCCTTGACGCCGCCTGAGACGGCCATCTGGGCGATTGTATTTTTGCCAATGGAGATTATTGCAAAGAAAGCAACCAGAACAATAACGGTGGTGATCAGTTTCTTCATTGGGTTAACCTCCTTCAACCTCTTCGTACTGCTGTCTGAGACGTTCCACGACGGTGGAATCTGCAAGTGTGGTGGTATCGCCAAGCGCCTTCCCTTCGGCGATGTCCCGCAAGAGGCGGCGCATGATTTTTCCGGAGCGGGTCTTGGGAAGGTCTGCGGAAAAAAAGATGTCATCGGGCCTCGCCAAAGCACCGATTTTTTTCACCACATGTTCTTTGAGTTCCCCGATCAGGGGTTGCGAGGATTTTGTGTTTTCTTTAAGGGTTACAAAAGCGACGATCGCCTGCCCTTTAATGTCATGGGGCCTCCCGACGACGGCCGCCTCCGCAACGGAAGGGTGGTCGACGAGAGCGCTTTCGACTTCCATCGTGCCAATCCGGTGCCCGGCGACATTCATCACGTCATCGACGCGCCCCAAAAACCAAAAATAGCCGTCCTCATCGCGCTTGGCGCCGTCCCCCGGAAAATAGAGATCCTTTTTCCATTTGGTCCAATACTGCTTCACGTACCTCTCATCGTCGTTGAAAATAGTCCGGAGCATCGAAGGCCACGGTTTGGTGATCGCAACAAGGCCGCCGCCCACATTTACTTTCTCCCCCTTTTCCGTCAACACGTCCGCCGAAATCCCGGGAAAAGGTCTTGTGGCGGAGCCCGGCTTGGTTGTGGTAATCCCGGGAAGCGGCGTAATCATAATGCAGCCTGTCTCAGTCTGCCACCAGGTATCGACGATGGGACACTTTCCCCGACCGATATTTTCGTGATACCAAATCCAGGCCTCCGGATTGATTGGCTCTCCGACGGTGCCGAGAAGCCGGAGCGACGAAAGGTCGGCCCCTTTGGGCCAATCGTTGCCCCATTTCATAAAGGTACGGATCGCGGTCGGTGCCGTATAGAAAATAGTGACCCCATATTTTTCAATCAGCTTCCAGAAACGGTCTTTCTCCGGCCAGTCAGGAGCACCTTCATACATAAAGACGGTGGCACCGTTCGCCAAGGGACCGTAAATCACGTAACTGTGTCCAGTGACCCACCCGATATCCGCCGTGCACCAGAACACGTCTTCTTCCTTTAAATCAAAAACCCACTGCATCGTCGCAGTAACGCCGGTGAGATATCCGCCCGTCGTATGGACAATCCCTTTGGGCTTTCCGGTTGTCCCTGACGTGTACAAAATATAAAGGATATCTTCAGCGTCGGTTTCAGCCACCTCACACGTCGCCTCTGCTTCCTGCATGAGCCGATGCCACCAATGATCGCGGCCCTCCTGAACGCGGCACGGTACAGGGCTTGCTCCTCCCCGTTGGACAATCACCACATGTTGAATGGACGGACATCCTGTAAGCGCTTCATCCGCCGCATTTTTAAGAAGAATCTGTTTTCCGCGCCGCCAACCGAAATCGGCGGTAATGAGAAGCTTGGCTTGGGCATCGTTGATCCGATCCCGGAGCGCTTCGGCACTGAATCCCCCGAAGACAACATTGTGGGCGGCACCGATCCGGGCACAGGCGAGACAACTGATGACGAGTTCCGGAACCATCGGAAGGTAAATTGCAACCCGGTCTCCCTTTTGAACGCCGAGTTTTTTAAGAACACTTGCGAAACGGTTCACTTCTTTGTAGAGATCCCAATAGGTGAAGGTCCGTTTATCCCCCGGCTCCCCTTCCCAGATGATCGCGGCTTTATTCCGGCGTGCCCCGTTAGAAACGTAGTTTCTAACGGGGCGTGAGGCAAATCCTTTTTCAGAAAAGATATGCCGGTCTACACAATTAAAACAGGCATTGATCTTTCCTCCGACAAACCACTTCGCATGCGGAGGGTCCCATTCAAGAACCTTTTTCCAAGGTTTTATCCAGTCGAGCTTCTTCGCCCATTCGGCCCAGAACGCCTCCGGATCGCGGGAAGCCTTTTCGTAGATAGACTCATCCCGCACATTGGCTTTTTCTTGGAACTCCTTTTTTGGAGGGAACTTACGACCTTCCTGAAGCAGGACTTCTATGGATGGAATGGGGTCTGTTGACATAGGAGGGTATTATACCAAATTCAATGGGTCAGCGCTTGGAACGTTTCCGCTTCGTCGGGTCGAGGATTTTTTTCCGGAGACGGATGTTTTTGGGGGTGGTCTCCACCAATTCATCGGACCCGATATATTCGATCGCCAACTCCAGCGTCATCTCTTTCGGTGGGGTCAGAATGATGGCAAAGTCGGAGGTTGAAGAACGCATGTTGGTCAGTTTTTTGGCCTTGCAGGGGTTCAGATCAAGGTCTTCGCCGCGCGCATTTTCGCCAATAATCATTCCCTGATAAACCTCCACGCCCGGCCCGATGAAAAGGGTCCCCCGCGCCTCCGCGTTATTCAGACCGTAGGCTGAGGAAACTCCCGATTCGATGGCGATGAGGGATCCGCGGGGCGCCATCGAAATCGGCTCCTTCTCCATCGGTTTGTATTCCTCGAAGACATGGTGGACGATCGCGGTACCGCGTGTTTTAGTCATGAGGGCTCCTTTCAAACCGATCACACCACGCGTTGAAATTTGGTATTCGAGGTGAAGTTCCCCCGTCGGGGCTTGAATCATATTCTTCAGCGTTCCCTTCCTTCGCCCGATCTCTTCGATGACCGCCCCCTGATATTCCTGTGGCACATCGATCACCAAAAATTCGAACGGCTCATGTTGGACGCCGTTTTTCTCGTGGAGGATCACTTCCGGCCGAGAGACCTGAAGCTCGAATCCCTCGCGGCGCATCGTCTCAATGAGAATGGCCAGATGGAGTTCTCCTCTTCCCGCGACAAGAAGTGTATCGGGGCTTTCTGTATCGGTGACCCGAAGAGAAACATTCGTTTCAAGTTCTCTGAAGAGCCGCTCCCTGAGCGCGCGGGAGGTCACAAATTTTCCTTCGCGCCCCGCAAAGGGGCTCGTGTTCACAGCAAAGGTCATCTGCACCGTCGGTTCATCGATGACCGGTGGCGTAAGAGGCCTCGGGTCATTCGGATCGGTGAGGGTGTCTCCGATTCCGATCCTCTCAAACCCGGAGACGGCCACGATCTCGCCCGCCTCCGCGCGCTCCACCTCCACCCGCTCAAGGCCCTCGTAACTTAAAAGGCCGGTGATTTTGGAAGCGGTCTCGCTTTTGTCTTTCCGGACCAAGAGGACTGTGTCCCCTTTTTGGATCGAACCTCCTGTAATTTTTCCGATCCCCATCGTCCCCTTGTAAAAATCGCCGAGGAGGGCAAGGATCAAGATTTGAAGCGGTTCATCCCGTTTGACATCGGGGGGAGGGATTTTTTCAAGGATGGTATCGAGGAGGGGGAAAATGGTGTCTGACGGTTTTTGAAGGTCAAGGGTCGCCGTTCCCTTCACAGCATCCGTATACACGACTGAAAAATCCAGTTGTGCATCATGGGCATTCAGTTCGCAAAAAAGATCAAAGGTGTGGTTGACAACCACATCAGGCTCGACATTTGGAAGATCGATTTTATTGATGACCACAATCGCTTTGAGGCCGAGTTCAAGGGCCTTTCGGAGCACAAAACGGGTCTGCGGCATCGGGCCGTCTTTGGCATCCACAAGGAGGAGAACGCCGTCGACCATCCGGAGCGTCCTTTCTACCTCGCCGCCGAAATCGGCATGGCCCGGCGTATCGACAATGTTGATTTTAGTGTCTTTGTAGAGAACACTTGCGTTTTTGGCGCGGATCGTAATTCCCCGCTCGCGCTCGAGGTCGAGACTGTCCATAATCCGCTCCCCCATTTCATCGATATTGCGGTGCACGCGGGTCTGACGAAGGATCGCATCGACCAGTGTCGTTTTTCCATGATCTACGTGGGCGATAATTGCAATGTTACGAATAGATTTTTGCTGGGTCATGGGAGATTTGATTAACGGTGGCGGTGATGGCTATGACGACGAGGGCTAGGGTGAAGGCGTTGACCGTGACGCGCGTGGGGACCGTGCGGTGCGGGTGGGCGCGATTTTTTGTAATCAAAATTGGGGAGTGTGACACGAGGGAGAACCCGGTTGAGCATTTTTTCGATGTCCCTCACCAGCGGCTCTTCCTCCCGGTCGACGAGCGTGAAGGCATCACCCGTCGCCTCCGCCCGAGCGGTGCGGCCGATCCGGTGGATGTAATCGTTCGGCGTATGCGGAACGTCAAAGTTCACGACGTGGCTGATGTCCTCGATATCAATACCGCGCGCTGCGATATCCGTGGCGACCATCACTTGGTTTCGGCCCCGACGGAACGCCTCGAGGGCATGGAGCCTTTGTCCCTGACTTCTGTTTCCATGAAGGACAGAGACTTTCAGTCCGCGCCTTTCCAAACTCTGGGAGAGGCGATCGGCGAAGTGTTTGGTGCGGGTAAAGACAAGGACGGAAGTCATCTCCTGTGAGCGGAGAAGTTCCACCAGAAGATCGGTTTTCAGATGGCGCGGTACCGGATAGACGGCATGGCGGATCCCGACGGCCGGAGTGGAGCGGTGGCCGATCTGGATCGTCACAGGATTATGGAGAATCTGATGAACGAGGGTGGCAATTTCCGGGGAAATCGTCGCGGAAAAAACAAGATTCTGCCGTTTCGGTGGAAGAACGCGAATAATCTTCTGGACATCCGGCTGAAATCCCATGTCGAGCATCCGATCCACTTCATCCAAGACAAAGACCTCGAGATCGGCAAAATTGATCCGCCCGGAATAAATGTGGTCGAGGAGTCTTCCCGGCGTCGCCGAAATGACATCGACTCCCTGCGAAAGCGCTCTAATCTGTGGTTCCATCGGCACACCGCCGAAGATGGCAGTGCCCTTGAGATGAATGTAGCGGGAGAGCGCTCTCAAATGTTCCATCGACTGCAGCGCCAGTTCACGGGTCGGCGCCACGATGAGCGCCCGGACATGTTTACGAGGTTTTCCTTCAAGGAGTTTATGGAGAATCGGGAGAACGAATGCCGCGGTCTTGCCGGTGCCGGTCTGCGCGCATCCGATCACATCGCGTCCTTCGAGGATCGCCGGAATCGCTTCCGCCTGGATCGGGGTCGGCCGAATATACCCAAGATCATGAATTCCCTTGAGGAGATTCGGATGGAGGGCGAGTGATTCAAACGTGAGAGGTCTATTCATCCGTTATAACTGAATGCTCCTGTCGGTCTGATTGAGAATGCGGATCACATCTGGTCCTACAATCAGTTTCATGGTTGGAAGGATATCTTTTTGCTGGATGCCCCTTTTTGTCATACAGGGGGTACACACGTTGATCTCTCCGCCTTTCTCCACAATCTCGTGGATCAATTTTTTCATCGGCTTGAAAGGTTCGCCGTTATTCATATCGTCGGCGTATCCTTTGACGGCAAGACGCACCCCTTCACCCGCAAGAATAATGAATACCGCTTCGCCACTGTCTAAAGCGGCATTGGCGAGGGTCAAACTGACCGTCGCCTTATCCACATTGTCTTTCCCATAAGAGACCATCACACAAAAACTCATGAGAGCGCCTCCTGGCTGTGTTTGCGGCGCTTTTCCCCTTCGCGGAACCGGCGTTTCTCATCACCCGTCTCTGGAATGAGGCGCGGCACCTCTCGAGGACGCCTTTGTTCATCCACACAGACCATCGTGAAATAACAGGAGTTCGTACGCCTCTTTTCCCCTGTCTTCAGAGTCTCGGCGAAAATTTTGATCCCGATTTCCATCGAACTTTTTCCAACATAATTGACGGAGGCGAAACAGGTCACCAGTTCCCCGACCCAGATCGGTTCATGAAAATCGACCCGGTCCACAGCGACGGTCACACAGTTCGGACCCGCATGGCGTGAGGCGCAGACGTACGCAACACCATCTGCCAGCGCAAGGATCGTTCCGCCATAGACGGTACCGGCAACGTTCGCATGCTGCGGCAGCATCAGCTGGCTCATCTCGGTTTTGGATTCAGAAACCCTTTTCTCTGTCATCGAACCTATTCTATCACTTTTGTTTACATCAGAGGAGTTACCGAATAAAAAGGAGTGCGAGTTTCGTGACACAGAACGCAATAACGCCACACACCGGAAAGGTCAGAATCCAGGCGGTCACAATGTCTTTCGTAACTCCCCACCGCACAGCAGAGAGACGTCGGGTTGCACCGACCCCCATGATGGCGGTATTGATGGTATGCGTCGTACTTAAAGGAATACCCAGACGCGAGGCCAGTTCGATGGTGCAAGCGGACGCCGTTTCGGCAGCAAACCCATGGACCGGTTCGAGTTTGGTGAGTTTCAATCCCATCGTCTTCATGATTTTCCAGCCGCCAAAGGCTGTGCCGAGTCCCATGACCGTCGCACAAAGAAGGATTACCCAGAGAGGAACGTGGAATTGAGCATGAACCCCGCCCAGAAGAAGCACCAGCGAAAAAACACCAATAAACTTCTGTCCATCATTGGAACCGTGGCTGAAGGCCATGAAGGCGGCGGAGAGAAGCTGCGCTTTCCCAAAGAAGCGGCGCACCATGGACGGGCGGGTTTTCGCAAAAATCCAGTAGATCGCTGACATTAAGACAAGCCCCCCGCCGAATCCCAAAAAGGTGGAAAAAAGGAGCCCCACCAACACCTTTTGCCAGCCAGACCAAAGAAGCGCCGACGGGCCTGCTGTGGCAAGACCGGCTCCGGTCAGCCCAGCAATTAAAGCATGGCTTTCACTGGTGGGAAGACCTCCCCAGTAATAGGTAAATGTACTCCAGGAGACGATCCCCACCATGGCCGCGCCCACCGTAATGAGGTTAACCATTTCGGGTCGGACGATCCCTTTTGCAATGGTTGTGGCGACGGCGGTGCCGGACATGGCACCCAAAATATTAAACAAGGCCGCCATGAGGATAGCCCAACCTGGAGAGAGGACGCGTGTTGAAACAACGGTGGCAATGGAATTGGGGGCATCCGTCCACCCATTCACATACTCTGCGGCCAGCACCAGGCCGAGGACAAGAAGGGTTCCGAAAGAAAGTTCCATATAATTAATTCGGAGTGTAGAGTGCGGAGTTCGGAATATCATTCCGCACTCCGAATTCCACATTCCGCATTCCAGTGTTATGCATTCTTGAGGACAATCCCTTCAATGGCGACAGCCACATCCTCACTCTTGTCGTTGGCCGTTTCTATCAATTCATACAGCTCACGCCATTTCATCACATCGAGCGGGTCGGATTTGCTGTCAAAGAGCGCCACGACGGCATTCCGAAGGAGACGGTCCCCTGCGTTCTCGAGACGGTTGATTTCGATACAGTGCTTTAAGATTTCTTCCTGACGCATACGGCGCAGTTTCGGCATCATGTTGTGGATTTCTTCGACCTGCTTGACAACCACCTCGGCCATCTCTTTTGCATAAGAGGTGATTGTTTTAATCTTATAAAGAACGAATCGTTCGGTCGTCGCTTCAATGAAATCAAGCACATCATCGAGCGTCGAGGCGAGCTGGTGGATGTCTTCGCGGTCGAGCGGTGTGATGAACGTTTTGTGGAGTCGCGCCATAATCTCATGAGTGATTTGGTCTCCTTCATGTTCCAACCGTTCCATCCGCTGTGCATTCTCCGTGACCTTGTCGAAATGTTCCATCGTCTCGGAGAGGAGTCGCGCCGCTTCGAGCAGATTGTTAGATGCCTTCTCAAACAAATCAAAAAAGGATTGTTCTTTTGGAATTAAGCTGAAACCCATATCCCCTCCTTCAATAAGCCCCCTCTTCTTGCTTTCGCAAGAAAGCAGAGGGGGCGAATTGAACCCCGCCCGCTTTGCTTCGCAAAGCGAAGCAGGCGGTGTAAATTTCCCTCGACGTTGCTCGGGACTCCTTCGAGGGATCCTGAGCGAAGTCGAAGGGCAGCCAGAGACTTACGTCAGTTATTCCGTAAGTCTCGGCTTCATTTACAAACGGACGCAGTATAACATACCCCCAATACTCAAGGCAAGCCTTTTCAAAATTTTGTCAATAACAGTCTTCTTCTAAAACTTGACAAAACGTTTTTTTTAAGTAAGATTAGGATAGGGCTTTCGTCAAGGAATCGCCGACCCTACAAAGGGTAAATCACTGAAAGACGCTACCCTCTATCACCGTTTGGGTTAGGCAAAATAAACTTTCTCTTCAAAAGAAACCAGAGCACCAAAAGGTTTCGGAGGTAAACCAATGATCGGAAAAAATACTCTCAGAAAACGCGCCTCGGCGCCGAATCTTTTCAAAACTGCACTCCGCTCTACGCGCTTCGATGAACAGAGCTCGGAAAACCTCAAGGAAAGAATTCAAAAGAAGGCGTACGAGCTGTATGAAAAAAGAGGCTGTGTCGACGGTAACGATTTCGCCGACTGGCTTGAGGCCGAAAGACTGGTCAAGTCCGGCAAGGCCTAAATACTCAGTCTCTACAACCTACTCACTTAATAAAAGGAGGCCATTCCATGGCCTCCTTTTATTTATATTTCCGGCGCTCAATCTTTGTGAAGAGACTGTACGCGCAGGGAACGACGAAAAGTGTCAAAATCGTCGAAAGCGTCACGCCTCCGATGACGGCGATCGCCATCGGGATGCGTGTTTCGGCTCCCGGCCCCACCGCAAGTGCCGGTGGAATCGCCGCAGCAATTGTTGTCACAGAGGTCATCAGGATCGGCCGGAGACGGACCGGACAGGCATGCATCAACGCTTCATGAACCCCCTTCCCCTCTTTACGAAGCTGGTTCGTGAAATCGACTAAAAGAATCGAATTTTTCTTCACAATCCCCATGAGTAGTATCAACCCGATAAAACTGTAAACATTGAGGGACTGTCCCCCGAGCCAAAGGGCGATGAGTGCTCCTGAAAAGCTGAATGGAAGCGCCAAAAGAATAATGGTGGGATGGAGGTAGCTATTGTATTGTGAGGCGAGCACCATATAGGCCACCACAAGACCGAGCCAGAGGGCAAATAGGAGACTCTGAAACGATTCTCGGAATGTTGCCGTTCCACCGCCAAAAACGATCCGGTAAGGCGCAGGCAAAATCTTTTTCGCGATCCTTTCGACTTCCGCAAGGGCGGCGGTCTGCGATTTCCCCAGAGCAATGTTCGCAAACAGACCGATCGCTCGTTCGCGCCCGCGGCGGGTCACCGACAGAAGCGCCGGCTTTTCGGTCACTGCCACCACATCCTTCAATTGAACCAATTCCCCTCGGTTATTCCAGACCCACAACTTCTCGATGTCTTCTTTCTGCGTCCGCTGGGAAGGGATCAGCCGGACCCGTACATCGTAGCGGCGGCCTCCCCGGGTATATTTGGCGATCCGCTCTCCGCCGATGAGTGCGTTAACGGTATGGCCGATCGTTTCGACGCTCACACCCCGTTCGGCGGCGCGTTTGCGGTCGGGCCTCACCCGA
>Ga0209824_10000724_pt1 | contig 19998 bp, 17 predicted proteins | sample VDWuncwatermetaG_FD_184124 | JGI IMG/M metagenome (GOLD analysis project Ga0209824, IMG submission 184124) | Wastewater microbial communities from Netherlands to study Microbial Dark Matter (Phase II) - VDW unchlorinated drinking water (SPAdes)... ... | reverse complement strand
AAACCTGAAGGCATGTGGCTGGCTGAAACCGCGGTTGATCTGGAATCATTGGATTTAATGGCCGAGCAGGGGATCAAGTTTACGATTTTAGCGCCCCATCAGGCCAAACGCAATATGTCGGCGGCAAAGGTGGATACGCGGGTGCCTTATCTCTGTCATCTGCCATCGGGGAGGCAAATTTGTATTTTTTTCTATGATGGGCCGATTGCCCAGGGAGTTGCTTTTGAAGGCCTGCTTAATAATGGCGAACAATTTGCCCGGCGCCTGACGGAGGGTTTTAGCGCGAGCAATCCCCGGCCCCAGGTTGTCCATATCGCGACCGATGGAGAAACCTACGGCCATCACCATAAATTCGGTGACATGGCCCTGGCGTATTGCCTGCATTATATTGAAAGCAATCAACTGGCCCAATTGACCGTCTATGGCGAATTTTTGCAAAAATACCCTGCCACACAAGAGGTGGAGATCGTGGAAAATTCGTCCTGGAGCTGTGTGCATGGGATTGAGCGTTGGCGTTCGGATTGCGGCTGCTCAACCGGGGGACAGCCAGGATGGAACCAAAAATGGCGCGCTCCCCTGCGGCAGTCTTTAGATTGGCTGCGCGATCAGATAAGCCCTTTATATGAAGCTCAAATGGCTGCCTTTACCAATGACCCATGGGGCGCGCGCGATAGATACATCGAAGTCATTTTGGACCGCAGCGAAGAGAAAAGGGAGCAGTTTTTACAAAATACCGCCGGGCGCCTCCTCAAGGAAGATGAGAAAATTAAAATTCTCAAGCTTTTGGAAATGCAGACGAATGCCATGCTGATGTACACCTCCTGCGGTTGGTTTTTTAACGATGTTTCCGGCCTTGAGACGGTGCAGGTCCTTGAATACGCGGCACGTGCCATCCAATTGGCCCAGGAGGCTGCCGGCGTTGACCTGGAAGAAGGTTTTATCTCCCGGTTGGCCGTGGTGATCAGCAATGTTCCTGAGTTAAAAGACGGCGCCCACATTTATCGTGCCATGGTCAAGCCTTCCATCGTCGATCTTTTGCGCGTGGGCGCCCATTACGCGATGACCTCTTTATTTGAGCAATACGCTCCTCGCACCAAGATGTACAGTTATACCGTCCAAAGCCAACAGTATGACCTTAAAGAGGCGGGACGCCTGCGTTTGGCCGTAGGCCGTGCGATGGTGCGTTCCAAAGACACCTGGGAGCAGGTCTCTATTTGCTTCGCGGTGCTGCATTTAGGGGACCATAATTTTATCGGCGGGGTTGATTATTTAAATGCTGATGAGTTCGCTAAAATGCGCACTTTTATAACAAATGCTTTTTTAGAGAGCGATACGCCCGGTGTCATAGGGGGGATCAAAGACTATTTTAAGTATCATAATTATTCACTCTGGCACCTGTTTAAAGATGAACAGCAAAAGATCCTTAACCAGGTTTTAAGATCGACGATGGATGATATTGAAACGAGTTTCCGCCAGGTTTACGATCATCATTATCCTTTGATGCAGATCAAAAATGATATCAGCCTGCCCCTGCCGCGTATGCTGATGACGGTCGTGGAATTTGTCCTTAATCGTGACATCAGCACTGCTCTCGAAGCCGAGGATGTGGACATCAAGCGTTTTAAGCAATTAGTCGAAGAGATGAAGCGCTGGTCTTTCAAGCGCGACCAGACCAATTTTACTTTTTTGGCGAGCGAGAGGGTCAGCAGTCTGATGAAGCGCTTATCAGATCATCCGGATAATATTCATCACATGGAAAAGATCATTGCCATTTTGGAGCTTTTGGGACAGTTGAGCCTGGATTTGGATCTATGGAAAGCGCAAAATACTTATTTTGCCATGGGACGCAAAATTTATCCGGACACCGTTTCGCGGGCGGGGACTGATGAGCTGGCAGGCCGTTGGGTCAAACTTTTTGAACACTTGGGCGGAATCCTCCAGGTCAATATAAAGTAAAGTGGTAAGTGATAAGTGATAAGTGATAAGGCGTTAGTTGTATATGAAGGATTGAATTTTTAATTTATTCATCAACTATACCCTATTTTCTTACCACTTACCACTTTACCACTCACCACTAAAAAGAATTAATCTATGCATAAGCGTTATTGTGGCATTTTACTGCATATTACCTCTTTACCCTCCATGTATGGCATTGGGGACATGGGCCCGTTTGCCTATGAGTTTGTTGACTTTTTGAATTCCTGTGAACAAAAATACTGGCAGATCTTGCCGATCAATCCCACCGACGGCATTAATGGCAATTCACCCTACAGTTGTTCTTCCGCTTTTGCCGGTAACTCGCTATTGATAAGCCCTGAGATGATGGTCATTGAAGGTTTTTTGTCGCCTTGCGAGCTCCTGCGAGTGTCCGGTATGAGGACCGACGTTCATGTTCCCAAGCCGTCAGATAAGGGAAAGGTGGATTATGCAAAAGTTACGGGGTTTAAGGAAAAAATTTTTAATGCTGCTTTTCGCCGTTTTCAAAAAAGTACGGAGCGCGAGGATTTTGATCATTTTGTTCGTGCCCAGCATTATTGGCTTGAAGATTTCGCTTTATTTACGGCCATCAAAGCGGTCTTGGGCGGCCGCGGCTGGAATGAATGGCCAAAGGCCCTTAAGAGCCGACAGCCTCGAGCGTTGAACGGATTTGCCCGTAAAAATGCATCGGATTTGGAGCGGGTCAAGTTTATCCAGTATTTATTTTTCCGTCAGTGGCATAAGCTTAAAGTCTATGCCGAGCGTCAAAATGTGGCCATCATCGGGGACATTCCCATTTACGTTAATTATGATAGCGTGGAGGTCTGGCGGCACCCCTCATTCTTTAAAATTGACAGCGAAGGGAATTTGAAATTTATCAGCGGATGTCCTCCCGATTATTTTTCCAGGACCGGCCAACGCTGGGGGAACCCGGTGTATGACTGGGCGCATTTGAAAAAAGCCAGGTACAGCTGGTGGGTGGCGCGCATAGCTCATGATTTGGAGATGTTTGATTATTTGCGCATTGATCATTTCCGCGGGTTTGCCGGCTTTTGGCAGATTCCCGCGCATGAAAAATTGGCGGTTTTTGGGCGCTGGGTCAAAGGGCCCGGAGCGGCTCTTTTCAAGGTGCTGGCCAAACGGTTTAAGCCGCTTCCCATTATCGCCGAGGATTTGGGAGAAATCACGGCTGACGTCATTGAGTTAATGAAAAAGTTCGGCTTTCCGGGCATGCGGGTATTATTGTTCGCTTTCGACGGAGACATGGACACCAATCCGCATGTGCCTGCCCATTATCCGGCCCACTGTGTCGCCTATAGCGGAACACATGACAACAATACTATTCAGGGATGGTATCATCAAGAGGCCAAAGGGCATGAGAAGGCCAACATGCCCCAAGTTTTGCAAACGAAATTCACACCGCGGAATTTGCATTGGACGATGATTGAAGCGTTGATGCGCTCTCGAGCCGAAACCGTCATTATCCCTATGCCGGATTTTTTGGGTTTAAGGGAAGAAGGACGTATGAATACACCGGCCACCAAGGTCAATAACTGGCAATGGCGGCTAAAAGCCAACGCCTTGACCCGTAGATTAGCTCACAAAATTGCAAGTATCACGAAAAAAACAGACAGGTTCAATTCTTAATAGAATTTTGTCATCCCGCTTTCGCGGGGATGACAGTGAGTGAGGAGTTAGATATGAATAAACTGCAGGCGATATTGGTGATTGTGCTGGTTTTAGCCGGACTTAAAAGGCCCTGTTCCTTCGACTTCGTCAAGGCGGGTTTCTTTGCGGGAGGTCAGGAGGGTGAAATAGTATGAATAAACTTCAGTCAACCTTGGTAATCAGTTTAGTTTTATTCGGACTTATAGCAGGTGTAAAGTTTTGGGGGGCGCCTCAGAAAGCTCCGGTTAATTTGCAAGAGGCCCGTGCCAAAGGCAATCCTGGTTCCAAAGTTAAAATTGTGGAATTTATCGATTTTCAATGCCCGGCTTGTGCCTATGGCGTAAACTATTTAAAAACATTATTTGACCAGCATCCTGATGATATTTATCTGCAGGTGCGGTATTTCCCTCTGGCGAATATGCATCATCATGCCATGATCAGCGCTCTTTACAGCGAATGCGCCGCGCGTCAGGGAAAATTTTGGGCCCTGGATGATCTGATGATGCCTCAGCAGAGCCAGTGGGCGCAATTAATCAGCCCGGAACCGGTTTTTCAGGCAATGGCGGCACAGGTGGGGATGAATATCGATCAGTTAAATACTTGCCTGGCTTCGGATGATGCGCGTCGTGTGATCAATGACGAGAAGTCTCTGGGCCAGTCCCTGGGGATCGCCTCCACACCGACGTATTTTATCAATAACAAAATGGTGGTGGGGACAAAATCTTTGCAGGATGAACTCAAGACCTATTTCCCTGAAGCTAGTAAATAAGCATTGTCATTCCCGGATGTTTTAGTCGGGAATCCAGCGAATGTTGCCGCTAGAGCTGAGTAGCTATTATTTTCTCGGAACGGAATATTTTCGCCGTCTGCTTCGGTTTACAACAATTTTGTTCTATAGATTCTCTTTATTTGGAACAAAATTATTGTAAATCCTCGCGGACATTTGGCGAAAAATTTCTGAATGTTCCGAGAAAATAATATCTACTCATCTCAAACGCATGTTTAGCTAAATTTATGTGGACCCTTCTTCGCATCATCATCGGCGGTATTTTTATAGTCTCCGGGCTTGGAAAACTTCTCAGCCCTTATCAGAATTTTTTGTATGTGGTCCAGGCTTATCAGTTTTTGCCTTCGTGGGGTGAAGTTTTAGTGGCCCAGATTTATCCATGGATAGAATTGCTCGTTGGGCTCTTCGTGTTATTAGGAATGTGGACTTCCTGGAGCTTAAGAGGAGCTTCTGTGTTATTTGGTATTTTTGTGGTGGTGGTGGGTCAAGCACTGATACGGGGACTGCCGCTCGAGAGTTGCGGCTGCTTTGGCGGGTGGGTCCATTTAAAAGCGCAGACTGTTATCATCATGGACAGCGCAGGTCTTTTGTTAACGTCATTGCTGCTGCGCAACTTGTCGAAAACTAGAAAGTTGAGTTTAGATTTTTATTTTGAGAGTCTGCCATAAACCAGACCAAGCACTTCGTGGTCGGTTTATGGCAGCCATGAACCAAACACGAAGTGCCTGTTTTGGTTCATGGCTGGATTCTTATTTTGGCCAGGTATGAATCGAATTATTCTCTTAGGGATGGTGCTTATGGCTATTTCCACTAAATCTTGGGGCGATATGATCAAGGAACCAAATGTGGCCGGGGGCTTTTACAGCGCCGATCCCAAAGAACTCTCTGACTCTATTGACTATCTTAAACAGTCGGCTGGCCCAGTACCAACGGACCGTAAGGTCTTAATTGCCATCGTACCCCATGCCGGCTATCCCTATTCTGGATCGGTAGCTGCTTACGCATTCAAAGCAATAGGGAATATTCATTATAAAACAGTGGTGATCATCGGCCCCAGCCATTTTTATCCGTTTGAGGGTATTTCCGTTTGGCCCAAGGGCGGGTTTAAAACGCCGCTGGGGGTCGTTTCTGTCGACGAAGATTTTGCCCAGGCCCTTTTGAAAGAAAACCCCAAATTCCAATTCTTGCCGCAGGTCTTTAGCCCTGAGCATTCCATTGAAGTCGAATTGCCGTTTTTGCAAAAGACCTTTGAGGGCGTGCGCATTGTGCCCATTCTGATGGGTAATCCTGACCCTCAAGTCTGCCGGGATTTGGCCGCGGCTTTGGATAAGCTTATCGGCACAAGGGATGATGTGTTGATTTTAATCAGCTCGGATATGTCGCATTATTATACTTATGAGGTGGCCAATCAAATGGATGCCCTTACCCTGCAAGCGATTGAGGAGATTGACCCCAAGAAATTTTTTGAAGGGTGTATAAGCCGCAAAATGGAAATGTGCGGATTTGTGCCGGTGACCACGGCGTTGCTCTTTGCCAAACTGCGCGGGATCAAACACGTGGAAATTTTAAAGCATGCTAATTCCGGAGACACTTCGGGAGATAAAAGCAGGGTGGTAGGCTATTCGTCGGTGATTTTTTATTCCGAGCTCCTGCGAGTGTCCGGTAAGAGGACCGAGCTCCTGCGAGTGTCCGGTAAGAGGACCGAGCTCCTGCGAGCTCCTGCGAGTGTCCGGTATGAGGACCGAGTGTCCGGTAAGAGGACCGAGCTTTTGGGAGCAAGCCCGTCCCAAGAGGAAGGTATCAGGGCATTAAGTCCGGCCGAGAAAAAAGAGCTCTTGAGAATTGCCCGTAACAGCATTGAAACCTTTGTTAAAACCGGTAAGACCCCGGATATCACCATCAAGGATGCGAGGCTTGAAGAAACAGAAGGCGCTTTTGTCACCATCCGTAAAGCAGGGGCTTTGCGCGGCTGCATTGGCAATATCATTGGTCAAGAGCCTTTGTATGAAACCGTGCGTGACATGGCCGTGGCGGCAGCTTCCCGGGACCCGCGTTTTACTCCCCTGACAGCGGCGGAATTAAAAGATATCAATGTTGAAATCTCTGTTCTCTCCAAACCCCGCCGGGTTAAAGATGTTTCGGAAATCCAATTGGGCAAGCATGGAGTGATTGTCAGCAAGGGCGGGCATCAGGGAGTATTCCTGCCGCAAGTGGCGGATGAAACCGGCTGGAGCAAGGAAGAATTTTTATCGCAACTATGCAATCAAAAGGCGGGCTTGCCGCCGGATGCATGGAAAGACCCAAACACAGCTCTTTATGTCTTCACCGCCGACGTCTTCGCGGAAAAATAAAAACCTTGTCATCCCCGAATGCTTCTGTCGGGGATCCAGAACACTTCAATGAATATTCAACTACGTAACAAGTTAATTTCCATCTTCGTCATCCTCTGGCTGGCGGTTTTTTATTATGAATCGACCTGCTATTACTATTTACAGCCATTTTTTAAGCGTGAATTGCCCAGAATGAAATTTCTTTTTCCGCCGGCGGGCTGGATCATGTTTTATAATATCGGAGATAATTTTAGTTACGCGGAAGTCTATGGTGTTAAAGACGGTAAACCCCAGTTGATTGATCCCCATCAGATTTTACAGACCCGTGCCATCGGCTATGATAATATCAACCGTAATGCTTTAATTTCGGTGCTGACGCCAGGGGTATCACATTTGTTTTGTCCATTTTTAAAGCGTAAATTCCCCTATTTTGAAAAATTTCTGGTCACCTACGTCGAGTATCCGCGTTTGACCGAGGCGCCTTTTGAGAAGATGCAGACAGTCGTCTACACCTGCGGGGAATAGTTGCTCAGTGTCATTGCGAGGAGCCCCCGACAAAAACATTCGGGGGTAAACTCCGCGACGAAGCAATCTTTTTACATTTGTCATTCCCGAATGTTTTTATCGGGAATCCAGACATGCGTGGACGGCTGACATCGATATATTTTCCTGCTAAAATCTGCTGCTCACGCTGGAAACGTTGGTACCAAAAAATTGGTCACGCGACAGGGTTAGCCGAAGGCAACGGTGCAGATTTTTATACGCAGGAAAATATATCGATATCAGCCTTCTAATGGATCGGGGAGTTGAAAATAAGGAAGAAACATAATTTGAATGTTTGAAAAAGATATTGAAAATCTTATAGCACTTTATCCTGAAAGGTTTTTCCCTGACCAAGGGTTTACGTTAGTTGGACAACAAATTATTTTAGGAAAATGCAGAGCAGATTTAATCTTTAAAGATAAACACAAAAGAACAATTATTATAGAGGTCAAACGAGGGATTCTTGGCCGAGAAGCTTCGGGACAAATAATTGAATATTATGGACTATTAAAACAGGAAAATCCTAACGAAGTTGTTGAATTGATTCTCTGTGCTAATACTATCCCTGCTGAAAGAAAGATGTTTTTAGAAAGAGTTGGTATCGAATGTAAGGAATTAGGATTAGCTTTGATACCTAATTTAGCTAGGGAAAAAGGTTATCATTTTTTGGATGAATCAAAAGAGGAAGTGATAGTGCATGATCCATTACTAAATGAGGTTTCACGAATTGAACTAAATTCTTCTTTTGTTGGAAGTGTTTGGATTTTTCAAACCAACCCAACCCGGTACAATATCCTTAATGCATTAGCGGAATTAAAACAGCTTGGATGGTCGGTTAATCAACATAAAGACAAAATTAAAAAAGGAGACATTGCGTTAATTTGGATGTCAGGGGAAAATGCTGGTATATATGCGATTTCGCAGGTAATCTCTGACCCTGAGGTGAGGTTTGGTTTACCTGAAGAGGATAAATATTGTTTTGATAAATCTCTCCTTAGTAATATAAAAGGGAACATGGTTATTTTAAAAATTAATAAGAATATGTCTAATGCCCCTTTATTCAAAAATGAATTGAAGAATTTTCCAAATTTAAAGAATCTAAGTATTTTAAATCATTGGAGAGGAACAAATTTTCGTGTTACTAAAGAGGAATGGTCTATTATTAAGGATGAAATCAATGAGACATATCGGTAGCAAAAAAGGCAGATGTCATTAATTTATTAAATTGCGGCGGGTGGATCGGAATTGATGTTAGCGTATCATCGGGTGGCGAGGAGTGATGTTAACGAGCGGACGGTGACTGCACAATTGTCCTGTTAAGGGAAACCAGCTTCCTAGTCGCTGATAGGGTAGCCCTCGAATCAGGAGCACCTTAACGTCACGACGAGCCAGGACCCGATGAGCCGCATGACTGGATCCCCGACAGAAGCATTCGGGGATGACAGCGAAAAAGGAAGTTCAGGCTAATGTTTTTGCGGGTGCTTGTTATGGCGCTCTGATGACCACAGCATCCATCCCACAAAGCCAAACATGCTTACAGCTGTTATTATTATCATTATTAAGAGGTCCATTATTGGGCTCCTTTTTTATCCATAATATAAATGCTGCAAAAAATCAATGCTACGCCAAGTATAACAAGCAAAATACGTACTGGCAAGAACAAGTCTTTGAAGAAGTAGCTGGCAAAGCCGATGCTGAGAATATTTTTGCCCAGATCGTTAATAGTTTTGGCGGTAAAATCCCAAGTACCCTTTTTAGTCCACATGAATAGTCCTTCCCTTAAAATAAAGTTGAATTAAGGGGGATATATTTAAAACCTATCGGGGGAACAGGATTAAGTAGAAAATGTTGTTGCGGGGGACGCAACAGCATCATTAAAATAACCAAAACCATTGCGTTTGTCAACGACTTTACGAATTCGAAGCAATTGGGCCTTTTGACACTGGAGTTTAGCATGACTGGACCCCTGCCGCTTTGCTTCGCAAAGCGAAGCTGCAGGGGTGACAAATAATAATATGAAAAATATTTGGAACATATTATTTTTAGAAGAACGGCCGTCGATTGGATTGTCGTTTTTTCGGATCTTTGTGGCCCTGACCGTCGGGCTGCATGTCATCCCGTCATTTTTTCATTTGGATGATAATTATCTCTCCACGGCCTTTAAAACTTTCAATACCAGTTTTTTTACAGCGCCGTTTATCGATTGGGTGCAAAAAAGCCCGGATGCCTTGGTCATTTTCTTTGCCTGGGCCTTCTGTCTTACCTGGTTTTGCTTTCTCATTGGGCTGTTTTCACAGATCAGCTGCATTTTAATGACAGGGTGTTGTTATTATTTTTACGCGCTCAATAGTTTTCATATCGGTACCCTTTCCTGGGATATTTTGCTGGTGACCTTGTTTTTGATGTGCGTGACATCGTATCACGGGGATTATTTTTCCGTTGATGCCTTGCGCCGCGGGGATATTAATGCCTGGCGGCGACCGCGGCCCTTTTTTATCCAGCGGCTATTGCAGCTGCAGACAGCATCCACGTTTTTTTTCACCGGCCTTTATAAGATCACAGGTGGAGGCAATTGGATCAAAGATAATCCCATTTATTACCTGATGAATTACCCCGTCCAGGGAGTGACCAAGAATTTCCTTTTAAAGGAATGGATGGCCGGGCACCCCGCTTTTTGCTACGTGACCGGAATCATGATTGTAGTGACGGAACTTGCTATGCCGTTGCTGCTTTTTATCCCCCGGACCCGGCGGGCAGCGATTATTTTAGGGTTATGCTGGCATATTTTACTGGCCCTGACCCTGGATGTACCGACGATTTTTTTCTTTTTGTTCCCGGCACAGTTGATGCTGTTTATCCATCCGCAAAAAATAACAGACTGGATCCAAGACAAGCGCCGCATTAATGCCCAAAGTCCTCGAGCGAAAATAATCTATGACGGAGAATGCGGTTTTTGCCGCTCCAGCGTAAGGCTGTTGCAAGTGATGGATTTGTGGGGGAAGCTTGAATACATCCCAGGCCCCAAGGCTATGAGTGAAATGCGCCTTGATTTTTCAGACGGCAGGACTTATGGCGGTTTTTTTGCTTTCCGAAGGTTATCGTGGATGCTGCCCATGCTTTATCCGATGATACCTGTAGTCTATTTTCCGGGGGCAGGGATCCTGGGGCCTTTTGTCTACCGATGGGTAGCGCGCAACCGCGCCAGGGGACATTGTCATTTATGATTTCCGCGCCAAACATCCCCAGAGTCATTTGGATCCACACCATTTTGATCATCGCTATCGGACTCTTGGCGCTTTATAGCGCTTCTTTTAATAACAATGTGGTGGGCGTTTCTGTGTTTTACGATCAGCTTTTTTGCGCTGGCTTAGGGATTTTGCTGATGTTTTTATTAAGCCGGGTGGATTATCGGAAATTTTTTGACGTGGCTTATATGGGTTACGGCATCAGTGTGGTTTTTTTGATTTTGGTACTTGTCATGGGACGGCAAGCCTTAGGCGCCACACGCTGGTTTTCCGTAGCTGGTTTTAGTTTTCAGCCTTCTGAATTCAGCAAGCTGGCTGTCATCTTTTTTTTAGGCCGTTATTTTTCACAGCGCCGGCCAAGGATGTCCTTTGATATCACCAGCTCTTTGCGTGACATTTGGGGTGGTTTGATTTGGCCTTTGATATTGGCAGGTATTTCGATGGCCCTCATTTTTAAACAGCCGGATTTGGGGACCGCTATTTTAGTGATGGGCATCTTTTTGGTCATGCTTTATGCCAGTGGGATAGCGCTTAGGCTTTTTTGGGGTTTGCTTGGAATCTTGGGTTTGACTTTGCCATTCGCTTGGGCATTTTTAAAATCGTATCAAAAAGACCGGCTGTTGGTCTTCCTTAATCCCAGCCACGACCCTTTGGGCGCGGGTTATACCATTACCCAGTCAAAGATCGCGGTGGGCTCCGGCGAACTTTTAGGAAAGGGGTGGCTTTCCGGCACACAGAACCAATTAAATTTCTTACCCGAGAGGCATACGGATTTTATTTTTTCCGTCATCGGCGAAGAATGGGGTCTTTTGGGAGGGGTCCTTTTAGTCTATTGTTACGGCACCATCATTTATTGCGGTTTTAAAATCGCCCGGCACAATAAAGACCCTTTCGGGCAATTGGTGGCCGTTGGCATCGTCAGTATTTTGGCCATGCAGGTGGTGATCAATATCGGCATGGTCATGGGGCTTTTGCCGGTGGTGGGGATTACCCTGCCTTTGATCAGTTATGGCCGCACTTCTTTTATGGTTTTTGCCCTATTGTTAGGATTTTTATTAAATTTGAGTAAAAAACGAACTATTTTTTAAAACCACCTCTGGACAATATCTTGTGTAATCGGTATAGTAAAGAATATGCGGCATTTCCGTAAAGTGGTGAATAAGCAGTTAGGCGCAATTTTGGTTGAGCGTGGTGTTCTTTCGCGCGCCAAATTGGAAGAAGTCTTGGTTTTCCAAAAAGAAAAAGGCATTCTGTTTGGTGAAGCATTGGTCCAGATGAAGTTGGGCAGCGAAGAGGAAGTGGTGCAGGCCTTGACCTGTCAATACGGATTTCCCTACCTGCCTTTGGCTAATTACGAAATTACCCCCGAAGTCGTAGCGACCGTTCCTTTAACAGTATGCAGGCAGTATTGTTTGGTCCCCATTGATAAAATCGGCCGTAGTTTGACCTTGGCCATGGCCAATCCTTTAAATGTTCAGGCGCTGGAAGATGTCGAGAAGATTACCGGCTGTTTGGTGCAAGCATTTGTCAGTACAGCGACGGAAATTAACATTGCCATCAATCGTTATTACGAAACACGCTGATGTTGCCAACTCTTAAAGAAATTCTTCTGCGGGACCATATGGTGGCCCCCGAAGATCTTAATCGGGCCATTGAAGAACAGAAAAGATCCGGCGGGGAGTTAGGCCACATTCTTTTAAGGCTTAAATTGGTCACCGAAGACCAGTTAAGCGTGTCTTTAAGCGAAGCCTTGCAATTACCTTTGATCAATTTGAATTCATTTCGGATTGATCCCTCCCTCTTAAAATTAATCCCTAAAGAAACAGCTGAGAAATTTTTATTGATCCCCATCTCCAGGCTCAATGATCAGCTGACCATTGCCATGGTTGATCCGCTGGACATGTTGACCGTCGACAATATCAAGGCCATGACATCCTTGTCGGTGAGCGTTGTTTTGGCGCGGCCTCGCGAAATGCGTGCCGCCATTGAGCGCGGTTACGCGCAAAATAACTCTTCGGACCTTGAGGCAATTTTTCAGGACATTAAAGATACAAAAGGGACGGAAAGCCTCGAGTTAGTCAAAGATCATTTTCAACTTAATAGGAGAGCGGTTGAGCATCTCAGTGAAGAAGCGCCGATCATCACGTTGGCAAATACGATTATCCAACAGGCAGTGGTGGCCAAGGCCAGCGATGTGTTCATCGAGCCTATGGAAACCTGCCTGCGCATCCGTTATCGCATTGACGGTTTTATCCGGGAAATCGACCGCATGTCCAAGAGCATGCATTTTCCCCTGATTTCCCGCATCAAAATCATTTCAAGTCTGGACATTGCCGAGCACCGTCTTCCGCAAGATGGGAGATTTCGCATCGTGACTAATCAAAATAAAGAAGTGGATTTCCGCGTCAATGTGCTGCCCACCGCCATGGGAGAAAAAATTGTTTTGCGCGTCTTGGATAAAGACCAGGAAATGGCGGATATTGATAAATTGGGGTTTGAGCCTGAATCCCTGGAGAGATTAAAAGAGTGCTGCCATAAGCCCCACGGCATGATTTTGGCCTGCGGCCCTACCGGCAGCGGTAAAACCACGACTTTGTACGCGATCCTTAAATATATCGATTCCCCGGGAAGGAATATTGTGACCGTGGAAGATCCGGTGGAATTTCAAATGAAAGGGTTTAATCAGGTCAACATACGCACTGAGGTCGGTTTGTCCTTTCCAGCGGCATTGCGTTCCATTTTGCGTCAAGATCCGGATGTGATCCTCATCGGGGAGATCCGGGATTCGGACACCATGGACATCGCGGTCAAGGCGGCTTTGACCGGGCATTTGGTGGTCTCCTCCCTGCACACCACGACGGGTCCCGGCTCCATCACCCGCATGATCAATATGGGCGTGGAACCGTTTTTAATCATCTCCTCGGTGGTGGCTATTGTGGCCCAGCGCCTGATACGGCGGGTATGCCAGAAATGCCGTGAGCTTTACACGGTCACTGATGAGATGATTAAAGAATTTCACCTCAAAGAATTGTTGCCAAAGCATAACGGGCAGTTTTACAAACCCCGCGGGTGCGCTCAATGTTTGAAAACCGGATATAAGGGGCGGGTAGGGATTACCGAAACGCTGGTGTTGACCAATAAAATTAAAGAATTGATCTTATCTTCAAGCTCAGAGTCGGACATTAAGAATGCGGCGCGCAGCCAGGGCATGAAAACGATGCGCGAGGACGCCCTCATCAAAGCTTCCCGGGGGTTGACGACTTTAGAAGAAGTGACCCGTTTGACGGCCCCTGATTGAAGCTTATGGATACAACTCAAGAACGGATTTTAAAAACGCTTAAAAGTCTGCCGAATATTAATCCGGCGGACATTGACGCGCTGATAGAAGTCCAGCAGGACAAAAATATAAGCTTAGTCAAAGCCTTGCTTAAACAGGGGATTATCTCCGAGCAGGACCTGCTGGTCCTTTTGATGCGCGAGCTTCACATACCTTCCATTGACCTGACCAAATACCGCTTCGATGAACGTCTTAAAAGTATTTTCCCGGAAAAGAGCGCGCGTCAGTATCTGGCAATGCCGCTTTCTTTGCTTGGGCAAACATTGACAGTGGCGATCTCTGATCCGTTAAATGTATTTATCATGGATGATTTGCGTAACGTGACAGGCAAGGAAATTGAGATCGTGATCGCCGCTGAAAGTCAGATCCTGGGGGTCATTAATCAATTTTACAACTCAGCCTCCGTGGGCCTGGCCCCTGCGGGTCTGAATGTAGAGGCCCCGCAAGAACAGGAAGAGTCACAGGCTGTGTGGGAAGCCCCGGTTATTCGCATCGTTAATCTGGTTATCAAGGAAGCACTGGCTCAGCGGGCATCCGACATTCACATAGAACCTCTGGAGCAGGGGATGCGCGTGCGGTTTCGTATCGACGGGATATTGCAGGACATATTGACCATCCCCAAGGAAGCTAAGAACTCGGTGGGGGTGCGTATTAAACTCATGTCGAATTTGGATATCACCAACACCCAAACCCCGCAGGACGGGCGTTTCAAAATGAAGGTGGGTAATCAGGAAGTGGATTTCCGCGTGTCTATGCTCCCGACGACCTTTGGCCAAAAAATAGTCATGCGCGTGCTTAATAAAAATAATCTCTCGGTGGGCCTGTCTAAATTAGGATTTTCAAAAGATGCCGTGACCGTCTTGGAAGAGTCTATTTATAAACCTTACGGGATGATCCTGGTGACCGGCCCTACCGGCAGCGGTAAATCCACGACCTTGTATTCTTTGATCAGCAAGTTAAATACACCGGAGCGGAATATAATCACCATTGAGGAGCCGGTGGAATACTTAGTGGATGGCCTGACTCAAATTGAAGTTAAATCAGACATAGGGCTCAATTTTGCCGCGGGGCTGCGCGCTATTTTGCGCCAGTCACCGGATGTGGTGATGGTGGGTGAAATCCGGGACGCGGAGACAGCGGACATCGCGATCAAAGCTTCGCTTACGGGTCAGTTGGTCCTTTCGACCTTGCATACGAATAGCGCCGCGGATGCCGTGACCCGTCTGGTAGATATGGGCATTGAGCCTTTTTTAGTGGCTTCCAGCCTGGTTTTAGTCTGTGCCCAGCGGCTGTGCCGGCGTATTTGTGATTTTTGCAAAAATCCCGTGGACATTAAACCGGAAGTTTTGAAAAAGATCCAACATAGAATCAAGCCGGGTATTGTTTTATATGAAGGCAGGGGCTGTGAGCGTTGCCGGGGCACCGGTTACCAAGGCCGTGTAGGTGTCACAGAAGTACTGCAAATCGATGATAACATTCGTGATATGCTCCTGAAGAGAAAAACGTCCATAGAAATAACCCGCTATGCCCAGAAAAATCAGGGGATGAAATTGCTTTTTGATGATGTTATTGATAAAATGAACGCAGGAGAGACTACATTGACAGAAGTTTTTCGCGTGACCAGTGAAGAAGAATGAAACCTTCTCAACCCCGGGGGTTGTGATGGTAAAAATAGACGTGGAGTTTACATGGATGCCTATAAAGTTTTATTGGGAGAAATTTTGATTCAACGCAAAAAGATTACCCGCGAGCAGCTGGAAGGCGCCCTGCAAGCGCAGAAGGGGAAGGGTGGTTTTATCGGTGAAATTCTTGTCAACTTTGGCCTTCTTGACGAACGGGACATTGTGGTGGCATTAGTCATCCAGTGCGGCCTGCCGTATATCGCCGTCAATAAATATACCATTCATCCTGAAGTTCTGCGTTTAATCCCTAAAGAGGTGGCCCAAAAAGAAAAAGTGATTGCCTTAGACCGCATCGGCGAAATTTTAAGTGTGGTGATGGTCAATCCTTTGACCGATGATAAGAAAAATTATTTAGAAAAGTTGACCAAATGCCGTATTGCTACTTTTATTTCCACTAAAGCGGAAATTGAAGAAGCCATCGCGCGTAATTATTGATCAAAATATGCCTACGTATAAATATACCACCCGCGATCAGGAGGGCAAAAGCGTCTCCGGAAGGATTTCCGCGGAAAATGAATCGGTGATCGTGGCCGAGCTGCGCAAGCGCGGTTTGATCATTGTAAGCATTTCGGAAGAAGAGGAATCGGTTTTTAAGAAATCCTCCAAGCCCCGGGGCGGGAAAAAAGTCAAGCCGGAAGACCTGGTTATTTTTACCCGCCAGTTTGCCACCATGGTGGACGCGGGCATACCCATTTTGCAATCCCTGGAAGCGCTCAGTGAACAAACCGCCAATCTTAGTTTCAAAGCGGCGCTCGTTACTATCCGCGACGACATACAGACAGGCAGCAGCCTTTCCAGCGCTTTTGAAAAGCATCCCAAAATATTTGACCAGTTGTATGTGAATATGATCCGGGTAGGGGAGAGCGGAGGAGTTCTCACCACCATCCTTGAGCGCGTGGCCATGTATTTGGAAAAAAGCGAGCGGCTCCGTCAAAAAGTGCAGGGAGCCATGATTTATCCAACGGTGGTCGTGAGCATGGCGATATTGATCACCATTGGATTGCTCGTCAAGGTCGTTCCTACCTTTTCCCAGATTTATTCGTCCCTGGGCCAAAAATTGCCGGTCATGACCCAGATGCTGATTGATTTTAGTAATTTACTTCAACACGATCTACTATTTCTGGCGGCTGGCGGTTTCGTTGCCGTATTTCTTTTTAACAAGTACAAAAAGACACCCGCCGGCCATATTCAGGTGGATACCATGCTTTTAAAGTTGCCGATATTCGGAGATTTGATTTGCAAAGTTTCTGTCAGCCGTTTTTGCCGGACCTTCGCCACTTTAAGTCAAAGCGGCGTGCCTATTTTGGAATCTTTAGATATTGTCGGAAAGACCTGCGGCAACAGGGTGATTGAAATTTTAGTCGATGAGATCAAGGTCAGCGTCAAGGAAGGCGAGAGCATTGCCGTACCTTTGTCTAAAAGTACCATTTTCCCGCTGATGGTCACCCGCATGATCGCCATCGGCGAGAAGTCCGGGCAATTAGAAAAAATGTTATCTAAAGTAGCTGAATTTTATGACGAACAGGTGGATGTGGCGGTCGAGGGCCTGACCAAATTGATCGAGCCTTTGATCATCGGGTTTTTAGGGGTCGTGGTTGGTTTTATCGTCATCGCTTTGTTTATGCCGATTTTAAATATGGCATCGGCCATTAAGTAAATTTATGCGCTTATTCTTTGTTGTTATTTCAGGGATGATGTTCTTCTCTGGCCTTGGATTAGCCCAAGAGGACAATGTCACAACGGCCACCTCTTCCCTACAGTCGGTGTTGTCTCATTTAAAACAGAGTGTTGAAAAGTTGGGTTTAACTAATGATCAATGGGCGGCCCGTGACAAGGCCATCAAAGCCCAAGTGTTGCAGTTGCAGGCGCAGTTGGGGCGCCTGGAGGCCCAGGGCGCTCTTTTAAATAAGACGGCAGCCCCCCTGCGTGACAAAAATCTCCGTCGTGCCAGACAAATCGCGCGTTTGGAAAAAGAAAATTCTGATTCGGACCATCGTATCCACCCCCCGGAATCCCGGGCCGGGGCCCGCCGCCAAAAAGAAAAATTAAAATTGATGAAAATGGTTTATGACAGCCAGCAGCGGCAAGAGTCGCTGCATGAAGCCATTCTGGGATTTTCAAGATGATCCGGCGCCTCTTAAAGTCCTGCCTGTCACGACTTGCTTGGACAGCTTAAGAACCGTTATCATATTGCCAATTTCCGGATGCTCGGGCCAGACAGGACGATAATTGGCCAAAATCCATGCCTTAATGATGTGGGCGGACTTTGTTCTAAGCGTAGGATTATAATAAGGGAAAATCCCCTCATTGGTCAATACGACATAATCCGGTTTATGTTCTATGAAGGAACGCAACATTTCTTGTTCACCAAACCTTACCAATTCAGCTGTATGAAAAATAATATACGGCAATGGGTCTGTCCTTTTAGCCAAAAAATTCAACATGACCCCTTGAGGGAAAGCAACAAAATTTGCGTCTTTGCCCATGATTTTGTCTATATTTTTAAGAAAAGCATCAATCTCTCTAATTTCAGGACCGGAATTCCCGTCATAAATCATTGTTTCGGACCCTGACCGGATGTGAAAATCACGCGACCGGTAAACTTTAGCTGTAGGTCTTAAGCCCGTTATGAAAATAAGTGCCACCAATGCAGAGGCCAGCGTTTGCACAAAATAAGCCCTTGGGTGTACACGCTCAAAATACCGCGGCACAAAGCCCTGGAATAAAACAATAAATAACATTACAGCCGGCATGGCATAAACAAAACCCACGGAATTAATTTTGACATTTAAAAACACCTTCGTGAGCATCAGAAGTCCCCACACCGCCATGACCCATAGCGGTAATAGATGACTGAGCTTCTCCTCATCTTGCCGATGCCGCCAAAGAAGCAATGATACATATCCCACCATAAAAATGACCGCCACTGGAAGTCCCTTGAAAATCTCATCATAAGGAAAGCATAAAATCCAGACAGCAACCCGCGCCACCCCAGCCAGCCCTAATAAAACAAAAATAGCCCCTTGCCATCGTTGACCGCTTTTTTTGAGGCGGTCTGTGCCCATGCACAAACATTTAAACGCGATGATCACAAGACAATAGCACGCGGCTGTGGTCAACATGATTATAAAATTATGCCAGGGATAATTCAATCCAGTCATAAATTGATAATAGTCGATTTTGACAATTTCACGCCACCTGTCATTGAATCCAAATATACTTGAGGCCACTTGGGACAAAGGCAGTTGTGTCGAAAAATACAGGTACGCAATGCCAACAGGGACACAAAACCCTCCCAAGGCCAATGCCCCTGCCTTTAAAAACCGTGCCAACGGCCAATGTCCAATGATTCCCTTGGATATAAAACCTGAAGCAAGAGCAATGGCGAGACAAATAAAGATTTCAAACCTGCATAAAGCGGTCAGTCCGATTAAGGCCCCCACCGCCCCCCATAAAGTGTCTCTGCTTTGGTGGTGCGCCGCGAACAAATCAATGGCCCATAATGCAAAGAAAACAGCGTATGTCACGCTGTAGGAATAAGGACAGATGTAGGCAAAGATACCCTGGTCCAGATTATTTTGTTGGAACGCGAAAAGGCTTAAGAACGCGGCTGAGGCAAACAAAGCAATCCGTTTGTCCGTCGTGTAACTAAAAAACCTGTAAATCAACACGGTGATGCCAGCCACTAATAATATATTAAATAAAACCAGCGTCATGATTGACACCCCAAAGACCTTAAAAAGAAGGGCGTTCCAATACGGGGGGAATGGACCGAACAACGAAGCGATATCTTTATACAAAACCTGGCCGCAGGTAATTCTCCACGGGGTATACAATTCCCTGCCATAGTCCCATATGATATTTATCCATTTTTGCCAGGACATATGTAATAGGCACGCACCTAATACAACGAGAATGAATGGATTTAGACGTTGTTTTAAGGCAGGGAGAAAAATAGAATTCATGCGAAGTTACGAGTATAAACAAATCGAGTCGCCGTAACTATCAGTGCCACAGCTGACCGGCGCATGATAGGCGCCATACGCATCTGTGTAACCAACGCAACAGTTATTAGGAACACCCGAACAAGATAGAGCATCTCCGCCACAGACTTTATTGCAGTCAGGAGGAGGCTTCCCGCAACCGCAACCTTGATTCACGCAAGGAGAGTAGTATTGACATTTTGTTGTTCCATCACAATGATCCACACCTTGCACATAGGTGATATCATAGTTTTGGAGCAGATGGGTCCCATTAAATGGTGGATTATTTGGGCAAGGTAGATCACCTGGAATAACAATTCCCTGGCACCCGGGATCGCATTTAGGAGATTCTGGGATGCATCGAATAGAAGTATCAGAACCGCATTGTTGGCCTTGGATTTTCTGGCCGAAATAGCAATTGCGGGGGGCGGGCGGTGGTGATGTAG
>Ga0209824_10000723_pt1 | contig 20030 bp, 17 predicted proteins | sample VDWuncwatermetaG_FD_184124 | JGI IMG/M metagenome (GOLD analysis project Ga0209824, IMG submission 184124) | Wastewater microbial communities from Netherlands to study Microbial Dark Matter (Phase II) - VDW unchlorinated drinking water (SPAdes)... ... | reverse complement strand
GCTTGGCAAGGACCTTGGTTATAGCGCTGGTTAGGGTGGTCTTTCCGTGATCTACGTGACCAATGGTGCCTATGTTTATATGCGGTTTATTGCGTTCAAATTTTTCCTTGGCCATTTTGTTACCTCCTTTATTTTTGAATCTTCTGCGTCAACTTTTCAAATATATTTTTAGGCACTTCCTGATAAAAGGAAGGCTCCATTGTATACGCCGCGCGGCCCTGAGTCAAGCTTCTTATCGCGGTAGCGTACCCGAAAACCTCGCTTAACGGGACAGTTGCCTTTATAATCTTCGCGTTCCCCTTCTGTAATAAATCCTTGATGCTTGCCCGCCTGGAATTCAGGTCGCCTATGACATCGCCGAGATATTCCTCGGGCGTTGAAACCTCGATATCCATGATGGGCTCAAGCAGGATAGAGCTGCCCTGTCTTAACCCTTCTTTAAAGGCTATGCCTGCCGCCATTTTAAACGCTATCTCGGACGAATCAACCTCGTGAAATGAGCCGTCGGTCAAAACCACGTCCACATCCACGACGGGATAGCCGGCGATAACACCGTTTCTTGCCGTATTCAGAACACCTTCTTTGACCGCGGGGATGTATTCCCTGGGAATGGCGCCGCCTATAATCTTACTTGTAAACTGAACGCCCTTGCCTCTTTCAGCGGGGCTCATCTGAAACACCACATGGCCATACTGGCCCCTACCGCCGGTCTGCTGAATGAATTTTCCGACTACGCATGGCACGGGCCTTGTGATGGTCTCCTTGTACGCGACCTCCGGCCTGCCGACGTTCGCCTCTACCTTAAACTCTCGCATCATCCTGTCTACAATAATCTCAAGGTGCAGTTCGCCCATACCGCTTATGATGGTCTGCCCTGTTTCCTGATTATATTTTACCTGAAATGTCGGGTCCTCTTCTTCCATCTTATTCAATGCCAGCGCAAGTTTCTCCTGGTCTGCCTTTGCCTTCAACTCAATCGCCATGGATATAACCGGATCCGGGAAATGCATCCCTTCCAGCACTATGGGGTGGTCTTCGTCGCAGAGGGTGTCGCCGGTCTTTGTCATCCTCAAACCCACGCAGGCGGCTATGTCTCCTGCCGAGACGCTTTTTATTATCTCCTGCTTGTTCGCGTGCATCCTGACAATCTTTCCTATGCGTTCCGTCTGATTTTTGCGTGAGCTATAAACATCATCGCCGGAATGCAGGACGCCCGAATAAACCCTGAAAAATATCAGTTTGCCGACATACGGATCAGACATAATCTTAAACACGAGCGCGCAGAAGGGCTCTTTATCAGAGGTATTGCGCACCTCTTCCTTATTTGTATCCGGATTTATCCCTTTTATAGGCGGGATATCCATAGGCGAAGGAAGGTAATCGCAGGCCGCGTCTATAAGAAGCCGTACCCCTATGTTCCGGAATGAGGCGCCGCACATAACCGGGACAAACTCATTCCTTATAGTGGCTTTTCTTATCGCCTCCATCAGCTCCTGGGCGCTCAATTCTTTATTATGAATAAATGTATCCATTACAACCTCATCTACCTCGGCTAAGCTTTCCAATAACTTATGGCGGTACTCGGTAGCCAACGGCAGGAGGTCGGAAGGAATCTGTTCAATTTTAAATTCAGTATTCCGGCCGTCGTCAAAATATACAACAGCCTTCATATTGACTAAATCTATAATGCCGCTAAGGTCGCCCTCGCTTCCTATAGGAAGCTGTATGGGGCTGGCGTGCGCGCCGAGTTTTGAGCGAATTTGTTTTACCGTATCAAAAAAATTCGCCCCTGTCCTGTCCATCTTATTTACAAACGCTATTCTCGGCACCTTGTGCCTGTCCGCCTGTCGCCATACAGTTTCGCTCTGCGGCTCAACGCCTCCGACAGCGCAGAATATAACCACGCCGCCGTCTAAGACCTTAAGCGACCTTTCCACCTCAGCGGTAAAGTCCACATGGCCCGGTGTATCTATAATATTTATCCTCTTATCCTTCCAGAAACAGGTTGTCGTGGCGGAGGTTATCGTTATGCCTCTCTCCTGCTCCTGTTCCATCCAGTCCATTACCGCTGTTCCCTCATCCACCGCGCCGATCTTGTAGGTCTTGCCTGTATAAAAAAGTATCCTCTCGGTCGTCGTGGTCTTACCGGCGTCTATGTGGGCTATTATTCCGATATTTCTTGTGTTTTTTAAATCAATTTCTTTCATTCTGTTTTGTTCGCTCACTTTATTCTTCTCTTCAGTAAGAATTACCATTCTGCTTCACTCTTCAACCTGCTAACTCTGGTAGAGTTTCGCAGGAATGGTAATTCTGCGAAGCCCCACCGGTGTTTTCCAATGTGTGGGGCGAAGCAGAATTACCATCTGAAATGCGCGAAGGCCTTGTTGGCCTCGGCCATCTTGTGTGTCTCTTCTCTTTTCTTCATTGCGGAGCCTTCGCCCTTAAAGGCCGCTATCAATTCTTCGGCTAATTTATCCTCCATCGGGTGGCCCTTCTTCTGCCTTGCCGCATTGCGTATCCATCTCATAGCTATGCTTATCCCGCGGTCGCTCCTTACCTCTATCGGGACCTGATATGTAGCGCCGCCGACCCTGCGGGGCTTAAGTTCCAATAAAGGCCTCACGTTATCAAGGGCCTTCTGAAAAACCTTCAGGGGGTCCTTTTCGCTGACCTTCTGGGCCGCTTTATCAAGCGCCTTGTACACGATGCTTTCCGCGGTGGATTTCTTCCCGCACCACATCACAATATTTACGAATTTTGCCAGGGCCTTATTATTAAACCTTGGGTCCGGCAAAATATCTCTTTTTTGCGCGCGTCGTCTTCTCATCTTTTCCTCTTACTTAGGCCTCTTCGCTCCGTATTTCGAGCGCGATTTCTTTCTGTCCACAACACCCTGCGAATCAAGCGTGCCTCTGACAATGTGGTATCTTACCCCTGGTAAATCTTTCACCCTACCGCCCCTGACCAGCACTATAGAGTGCTCCTGTAAATTATGCCCAACACCGGGAATATACGCTGTCACCTCAATACCCCCTGTAAGCCTGACCCTTGAAACCTTTCTTAAGGCTGAGTTAGGTTTCTTGGGCGTCTGCGTTTTTACCTGAAGGCAGACCCCCCTTCTCTGCGGGCACCTTTTTAAAGCAGGCGATTTTGATTTATACCTTACCTTCTTCCTACCTAATCTGATTAACTGGTTTATCGTCGGCATATTATTTCTTTTTCTTTTTCCTTGTCTGGCTTTTACCCTTATCTTTCCCTGTCTTTCCTTCCTTTTTCTTCTCTTTGATCTCTGCCTTAACCACAACCTCCGGCTGGAGCTCTTCTTCCTCTTCTTTTATCACCGGGCCTGGTTCAACATTATGCACTATATCAATGTTCCTGTGCGTCCTAAAACCCGTGCCGGCAGGAATCAAATGGCCCATTATGACATTTTCCTTAAGGCCCAGCAGCATGTCCTTCTTGCCGCTGGCCGCCGCGTCCGTCAATACCCTTGTGGTCTCCTGAAAACTCGCCGCGGATATAAAACTCTCTGTGCTCAGGCTTGCCTTCGTAATCCCTAAAAGGAGCGGCTGGGCAGACGCGGGTTTATTTTTCTTTTTAAGGGTCCTCTGGTTCTCCTCATGGAATTTTTGCTTATCAACCTGCTGGCCGATTAAGAAATCCGTATCGCCCGAATCCTCAATCTTCACCTTTTTAAGCATCTGCCTGACAATAACCTCTATATGTTTATCATTTATCTTAACGCCCTGCAGCCTGTAAACTTCCTGCACCTCATTGACAAGATATTCCTGCAATTTTTTCTCGCCGCTTACCCTGAGGATGTCCTGCAGGACTACCGGCCCGTCCACAAGCTGTTGTCCCGCAAAAACCCTGTCGCCTTTATACGCATTCAAATGCTTGCCGTGAGGGATTAAGTATTCCTTCTTCATCCCTGTCGGGCTTTTTACTATGACGCGCCTCTGGCCTTTTTTCGCCTCACCAAATTCAATCATGCCGTCTATCTCGCTTATTATCGCGGGGTCCTTGGGCTTTCTTGCCTCAAAAAGCTCCGCGACTCTCGGCAGGCCTCCCGTAATATCCTTTGTCTTCGTTATGACGCGGGGCGTTTTCGCAAGGACGTCTCCGGCCTTTATTGTCTGGCCGTCCTCAACAATAATATGCGCGCCCTGAGGAACGGGATATATCGCCAAAACCTCTTTTTCTTTATTTAGTATAAGAAGCTGCGGATGTAAATCGCTCTTTGACTCCATAATGACCCTGTTCACAAGGCCCGTGGAGACATCCAGTTCCTCTCGCATCGTAACTTCTTCCTTTATATCCTCATATTTTACGTCTCCGCCTATCTCGGTCAGAATCGGTGAGGTATACGGATCCCATTTTATATATATATCGCCCTTCTTTACCTTTTTGCCGTCTTCAGCGCCTAATACCGCGCCTTGTGGGACGAGGTGCTTCTCTAATTCCCTGCCTGATTCGTCCATAATAGCGACGTAGCCGTTTCTGTTCAGGACTATCCACTCTGAGCCCTTTTTAACTTCGACGGTCTTCAAATTCTGATATTTCAATGCGCCCGAAGCCTTTGCCTCAATATAGGATTGCTCTACAATACGGCTTGCTGTTCCGCCGATATGGAACGTCCTCATCGTAAGCTGGGTCCCCGGTTCCCCTATCGACTGCGCCGCTATTATGCCCACCGCTTCGCCCTGCTCAACCATCTTGCCCGTCGCCAGGTTTCTGCCGTAGCATTTAACGCAGACACCGGCCTTTGACTCGCATGTCAAAACGCTTCTAATCCTGATCTTCTCTACGCCGGCCTCCTCAATCCTTTCCGCCATATCCTCGCTTATCTCATTGCCGGCCTCAACAATAGCCGTATCGGTAACAATATCTACTATGTTATCCAACGCAACGCGGCCGATAACCCTTTCCTTAAGGCTTACGACCACCTCATCGCCTTCAATAATTGCGCCTATCAAGATACCGTTTAAGGTTCCGCAATCGTCTTCGCTGATTATAACATCCTGCGCCACGTCGACAAGACGGCGGGTAAGATATCCGGCGTCAGCTGTCTTTAACGCTGTATCCGCTAAACCTTTGCGCGCGCCGTGGCTTGAAATAAAATATTCAAGTACGGTAAGGCCTTCCCGGAAGTTGGCTATAATAGGCGTTTCTATAATCTCCCCTGACGGCTTTGCCATCAATCCCCTCATGCCCGCAAGCTGCCTGATCTGCTGCTTTGAACCTCTCGCGCCCGAATGCGCCATCATAAATATTGGATTAAACGGGTCCAGGTTTTCAAATATCAGTTCGGAAACACGGTCAGTGGTATGGGTCCATATATCTATAATCTTGTTGTATCTTTCCCCGTCTGTTATAAGGCCTTTCCTATACTGGTCTTCCACGCTCTTTACATCCTGCTTTGCCTTGTTAATACATGCCGCCTTTTCTTTAGGGACAGCCAGGTCATCAACCGCTATAGAAATCCCCGCCAATGTGGCATGCTCAAAACCCACTTTCTTCAGGTCGTCTAAGAGGGTAACTACCCTGGCATGGCCAAATTGCTTATAACAGCTGGCGATAACCTTGCTCACTTTCGACTTGTCCATCGTATCATTCACAAAAGGCAGTCCCTTTGGCAGCGCCTGATTAAAAATTACCCTGCCTACCGTCGTATCAATTAACTGGCCGTCTATCCTGATCTTAATCTTCGCGTGCAGGACCGCTTCTTTGTCCTCATAAGCGATAATGCACTCTTCCGGAGAAGAAAATATTTTTCCTTCGCCCTTCTGCCCGGCTTTCTCCTTTGTAAGGTAATAGCAACCCAGGACTATATCCTGGGACGGCGTAACAATCGGGCCGCCGTGGCTCGGGGAAAATATATTATTTGTAGAGAACATCAATAATTTCGCTTCCATCTGCGCCTCTACTGACAGCGGCACATGCACAGCCATCTGGTCCCCGTCGAAGTCAGCGTTAAATGCGGCGCATACCAGCGGATGTATCCTTATGGCCTTGCCTTCTATTAATATCGGCTGAAACGCCTGAATACCTAATCTGTGTAATGTAGGCGCCCGGTTCAGCAGGACAGGGTGGTCTTTTATAACCTCGTCCAGTATGTCCCAGACCTCAAGCCTTGCCTTTTCAACGACCCTCTTGGCGCTTTTTATCGTATGAACAAACCCGCGTTCTTTTAGCTTCTTTATAATAAACGGCTCAAATAATTCCAGCGCCATCTTTTTAGGCAGGCCGCATTCGTGAAGCCGCAACTCAGGCCCTATAACAATTACGCTTCTACCGGAATAGTCAACCCTCTTACCGAGGAGATTCTGCCTAAACCTGCCCTGCTTGCCCTTAAGCATATCGCTCAGGCTCTTAAGCGGCCGGTTTCCGGCGCCCAAGACAGGCCTTCCATGCCTGCCGTTGTCAAGGAGCGCGTCCACCGCCTCCTGCAGCATCCTCTTTTCATTTCTGATAATTATGTCGGGCGCCTTAAGATCTATTAATTTTTTCAGCCTGTTATTTCTGTTTATCACCCGGCGGTATAAATCATTAAGATCGCTTGTGGCGAACCTGCCGCCGTCCAGAGGCACAAGCGGCCTCAGATCGGGCGGTATCACCGGCAGTTGCTCTAGTATCATCCATTCGGGCTTGTTGCCTGACTTCTTGAACGCCTCAATAATCTTCAGCACCTTAATCGCCTTGCGCTTTGCCTGGTCTGACTTGGACTCTCTTAATTCCCGCTGGTACTTTATCCCAAGCTTGTCCAGGTCTATCTCTTTTAAAAGGTCCCTTATTGCCTCAGCGCCCATCTTTGCCACAAAGGTATTGCCGTATCTCTCCCTGTATTCTATGTATTTTTCTTCGTTTAATAATTCCTTCTTCTTAAGCGGGGAGTCCCCGGGCTGAATTACAATATATTCCTCATAATACAGGACCTTTTCAAGGTCCCTTAATGTGATATCCAGGATATGGCTGATGCGCGACGGGACGGCCTTAAAAAACCACACGTGTGAAACGGCTGTCGCAAGCTCAATATGCCCCATCCTCTCGCGCCTCACGCTTGAGCGTGTAACCTCTACGCCGCAGCGGTCGCATACAATGCCCTTATGCTTTATCCTTTTGTATTTTCCGCAGTTGCATTCCCAGTCTCTTGTCGGGCCGAATATCTTCTCGCAAAAAAGGCCGTCCTTTTCCGGTTTGAATGTCCTGTAATTTATAGTTTCGGGTTTTTTTACCTCTCCCTTTGACCAGGATTTTATCGTCTGGGGGGACGCGATGCCTATTGATATGTAATCAAAAGTATTTATGCTATCTACCATTTGGGTTTGCCTTTTCCTCTTTTTCCTGCTGCCTGCCAAGCTTAACATCAAGCCCCAGGCCCTGAAGCTCTTTGACCAACACATTGAAAGATTCCGGCGTTCCCGCCTGAAGGGCATTTTCACCCTTCACAATCGCTTCATATATCTTGGTCCTGCCGACAACGTCGTCGCTCTTTACGGTCAAAAGTTCCTGAAGCGTGAAGGCCGCGCCGTACGCCTCAAGCGCCCAGACTTCCATTTCCCCAAAACGCTGCCCGCCGAACTGCGCCTTTCCACCCAGCGGCTGCTGGGTAACCAACGAATAAGGGCCTATTGAACGGGCGTGTATCTTGTCATCAACCATATGGACCAGTTTCATCATACAGATGTAGCCGACAGTAACCTTCTGGTCAAACGGCCGGCCAGTCAGGCCGTCGCGCAGGACAATCTTTCCGTCAAGCGGCAGGCCTGCCTTCTTCATCTCTTCCTTAATTTCATTTTCTGTTGCGCCGTCAAAAACAGGGGTTGTCACATAAAAACCCAGCGCCTTTGCCGCCCATCCTAAATGGGTCTCCAATATCTGCCCTACGTTCATCCTTGACGGGACACCCAGCGGATTCAACACAACCTCTATGGGCGTGCCGTCCGGCATGTACGGCATATCTTCCTCGGGCAGGATCTTTGCTACCACGCCCTTATTACCATGCCTGCCGGCCAGTTTATCCCCGACTGAAACCTTCCTCTTGCTTGCCACATACACCACAACCTTTTTTAAAACCCCCGGCGGGAGCTCGTCTCCCCTCTTTACCCGCTCTATCTCCGACTCCTGTTCGTAAGAGAGCTCCTGTATTTGCATATCGTAAATCTTAGCTGTCTTCTTGCCCTCCTGCTCGGTCTTAGGGTCATTGGCCAGTTTGATGTCATCAATATCGCACCTCTCCAGTTTTTTCAAATCCTTTTTCCTGAGCGGCCTGCCTTTTCCGATCACAACAACGCCGGTCTCATCGTCCAAAAGGCTATTCTCCAATTCCTTGCCGAGTAAAAGTTTTGAAAGCCTCTCTACCTTCTCTTCGCCTATCTTATCTATCTGGGGCTGGTAAAAACCCCTTATTTCTTCTATTTGCTTTAATTCCTTCGTCCTCTCCTCTTTGGTCTTTGAGCGGGGCTCTTTTCTTGAGAATATCCTCACATCCACAACAATGCCTTCAATACCCGGCGGTACCGTAAGCGAAGAATCCCTCACGTCCCCGGCCTTTTCCCCGAATATGGCCCTTAGTAATTTCTCTTCGGGAGATAACTCAGTTTCGCTCTTAGGGGTTACCTTTCCCACCAGTATATCGCCGGGGCCTACCTCGGCGCCCATTCTGACGATACCACCCTCATCCAGATTCAACAGCGCCTCTTCGCTGACGTTCGGTATATCCCGCGTAATCTCTTCGTTGCCCAGGCGGGTGTCTCTGGCCTCTATCTCAAATTCCTCAATATGGACTGACGTAAACGCATCTTCCCGCACCAGTTTCTCGTTGATTAAAATAGCGTCTTCAAAATTATACCCCCTCCACGGCATAAACGCTACCAGCACATCCTTGCCAAGGGCCAATTCACCCTGCGCCGTGGCGGGGCCGTCAGCAATAACGTCGCCTTCCTCAACTGACTGGCCAAGTTTAACTATAGGCCTCTGGTTTATACTTGTATTCGCGTTTGACTTTTCAAACTTCCTTAATCTATATACCTTGCCGCCTACAACTATCTCATCCGCCTGAACGCTCATGACCCTGCCCGAATTAGCCGCAACGACAACAGCCCCCGAATCCTTCGCTGTCCTGTATTCCAGGCCGGTAGCTATGAGCGGCGGCTGCGTCATTAGTAGCGGCACCGCCTGCCTCTGCATGTTTGAACCCATAAGCGCCCTGTTGGCGTCATCATGCTCCAGAAAGGGTATTAGGCCTGCCGCTATACTTACAAGCTGAACAGGTGAAACGTCCATATATTGCACATCCTTAGGATCGGTTAGGACGAAATCATCCTTATATCTGGAGAAGACCTTGTCTTCCAGAAATCGGCCGTCTTTATCGATCTTGGCGTTAGCCTGCGCAACAACAAAGTGGTCCTCTATGTCCGCCGTAAGGTATTCTATCTTATTGGTAACCTTGCCGTTTTCAGCTTTCCTATAGGGCGTTTCCAAAAATCCAAATTCGTTTACCCTCGCGTAAGTGCTTAAAGAGGTAATTAATCCGATGTTCGGGCCTTCAGGCGTTTCTATCGGGCACATTCTGCCGTAATGTGTATAATGAACGTCCCTGACTTCAAAACCCGCCCTTTCCCTGCTTAAACCGCCTGTGCCCAGCGCGCTGAGCCTCCTTTTATGAGTCATCTCGGCGAGAGGGTTTGTCTGGTCCATAAACTGGGAAAGTTGGCTTCTCCCGAAGAAATCCTTTACAACGGTAGCTATAAGTTTTGTATTTAATAGGTTGTGCGGCATAGAATTTTCCAGGTCATAGATATTCATTCTCTCGCGTGTCGCCCTTTCAAGCCTGACCAAGCCAATCCTGAACTGGTTCTGCAGAAGTTCCCCCACCGAACGAATACGCCTGTTTCCTAAGTGGTCTATGTCGTCTATGGTCCGTTTTCCGTTCTTCAAATCAACCAGCGCCTCAATTACCCTTACAATGGTCTTGGCATCAAGAACGCGCTGCTCTAAGGGCGCATTCATGCCCAATTTTCTATTCAGCATAAATCTTCCGACCTTGCCAAGGTCATATCTTTTAGGGTCAAAAAAGAACCGCTCCACTAAGACCTGGGCTGATTCTATTGTCACGGGGTCTCCTGGCCTTATCTTCCTATATATATCCAATAATGCCTCTTGTTGGGATTTAGTATGGTCTCTCTGAAGCGTCTTTGCCAGGTCTGCGACGGTAGGCTTAATTATATCAACCGACCTTATTCCTTTATCCCAGATAAGGTCTAATAAATCTTTCGTCAATTCCTTATCTTTAGCGACTATTATATTGCCGTCCTTATCAATGGCGTCACTTGACAGGGTCATGCCTATCAAATTCCTAAAATGAATCCGTTTCGTTATCTCTGCCTTTTCAATGCCTTTAAAGGCGTTTAATATATCCTCATTTGTCGAAAGGCCTATAGCCCTCAAAATCTGCGTAGCCAAAAATTTTCTCCGCCTGTCAAGGACCGCGTGCATAATATCGTTTAAATCAAACTCAAGCTCAAGCCATGCCCCACGGTATGGTATTACCCTCGCCGAATACAGCCTCTTGCCGTTAGGGTGCATCACCTCTTCAAAGGAGATCCCGGGCGAACGATGAACCTGGCTGACCACTACACGCTCATCCCCGTTTATCACAAATGTCCCTGTATCGGTCATCAGCGGCAGGTCGCAGAAATATACCTCCTGCTCTCTTGTATCCTTGGGGGTGCGCAGCCTGAATTTAACCTTAAGGGGCGCGGCGTATGTCATGGCCCTGCGTCTGCATTCCTGCGCTCCGTACTTAGGGTTGCCCAGCATATAATTAATGTATTCCAGCTTATAGGTCCCATCGTAGTTCTCGATTGGGAATACCTCTCTTAATACCGCCTCAAGGCCCGAATTATCGCGCTTTGTCTTGGGTATGTCCTTTTGTAAGAACTCTTCATAAGAGCCGACCTGGATATCCAACAAATGCGGAAGTTGGAAAACGTCCTTTAATTTTGCAAAATTCCTGCGTTTTACCATTTGGTCATCCTTAAATTAGAGAAGTGATTACGACGATAGAAAGATACGATTACAGCGATATCGTTGTAATCTAAAATATGAGCCTTGCACGAAATCGCCGATATCATAATTTTATTTCAGCTCTACTTTTGCGCCCGCTGACTCAACCTGGGCCTTTATCTTCTCGGCCTCTTCCTTGGAAATACCCTCTTTAATTGTCTTTGGCGCCGCCTCAACTAAATCCTTTGCCTCTTTAAGGCCCAGGGTGGTAACCGCCCTGATCTCTTTAATAACCTGGATCTTATTTGCCCCTATGCTTGCCAAGACAACGGTAAATGTCGTCTTTTCCTCAGCGGGGGCCGCACCGGCAGCCGCAGCTCCGGGAACGGCTCCAGCAGCCATCGCCATACCGACGGGCGCGCTCGCTGTTACGCCAAACCTTTCCTCAAGGGCCTTTACAAGATTAGAAAGCTCCAGGACAGTCAAGCCCTCGACAGTCTCTATAATCTCTTTTGCCTTTTTTGAAACTTCAATTTTTTCCTCAGCCATTTTGATTACTTCCTCCTTCTTTTTTATTTTCTTCTTCTTTTTTATTTTTTATCGCGTTTACCGCATACACAAATTTATTTAACGTGCCCTGTAAAACAGTTACAAAGCCTGATATGGGCGACTTCATGCTTCCGAACGCCCTGGCTAAAAGAACCTCTCTGGATGGCAACAGCGAAATTTCCTTTATTTCATTTTCGTTTATCAGCTTACCGTCCAGCATCCCGCCTTTTACCTTCAGCTTGCCGGAGTCCTTTGAAAATTTTACCAGCGTCTTGGAAGTTGATATCGGGTCCTTGCCGGTCAGGGTAAGCCCTACCGTCCCCTCGATAAGCGGCAGGAGCAGGTCTGCCTTGACATTTTTTAAGGCGAGCTTGCCTATGCTGTTTTTGATAACTACATAAGAGGCCTTGCTGCCCTTAAGGCTGGACCTAAGTTTTCCAAGTTCCAGGACGCTTAAGCCCGTGCAGTCGGTTACGAATATATTAGAGTTGCCCTTAAGCGTATCCGATAGTTCCTTTATCATCCGTTCTTTGCATGTTCTTCCGATTTTCGCCATTCTGCTTCGCCCTTCTAGTTTTTTTCAACGGTAGGGCTTCGCAGAAATTCCTACGAAGCGCTCACCGGCGCTAACATATTGTAGCGCGGAGTAGAATTTTATCTTCTCTATGTCTTAACGTTCAATTTTAGGCCCGGCCCCATCGTGCTTGAGATGGACAGGCCCTTGACAAATTCGCCTTTTGCGCCCTGAGGTTTAGCAGCGATAACCGCGTCTATTAAACTCGCGGCATTCTCCTTAAGCGCCTTTTCCTCAAAAGAAATCTTTCCCACAGGGACATGAACATTGCCCTGCTTGTCCATCCTGAACTCAACCTTACCCGCCCTTACCTCTTTTATCGCCTTTGCCACATCTTCCGTGACGGTGCCGGCCTTAGGGTTTGGCATAAGGCCTCTTGGCCCTAATATCTTTCCTAACCGGCCCATATCCCTCATCATCTCCGGCGTAGCTATAGCCACGTCAAAGTCGCACCATCCGCCGGAAACCTTTTCAACCAAGTCAGAGCCGCCTACAAACTCCGCGCCTGCGGCCTTTGCCTTTGACTCCGCTTCGCCTTTACAAAATACGGCGACCTTTACATTTTTGCCCGTCCCGTGCGGCAGCGCCACGGTACCCCTGACGCCTATGGACGCCTTGGGGTCAATGTTGAGTTTAAATGAAATATCCACACTTTCGTTAAACTTAGGGTGGGGCGACTTTTTCAAAATAGCGATGGCTTCATCCAGCGTATATCGCTTGGATTTATCAACCAGCTTGACCACTTCTTTCATTCTTTTGCTCATGTTTAGGCTATTCTACTTCGATGCCCATGCTCCGGGCTGTCCCTTCTACGATCTTTACCGCCTTCTCCATATCCGCGGTATTCAAATCCTTCATCTTTATCTGGACAATCTCTTTTACCTGCTGTTTTGTAACCTTGCCTATCTTTTCCTTATTAGGCACGCCGCTCGCCTTAGCTACGCCGGCGGCCCTTTTGAGCAATACAGAGCACGGCGGGCTCTTTATTATAAAGGTAAAGGACTTGTCTTCATAGGCCGTAATAACAACCGGCAAGATCAGGCCTTCCCTGCCCTTGGTCTGCTCATTGAATTTCTTGCAGAACTCCATTATGTTCAGGCCATGCTGCCCAAGCGCAGGGCCTACCGGCGGCGCGGGATTCGCGCTGCCTGCCGGGCAGTATAGTTTAATTGTAGCTGCTATTTTCTTCGCCATTGTAATTTATTGTATATCTATTATCACGGTTTCCGGTGTTCGGGCCTCGGGACTCGGCGAAAACCGAGAACCGATAACCGAAACACCCATTTTACAACTTCTCTACCTGCCAATACTCAAGTTCCACCGGCACTGAACGCCCGAATACAGAAATCTGAACCTTTAACTTGCCTTTCGTGGGGAAAACTTCATCTATAACGCCTGTAAAATTCACAAAAGGCCCCTCATTCACCCGCACCGACTCGCCCTTTTCAAACGCTGTTTTCGGTATCGGCTTTTCCTGGCTTTCTACGCTCTGCTTTAGTATCGCCTCTACCTCGCTGTCGCTTATGGGTACGGGCCTTGCGCCGGAACCTATAAAACCAGTCACGCCCGGGGTGTTCTTTAAGAGATACCAGTTTTCATCCGTCAGTTCCATCTGGATTAGGATGTACCCCGGAAAAAATTTTCTCTCTGAAACCCTCTTTTTTCCGCTTCTTACTTCGGTAACCTTTTCGGAAGGGACCAAGATCTGAGAAATCAGGTCTTTTGTCGCGGACAGCCTCAGCTTATTTTCAATGTGCGTTTTAACCTTCTCTTCAACGCCTGTCTGAGTATGAATTACAAACCATCTCTTAGCCATAACTTTACAGAGAATACCTAATCAGTATATTCACAATCTTTGAAAGAACGATATCGCACGCGCCAATAAAGATTGCCAGGATAATTAGCAGTATAATCACCGCCGTAGTAGAAGCGGCAAGCTCCTCCCTGGTGGACCATGAAACCTTTTTAAGCTCGACTACTACTTCGTTTACGAACTGCTTTGCCTTATTTGCCATAACCCTAAAAAATTGGTACTACAGCTGCTAAAATCCTCCTATTCGTCGGATTTCTTAACGCAGCTTCTGTATCAACTTCGCCTTCGGCGAAGTTGGCAGGAGCGGCAGGAATCGAACCCGCAGTAACGGTTTTGGAGACCGTTGGTTTACCATTAACCGACGCTCCTAATTATTTCAATTCCTTATGTGCCGTGTGTTTCCTGCAAAATTTACAATACTTCTTTAATCCCAGCCTGTCCTGCGTCTTTTTTTTGTTCTTCCAGGACGTATAATTTCTGTTTTTACACTGTGGGCATTCAAAGGTTATTAACTCGCGCATACTACCCTATGATCTCGCTTACCACACCCGCCCCCACTGTATGGCCGCCTTCTCTTATGGCGAATCTGAGTTCCTTTTCCATAGCTATAGGGGTTATTAATTCTACCTCTACGGAGACATTGTCCCCCGGCATTACCATCTCAACGTCCTTGGGCAGTTTCGCGACGCCTGTGACGTCTGTGGTCCTGAAGTAGAACTGCGGCCTGTAGCCGTTAAAAAAGGGCGTATGCCTTCCGCCCTCTTCCTTAGTTAATATGTATACCTCCGCTTTGAACTTGGTATGGGGTGTTATTGAGCCTGGTTTCGCCAGGACCATACCGCGCTCAAGGTCTTTCTTTTCCACGCCTCTTAACAGGAGGCCTACGTTGTCGCCTGCCTGGCCGTAGTCTAAGAGCTTTCTAAACATCTCTATGCCTGTTACAACGCATTTTCTGGTCTCTTTTAGGCCTACTATCTCAATCTCTTCGTTTATCTTTATCTGGCCGCGCTCTATCCTTCCTGTGCCTACGGTGCCTCTGCCTGTGATTGAGAATACGTCTTCGATAGGCATTAAGAAGGGTTTATCTGTGTCTCTTTTTGGGGTGGGGATGAATTCATCTACCGCGGCCATCAGGTCTAATATGGGTTTTGCCTTCGCCTCGTCTGTGGGGTTGCCCATGGCCTCAAGGGCGCTTCCTCTTATTACAGGGATTTTGGCGCCCGGGTATTTATACTTGGTTAAAAGGTCTCTTACTTCAAGCTCAACAAGGTCTATTAGTTCCTTATCGGCTATCGCGTCGCACTTATTCAGGAATACGACCACTGAGGGGACGTTGACCTGATGGGCCAGGAGTATGTGCTCTCTTGTCTGCGGCATCGGGCCGTCCGGGGCCGATACTACCAATATGGCGCCATCCATCTGGGCGGCGCCTGTTATCATGTTCTTTATATAGTCTGAATGGCCCGGGCAGTCAACGTGCGCGTAATGCCTGGCCTTAGTTTCGTATTCGGCGTGGTGAACGTTGATTGTGACGCCGCGCTCCCTTTCCTCGGGGGCGTTATCTATTTCCTCATAGCTCTTTTCCTGGGCAAGGCCCTGCTTGGCAAGGACCTTGGTTATAGCGCTGGTTAGGGTGGTCTTTCCGTGATCTACGTGACCAATGGTGCCTATGTTTATATGCGGTTTATTGCGTTCAAATTTTTCCTTGGCCATTTTACCCTCCGATTTTTCCCTAGCCTTTTCCTCAAGCCCATGAGCGGGATTGAACCGCTGACCTCGTCCTTACCAAGGACGCGCTCTACCGACTGAGCTACGTGGGCATACAGTCTGTGCTCAATCCCGAGCTGCCCTTGAGCCAGCAACTTTGCGGCGAGGGACTGAGCTACGTGGGCAGCCCAATCAATCAAAATATAAAAAAATCCCTCATTCCTTTTTTTGTAAGGTTTTTTAAATTAAAAAACTATATTATTATGTTATACTAATAAATGTCGTGAGGGGTAAAGTATACCACAAAAGGTAAATTTGTCAAGTGAAATCTGCAAAGCAGATTTCATCCTGAGGTTGCGACGAACAGGAGCAACCGAAGGATCTCTATGGAGCGGGCGAACGGGATCGAACCGTCATAGCTAGCTTGGAAGGCTAGTGCTCTACCATTGAGCTACACCCGCATGCGGTAGCTTGACGAGCCTAAACCCCACACTTCTCTATTCATGTGCGAGATCCCGAGGCACTTTTGTTTTACATAATCCGTGCCGAGGGAGAAGGCTACTGCACTACCACTGTGCTACTCCCGCGAAAAATCACGCAGTAATAATAACACCTTTCGTCTCTGCGGTCAATGGTATTTTATAACCGTCATTGCGAGGAGGCCCGAAGGGCCGACGAAGCAATCTCTACAACCTCAGAGATTTTTACGGGTCCAGTTATGTTACGAAGACGTCCAGCTTGACCGGTGGGCTGCCCTTCAGCTAATTTTGCGGCTCGCTGGAATTGGTATGGCATGATATGCCGTCCGACCGATAAGAAAAATAAGACCTAAAATGTCGGACTTCATTCAATTCCCTGCCTGTCGGCAGGCAGGCTACGCTCGCTCGCAAAATTTTTACGCCTCAGGGCAGGCCCACCGGTAGCTGTCCGCATGGTTGAGGCGCCACCCGTAAAAATTTAGGGGTTGCTGTTCAGTGTCTTGCTGTCCCTTGACGGTGATTTCTTCATTGGGGCGTCATTTTATTGTCAGCAAGGTTGCCCCTGTTTTTTACAGTTGCTCTAACTCAGATGACCTTAACTGTTCAAGTGTTTTAGACAACAGTAAATATAATAATGAGATTATTTATTTTCTTTTGACTTATTTTCGCCATTTACAAAATTTATAGGGATAGCTGTCGTCTGCATACTAGTTCCTGTTGTAGTAATAATGTAGCTAAGGCTCTGTTTTATCTCATTATTGGGGGCATTAACGATAATGGGATTATTATAAATTTGTTGAGCAACAGTGTTAATGTTTTTTTGACTAGTCTTAAAGTTCTGTATTTTCTTTCTGTCCAAAAAGATTTTCGTTACGCTAAGAAAACCAATTATAACTTCAAATATCGTTCTTATATCCATCGCAACCCCCCTTTTGTATTTATTTCAAAAACTATTTTCGTAGGTTATTTATTGTATATTATCCCTTTTCTCTCTGTTGCACTTCTCGCATAACAGCTCTATATTCCTTACAGTATTACTGCCACCTTTAGATATTGGGATGATATGGTCATATTCCAAATTTTTCCTACTACTACATTTAACGCATTTGCCATTATCCCTACGCCAGACAGTTATTCTCACATCTTCAGGTATCCGCTCCCTATCGCTTCCTTTAGGCAAGTCTTTAAATTCTTTTTCAAGAAGCTTCTTACGTATTTCAGACTTAACCTGTTTCTCGTTTAATTTACGCCTCTCTTCATTAAGCTTTTCACGCTCTTCTTCTTCGAGCATTTCTCGCTCTCCTACTTCATTCGAGCCGTCCTCATTATACGAATGTGGTTCGCCATAAAAAATTAGCACTTGGCGTATTTCCTCTTTAATTTCTGGGTGACTATCTATTTCATTTTTTGATATTTTGGAAACCTCCCCCTTTTGGTCAAGAAAGTAGTACATTTTTTTATTCTTCTTTAAACCAGTCAATAGTATTACGCTTGCCGTCCGTTTGGATTTATTTATATCTATAACTTTACCTTTTTCATCAATATGATAAAGGTGCCCTTCTTCTCGCTTTATATTACAATTAATCACTTTTTCTATCATTTTTTACCCCCACTATAGCAAAAAGACCACCGGCATTAACGAGTGGTCCTATCTTATAAATAATCTATGGTTGTGCAATATCGCTTCCGCGATAATCTCTTGGCCTCAAGGATAAAACAAATTTTATGGTTGCCCGTATTTACACCAAATATTCAAACCATCTACCCGGCCAAAATCTCTTGTATCAAAACAGGCTATATCCCGCTGAGACCCGTAAAGCATTGTAGCAATATGGATGGAATCGGCCCGATCCAGTTTATGTGTACACTGCAGCTCTAACGCTTTCGCTACAATACCGGATTCGGTAGGAAAAATAACCCTAAGATTCCCCTTAAATTTACTTAATATTTCATTAAGGGCTGTCATGTTTTTTTGTATATCTTCAATGTGAGGTTTAATTATTCTTTCATTCTTTTCTGATAGGGCCCTATTGCTTTCTTTTCTGCTTAGCTGGGCTTTCATTAACTCATTTTTTATAGCGATATGAATAAATTCATCAAATAATACTGAAGAAAACGCTATGTATGTTTTTTCTTTAATAAGCCTATCAATAAATTCGATTGCGGCTTTTCTTCTATCGCTTTCCTTGTGCTGAAAAATCGCGCTGGCAGGTAAAGAAGTATCCCAGAATAGTAAATTGTTTTCAGGAAGATTGTCGTTTTTGAGATGCTTAAGGAAGGTATTATTTCCGCACTTCATTAATTAAGTTGGCAATACTTGTTCCTTTAGCTATTGCCGACCCATTAGAACAGATTTGAGAAATAGATTTACTGGACACCCTGGGAAGATGATATTCAACGGCAGATCCGTTATATGCCTTAAAAATAGACTCAATTTGCCTTATTCGCTTTTTTCGTTTTTCATCCATCATAAGCCTCATGTTACAATAACCCCGCCCAAACTCTTTCGGGAATCAGGCGGGGATCAATTCTATAGCTAGTATACCATATTTTTGACCGTTGTCAACGAAAATTTTTAAAGTCCGGGCCAAATTTGATTAATCTTTCCTTATTTTCCCTGTTAAAATCTTTGATCTCCAGTTCCCTAGTTAGAGCTTTTCCTTTGCTGGAAAATGACTCACTATGCACCAACTTAACAGGCCGGCGCGTACGGGTATATTTTGCGCCATCACCGCCATTATGCCTGTCTACCCGTTTTTTCAGATCATTCGTTATGCCTGTATACAATGAACCATCGTTGCAATGTAGTATATAGACGTGCCACATAATGTTATGGTCCCTCGCCGCCTATTATACAATTGCAAGAGCGGCTCGGGATCAATTTTTTTGCTTCGCAAAAAAATTGGGCAGGGGAGGATTTGAACCTCCGTAGTCCGAAGACGCCAGATTTCAAGGGCCCTCAAGTTGCCTCGAGGCTTGGACTATCTCATCACCATAGCAAATTACCAGGGCCTTAGGTGGTGGGCGCTTAGTCTCTGCACCTGCCTGCGCTAAAGCTTCCGCGAGATTCTTTGACCTCCGTGCCTTAAAGCGAGGATTGGCTCAGGATTACCCCGATTTGCATCGGGGCTTCCCTGAATTCACCCACTTTTACATCCCGGCTTTCGCCGGGACGCTGCGATTATTCACAGTCTGGTGCGATTGGCCGCTCCGCCACCTGCCCGCAACACACTAGTGTTTTCAATATATTCGTCAATCCAAGAGCGGATTTTTTCTAATAACCTTTTATCATTATATCTAATCAACGAACGATAAGCAACGGCTATTTGGGTTACGGTCTGAGCGGGGCGTAAAAATTACTTTTTAGCTTGGCCTTCTGCCGAAGGCAGAAGTAAAAAGGAATTTTTCCGAGTGAGTCCGCCCGCTGGAGGCGGACGAACGTCCCCGCGAGGGCCTAACCCAAATCAAGCCGTTGCGTCATGTTGCTAATTAGCCGATGAGAGGGATCGAACCTCCGACCTACGGTTTACAAAACCGTTGCTCTACCAGCTGAGCTACATCGGCGTAACGCTAATGGTAATTTATTTAAAAGATCAGTTGCTATTAAACTCAACTGGCCCTTTTCCTTCGCGGCGATGTCGCCGGCCAGGCCGTGCACATAAACGCCGAACTTGGCAGCGTCAAAGCCCGATAACCCCTGGCCAAGGAAACTTGCGATTATCCCTGTAAGCACATCACCTACCCCACCCGAGGCCATGCCGGGATTGCCCGTTTTATTTACATAAATTTCTCCGCCGGGCGCGGCGACTATCGTGTTATGGCCCTTTAAAACCAGGATGACATTATACTTTTTCGCGAATCCTTTTGCAACCTTTTTTCTGTTTTCCTGCACAAATTTTAC
>Ga0209824_10000721_pt1 | contig 20055 bp, 7 predicted proteins | sample VDWuncwatermetaG_FD_184124 | JGI IMG/M metagenome (GOLD analysis project Ga0209824, IMG submission 184124) | Wastewater microbial communities from Netherlands to study Microbial Dark Matter (Phase II) - VDW unchlorinated drinking water (SPAdes)... ... | reverse complement strand
GTAGAGCACTTCCGCGCCGGGAATATTTTTGGGGTTGGTGACGAGGTTCACCGGGTCGCTCGTTACCGCGACGGTTTTCAGGAACATCAGCGACGGCATCGGGTTGGCCACCGCCACCAGCGCGGTGACCGCCTGCGCGCTGCCGGGGCCGCTGGTGCTGGTGAATGCGGCGTAAGGGAAATTGTAATAACTTGCGGCCGGCATGGCGCTACCCACAGTGGTGCGGAAGGTGATTTGGATAGACCCGCCCGGCGGGAGCGCGTAAGTCCCGAAATCCCACAACACTTGCTGCTGGTTGGCGTTGCCGCTGTAAGGCGACACCGTCGGCGGTACAACTTCGGTGCGCGTGGGTGTGCCTGTGGGGGCACCGCCTGCGTAAACGATAGTCGGCGTAACCGCAGCATCAAACGCAAAGCGTTTGGTCGCGTCGACGCTGCTGCCGGAAAACGGTAGGAAATCGTAAATTTTGAGCGTCGAGGTGGCGAGGTTGCCGGTGTTGCTGACCGTCATGGTGTAAGTGACAAGACCGCCCGGATAGGTGGTCACCGGGGAGGTGGCCGGGGAGGTGGCCGCAGTTTTGGTGATGACCAGATTGGGCACACCGACGGTGGCGGAGACGGTCGAGGTGACGATTTGCGTACCGGTGACCAGCTTGCCGAGGTTGGTGACGGTGTCGCCCGCGCCCGCGTTGGTCTGCACGTCGAATGAGACGCTGCCGCTGCCCCCCGCCGCGAGCGAGGCGATCAAATTGGTGTAGCTGAAATTGTTGGTTCCCGTCAAAAGACACGCCGCGTTGGCGGGAAAACTGAGCCCTGCGGCGGGCGCGGTGCCGGTGGTGCCCGCCGCCGTCACATAAGTGGCGGAGGCCGCGATGATTTGCGCCGGCAGTTGGTCGCAAATGCGGATATTGGTGATAGCCGCTCCGCCGGGGTTGGAATAAGAGATGGTGTAACGCAGTTTGGCGTTGGCGGGAATGGGGGTGCCCGTGACATAGGGGCCGACCGGGGTGCAGGCCGCACCGGTACACACGCCGACGATGGTTTTGGTCATCACCAGATTGGTGACCACGGCTGAAATCGCACTGGTTTGGCCGATGGGGTCTTGGGTGCTCAATATTCTGGCCGTGTTGGTGACGGTGTTGCCGCTTGCGCCGGTGGTTTGCACGTCAAACGTGACCACGCCGGTCGCACCCGCCGCCAGCGTGGGGATGGTGGCAAAGCTGAAGGTCGCGCCGCCCGCTGCAGGCGAGGCGGGCGTAATCGTGGCCGTCGGCGGCGTGGTGCCGCTGACCAGCAACACGTTGCTGACCGAGCCTGCGGCGGTTTGCGTCGGCAGCGTGTCGGACAAAACCACGTTGGTTTGCGTGGCGGTGCCTATGTTCTGGTAGGTGAGCTTGTAGCGGATTTTGGCGTTGACCGGCAGCCCCGCGCCCGCGATATACGATCCCGGTGTGCAGACCGCGCCGACAAACACGCAGTCTATGGTTTTGCTGATGCTCAAGATAATCGGGATGGTGATGGGCGCGGTGCCGCTGACGCCGCTGGTATAGACGACCGTGCCCGCCGCGCCGTTGGTGTAGCGCACTTGCACGTCGTTACCGTAAACGGTGGTGCCGCTGGCGATGGTGCTCCCCGCCTGCGCGGTGAAGGTGATGGTGGCGGTGGCTCCGGCGGCGAGGGTTTGCACCGCACCGAAATCCCAAAGCACTTGCTGCTGGTTGGCGTTGCCGCTGTTGGGGGTCAGCGTCGGTGGCGTGGCGGTGGTCGGTGTGACCCCGGTCAGGCCGGTGGTGGTGCCGGTGGCAACATAATTGAAACGCCCCGTCGGAGCCGCGACCAAGCCGGTGTAGGGAAGGAAATCATAAACGTCGATATTACCCGCCGCCGTATTGCCGGTATTGGTGATGGAAATGGTGTAAGTCGCGGTGCCGTTGACGTTCAAGGTCGGTGTGGACGTAGTTTTGCTCACCACCAGATTCGCTTGGTCGCGCGCCACGACGGCGACCGCGCTGGTGGCGGTACTGGTGGCGTTGGTGATTTTGCCAGTGTTGGTGAGGGTGCTGGTGTTGGTGACGTTGGTGGTCAAATCAAAATACACCGTGCCGGTGGCGCTGGCGGCGAGCGAGGCGATGACCGGATAAGCGTAAGTGTTCGCGCCGCTGTAGCCGCAAGCCGCGGCGGTGGCGCTGGCTGCGACGATTTGCGCGGGTGCGCCGATGCCGGGGGAATCCGTGAACGGACCCGCCGGGGTCGGCGCGATAGCCGGTTGGCTGATGCTGGTCGCAAACGCTGGCGCAGTTTGCGTGGAGGCGATCTGGTCGCAAAGATAAACATTGGCCTGCGGTGATGCGGTGGTGTTGGTGTAAACCAACTTGTAGCGCACTTTGGCGTTGCTGGGGACGATGCCGCTGCCGGTGTAGGTGTTGCACACGGTGCCCGCCGTGTTGTAAACGCAGTCTATGCTTTTGGTCACGCTAAGGTTGGCGGTGACGGTGACCGGCGCGGTGTCGTTGACGGTGGCGCTGGCGTTCTGCGCGCCGCCGCCGCCTGCATTGTTATAAGTCATCACCACGTCGTTGTTGTAGGTGGCCGCGCTGGCGGGAATATTGCTGCCCACGGTGCTGCTAAAGGTGATGGTAAAGCTTGCGCCCGCCGCTAATGTGCTGCCGGCGGGGAAGGCCCAGCGCACATGTTGCTGGTTGGCGTTGGCGGTATAGCCGCTTTGGGTGGGCGGCACGGCGAGGGTTGTGGTCACTGTTCCTGCCGGGGTGCTGCCGCCGTAGGTAGTGCCGGTTCCTGGTGTGCCAGCGGTGCCCACAAAGCTGAAACGCCGCGTTGCGTCTGCCACAGTGCCGGTATAAGGCAGTAAATCGTTGACGACTATGGTGCTGGCGGCGGCGTTGCCGGAGTTGGTGATGGTAATGGTATATGTCGCCGTACCGCCCGCAGTGACGCTGGGGGTGGAGGTGGTCTTGGTCGCGGTCAAATACGCGGTATTGGTCGAATACGAGGTGGCTGTCGAATTCACCGCCGCGACATTGGCGCTGCTTAAGGTGGCGGTGTTACTCACCGAGATGCCGACGGCCAGTGCGGTGGCGGTCGCACCGTTCTCGTCGCCGATGATCACGTCGATTTCCAGCGAGCCGCCGCCGCCGCCCGCGAGCGAGGGGATGGTGACAAAACTGGCGGTTTGCTGCACGGTGTTAGCGACCAGGCTGGTCAATGCCACCGCCGCGCCGCGCGCCGCGCCAACCGCTGCGCCGTTATTCGACAAGGTGTTGCCGGAGGTGGTGACCGCCGGGCGGATGTCTGGGCCGCTGATCACATAAATATTGCCAGCTTCGATGGTTTCCACCGCAGCCGCAGTAAACGGCAGCACATCTTTGAGCTTGACGCTGGTCTGGGTGCCATTGCCGCTGTTGAGATAAATCAGACGATAGCGCAACTTCACAAACCCGGAGGGGATCACCGCGCCACCGCTGCCGCTGGCAACGGGTGTACACCCTTGTGCGGCGAGAAGGCTGCCACCGCTGCACACGCCGACCACCGATTTTAAGATCAACAGATTGGAGTTGTTATCGGCGACGCTGGGGATGGAATACAGCCAGGGGTTGTCGCGCGAACCAGTGGGGGTCGCCACGCCGTCTTCGAGGCTGATATCGCCACCAAACACTTCGGAGTTGTTGATGAGGCCATTGGTGGAAGGTGTGGCTGTCAGCAGCAGGCTGATTTTCACATAGTTGTTGGTGCCCACCGAAAGTCGCCCCGCCGCCCAGCGTATCGCGTTGGTGTTGGCTGGCAGGGGGTTGCTCGATGAAAGGTTCCAGCCGCTGCTGGTGTACGCGCCGGGAGTGACGGCCGCACCGATTGCGTTGGCCGGCCCGTTGGTGGTTTTACCGATGGTGGAATTGGGGTAGTAGACGCGCTGCCACGGGCCGACATTGCCGCTGTAATCGAGCTGGTAGCCGGTATCCGGTCCGGCCACGGGGGACGCGGCATTGAAGGGCGTGTTGACGCGGCCTGCGGTCATGACGACAAAATTGCTGGCGCGGGGAAAGGCGGGCAGAGTGCCTGTACTGACCACCACATCCGAGCCAAAAGCGTTCGACATGGCCGCATCCCAATAATTGTGCATGCTCCAGTTGGTGCCATCGCCGCCGAGCAAGGTAATAAGAGGGGTCGCGCCGCCGCCACCGGTGTCAGCACCGCTCGTCGGCAGAATGTTGTAACCGTTGCCGCTGCCGAACGGTGACTGGGCGCGAATGCGTCCATCGGTGCTGGGGTAAGTGTTGACGGCGGTGCGCGGGTCGGTCGAATAGAAAATGCCGGTGTCGGCATGCAGTTCGGACATGCGGCCATTGCAGTTCGCCAGCGTGAACCCGGCGGCGGTACAAGCCGCCGCCGTCGCGCTGCCGACCACCGCCGAGCCGGTCCAGTTGACGTTAAAGGTAATTTGTCCAGACGCGCCCCAGCCATCCGACATCAGCGCGGTCGAAGGCGGTGCGACAGGGGTGAACCCACCCAAACCGTCTGGTTGCACGAACCACGCGCCGGTGACCGCCGCCCCAGCCGGGATGTAATCGGTGATCCAACCGCCTGCGCCGAGGGTGCCGCCATTGGCGACGGGCGTAAACTGGATGATGTAGCTCACCGTGTCGCCCGCCTGCAAGCCGCCGCCGCCCGCGATTAAACGGTCGCGCAACATTTGCACGGTTTCTGGGGCGAAATATTTGGTGGTTTGCACCTGGCCGACGCTGTGTGCGTGCGCGGGCGAAGTCCAGGCCAACGCGACCAGCAGCGCGGCAAAACCTGCGATTGCGTAAGATCGAAAAATTTGTTTCAAAGTAATCACGATTTATTTTTGCCTGCAAAAATTAATTTCAACATCAAAAGCACCACCCCCCCGCTTCGCTCCACCCCTCCTGACCCAACACTGTTAGATTAAGCCGTTCGTGGTGAGCCTGTCGAACCACTAGCACCCTTCGCCCTTCGACAAGCTCAGGAGGCTCAGGGCGAACGGTGGGTGGTGACAAATCTAACAGTATTGCCTCCTGACCACCCCGTCACTTCGTGCCACCCCTCCTTGTGAAGGAGGGGTGGTGCCGCGTTCGGTAAACCGCGCATTGAACCTGCGGCTCTGTCGGGCAAAGCCCGACCTACAAATGCAACTTGCTTCGCCACGAAAAAACAAACGCACCTCGCCGGGTTGGTTTTGTAGGTCGGGCTCTGCCCGACAGCGTGTGCCGCCATCAACTTGCCCCGTTGTCGGGCAAAGCCCGACCTACAAATGCAACTTGCTTCGCCACGAAAAAACAAACGCACCTCGCCGAGTTGGTTTTGTAGGTCGGGCTCTGCCCGACAGCGTGTGCCGCCATCAACTTGCCCCGTTGTCGGGCGTAGCCCGACCTACAAATGCAACTTTTACCGCTGCAACAACGCCGTGCCCGCCGCCGAATCAGTTCCCGCGTTTGCGCCGAAGCCGGTGATCATGCCTTGCGCGGCATTGCCGACGAACGCGCCGTTGAGGGTGCCGGTGGCCGCGCCCGCAGCGCAACCGGTGCAGGTACCGGTCAAGGTGATCCCGCCGCCGCCAAACTGCGTGAAACTACCGGAGCCGCCCAACAGCCAATCCCTGCCGGGGGTACTGAAATCAAGGGTGTTGGCGGTGAGGTTCTGCGTGGCAAAATTAACGTTTACTTGCATGAAATTCATCGTGCCGACACCGCCCAAATGATCGGTGGGGTTGGTGCCGCCGACGTGGTTATAAGTCGCTGTCACGACGCTACTGCCGAGCGCGTTCAACTGGCTGGCATTGGTCAAATTGTTGCTGTTTATAAAATGCAAGCTACCGCTGGTTGGCGCGGTTTGTCCGGTGATCTCATAGCTACCGGTCGCGCTATTTTCGAAACGCCCCCAGTTGACCCCGTGTGTCGCGTTCGCCCCTTGATTGGCGAGATGCGCGTTACCCGGATCGTAGCTGACGTTGGTGCCAGAGATGCCAACTGAGGCTCCCCCGCCCGCGGTGTAAGCACCGACGCTGGCGGGTCGCGTCAGCTTGATGTTCTGTTTGACTGCGGCATCGTCGCCTTCACCGGATTTGGATTTGGCTTTTTTGGGTGCGGCGTTGAAAAAATCGGGGATGCCGGGCAGCACGGCGGGCGCGCTCGTGGCGCTGGGCGCGTAGCCAACTTTGTTGGGGGTGATGATGATCTGGCCGATTCCGTTTTTGAGGTAGGTTTCGCCGACATTGACTTTGTCGTAAACCCCCGGCGGCCCAAGCGGGATTTCGCCGTTGAGCGGCGGGGGAATGTAAACCGTTTCGTGGTCAGTGCCGCGCACGCCGATGTAGGCGACGGGGGTTTGCATTTTGTAATTGTCGCGGTTGACCTTGCCGATTTCGCCGGTGATCGAGCGCACCCCGCCGCGGGCGAGCGCGTATTCGGCGCGTTCTTTGCCGTCGGCTTTGCCGTTGTATTGGTAGACGGCAATTTTCAAACGGCTGTTGGGCCACAGCAGCAGCACTCCGCCGTCGTCCATTTTGATTTGCGCGAGCGCGGGCTTGCCTGACACCAGGGTTTCGCCTTGGATCACTGGTTCGCCCGTTTTAGCGGCACGCTCGTGGCCGTCGGCACCGAGGACTTTGACATCGCCGGTGACAAACTGAAATTTTCCCGCCGCGAATGCGGGGGTGGAAAAAAAAGCCACCAGCAGCATCGCGGCGAGCGCGGCTTGCGCGGCTTGCGTGGGTCGGGTTAGCTGATTGCGCATAAATTACTCCTAAAAAACTTAGCTTTTGTAGGTCGGGCTTCGCCCGACAGCGGTCTGCCATCAAAGTGCCGGGTTTGTCGGGCATAGCCCGACCTACAAATTCAAAAACAAATTCAAATTCAAATTCAAAATCGACCCCGACCGTAGGGTGCACTCCGTGCACCAAGAGGCGCGTTCCGCGCGCATGGGGATTGGTGCACGGAGTGCACCCTACAATCACCGATCACCGATCACCGATCACCAATCACCAATCACCAATCACCAATCACCGATCACCAATCACCAATCACCAATCACCGATCACCGATCACCGATCACCAATCACCAATCCTTTCTCACCGTCGCGCTGGCTTCGGTTTTTTTGTAATCGTAAATGGCGATATTAGAATCTTGTTGCGTCAGGCTTACGCGCGGGCGCAGGCTCCAGTTGTCCGCCATGAAATACGTTGCGCCCAGCGACATCTCATAGAGCGTATCTTCGCGCGCCGTCAAAAACGCGGCGTTGGTTTTGCTGTAGTCGGCGCGGGTGATGCCGAACGTGGCGAACGGTGCCCATTGCGCCGAGAGCTTGTACTCGCCCGCGACTTTCAAACTGTAAAATTCTTTCTTGCCGTCGGGGTTGCCGGCGATGTCGGCTTCGGTGCCGTAGACCGCGCCCGATGCCATCATCAAGCGGTCGCTCAAGCTGGTCAGCCAGGATAAGCCGACGACATTTTGTCGGGTGTCAAACACCTGCGTGTCGGTCGCCAAGTAGCTCAAACGGTTGTGCTGCGCGAACAAGCTGAACTGGTTGTTCTCGTCTGCGGCGTAACGCCACTCGCCCGCCACGCCGCCGAGTTTGCGGTCGGGGTGGTCGCCCAGCAAGCTGCGTCCCAAGTTGAGTTTGCCTTCCAGCGTGTGGCGACCGGTTTGGTAGCCCGCGCCGCCTTGCCCGCTCAGGCCGGTCAAACTAAAATCGCTGCCGGCGCTGCCAAGATAGCGTTTGAGCGTGGCGTTGACCCCGCCGAACACATAATATTCTGGGTCGAAGTCATGGCGATAATTCGCGCCCGCGCCCAGGCTCATGAAGTTGTCCGACATTTTCAAGTTCTTGCCCGGCAGCAACAGCGTGGTGTTGAACAGCGGAATAAACACGTTTTTTTCGCTGCCCGCGCTGTTGATATTGCTGTCGTGGCCGATGCCCGCTTGCACGTAAGCGGCGAATTTTTCCGGCGCGGCGGTTGGCCCAGTTGCGTGTTTCAGAAACGACAACACTTTTGCGCGGATATGGTCGGGCGGGTCGTTGGCCAACGCGCTTTCAAACGAGGCCACGGCTTGCTCGCGGTTGCCGAGCGCGAGATAGGCGCGACCCAAATCAATTTGCGCGCCACCGTGATCGGGGTTGATCGCCAACACGCGGCGCAATGCCACGCTGGCTTTCGCGGGTTCGCCCGCATCGAGCGCCGCGCTGCCGAGCAGGTAATCAAAATGCGGGTCACCGAGGCGCGTCGCTTCCATGCTTTGCAGCATCGTGTATGCGGCTTTGGCGTTGCCGGATTGCAGCAAGGCTTCGGCTTGCTGTAGGTCGGGTTTTAACCCGACATCGCCGGTATCGGCTGTCGGGATAAATCCCGACCTACGAACTGCGGGCAAGATGTCCGCGCTCCCAGTGGTTTTGTAGGTCGGGCTTTGCCCGACAGGATCCTGCGACGAACTCGCTCCGCTGGCGGGCATAGCCCGCCCTACAAGGTCAACCCCGGCGGGGGTGACCCGCCCTACACCTGCTGCGGCTGTCGGGATAAATCCCGACCTACGACCTTCATCCGATGCGCCACCCCGTAGGTCGGGTTTTAACCCGACATCGCTGGCTGGGAGCGGTTTTTTCCCGTTGAGCATCTCGCCGAGTTTGTCGATGAGATTCGCGTCTTGTTTGTCGCTTTTCTTTTCATTCAGCCCCAGCGTGTCTTGATCTACCTTCATGCGAAGATTGATGTAAGCACCCTGGGCGCGATATTCTGCGCCGCTGAAATTGCCGTCTTTGAAGCCGAGGCGGTTATACCCCACCGACAACCAGGCATTGTCCATGATGCGGTAGCCGATAGACGCGCCTAACTGGTAATCGCGGGTATCGGCTTCCCACGAATGCAGCATTCCGGCGGAAATACCAACATCCCAGCGATGCCCCAAATCGCGGCGCACTTCGAGGCCGATCAAATCGGTGTAGCCGGAAAAATCCATGTCGTCGATGCGGTCCATCACATATTTGCTGCCGTATTGCAGCGCGATTTGCGTGCGTCTGTTCGGCATGTAATTGGCGTTGAAGTTGTTCACCAATTTCCGTGCTTTCTGGTTGGAGGCCGCGCTGGTGATGGATTCTTGCACGTAGTCGAGTTTGTCCAGCCACACCCAGCGGCTGTCGTTGGGGCGGTGCGCGTAGCTCAAACGCGCATCGAGTTTTAAGCTGCTGCTGTTGAGGCCGCTGGTTTTGCCGATGCTCATGCCCGCAGCGACGATGCGGCCTTGGTCCAACTGGCGTTGTGCGCCCAGCAGCAGATTGGTTTTGTCTTCGGTCTCGCTGGTGCGCATTTCGATGCGCCCGTTGCCGCTCCAAATTTTGTTGTTGTAGCCCGCGCCCGCGTGCACCGAAGTGTAGTCGCCGGTATTGATGCCGGGGGCGGCGGCGATGGGTGCGCCCGAAGCCAGCGGCTGGCGCGCGTTGAGCGGGTTCATCGCGGTCGCGCTCAAAGTCTGGCTGCGGTCCACGCCGAAATCGGCTTGCCAGTTCTCGTTGATTTGCAGTTTTTGCACCAGCCCGGATGACATGAAAATGCGTTCGCTGTCGAGGCTGTCTCCCAACTGCGCTTGCCTGCCTAACGTGGTGCTCGATTCGCCGCCCGTCCACGGCTGGGTGCGCAGCCCGATGCTGGTGGTGTCGGCGGCGACGTTGCCGCGCGCCAGTTCGTGCTTGGCGAACACCGCCGTTTTTTCGGTGAGCTTGTAATCCGCGCCCACGTTCAACCGGTTGGGGTAATCCGCGCTGGCGGCGGTGTCGGATTTGCTGCCCACGTCGATTTCAGTATTCGCGCTCAACGTCAGCTTGTTGTCGAGCATCGCATACGCCACGCCCGCCAACGCCTGGTTGCTTTCGCTGCCAACGCCCGCGCCGCTTTTATCCTGCGCGGTGCGTAACCCACCGTTGATGCTGAGGTTGTTTTTTTGCCACTGCGCCTGGCCTTCGAGCGTATCGCGTTGCGCGCTGGTGGCACTGTTTTGCTGGTGCGTGGCCGCGCCTTGCACTTGCAGGTGGTCGGAAATTTTTAGGCGCACATCAGAGCCCGCCTTGAACATGCCAACTTCTGCCGCACCCTGCTGCCCCACGCCGAAACCGCTATCGGTTTCGCGCACGTAGGCTTTGGCGGAAAGCTTTTCGCCATCGTGTTTGGCTTCGACCAACCACGCTTTACCCGAAGCGGCGGCGTTGTTGACGCTGCGGTCGCTGCTCGCCATTTCGGCGTGTAGCTTGGTTTTGTCGGACAGCTTGACGGTGGCATCGAGCGCGGTGAGGTTGGCGGTTTTGCCGACGTTGCCTTCGCGGATGTGGGTTACGCCGACTTCGGTTTTCTCCGTGGCCTCATTGCCAATTTTGAGCGCGACGCGCCCGCCCTGGCTCATTTTGCGGTCGGCGACATCTTCGGCCTCGTATTCGACCACGATGAACACCGGGTTGAAGCCGGGGTCGCGCGCCGGGATCGGCTCGCGGAAAAACAGCGTACCGGCAGCGGTGTCGATATCGTAATCGAGGTAGCGCGTGTAGTTACGCTTGGAGATGATGATCTGCGATTGGAAGCGGTCGCGCACTTCGACCACCACCTTATCGGAATTAATGACAATCTCTTTGCTCGTCAATTTATACAAACCGGAGGTGCCGTCGCCCTGGATTTCGTCTTTCTTGTAGCTTTGGGCGGTGAGCGTGGCGAAGGCGTTGTAGCTGATTTTCTCGCCCTTGAATTCGGATTTAATACCGTTGAGGGTGCGGCTATAACGGCCTAATTCCGACACGGTCAGGCCGGTATCGTAGTCGCCGAACATTGCGTAAAACTGTTTTTTCTCGATTTTCAAATACAGCTTGGACGCGCTCGCGGCATCGAACTGCGCCGTTGTAGCATCGGCGAACAGCGTGTAATACTGGTCGGGCGCGACGCTTTGTTTCAGGTTGCGCGCGCCGCCCTGGCCGGTTTCTTTGGCGGTGTCGTAGGCGGCGGTGAGCAGGTATTCGCCCTTGACCATGCCCTTGGCGTAGAAGGCCATACGGTTGTGATCGAACAATTTTTCGTCGGCTTGTGCGGTTTTGAGGCTCTCCATGTTGCCGCTCAATTGCTTGTGCCCAGCGGTGCCTTCGGCAAAACCCACCAGAATCCAATCGCGCTCGCCGAAATTGAGCCAAGCGCGAATTTCCTGGAGGTCTTTTTGTGCGTTGCTGCTCTGCAGTTGCGTGCCCGTGTTCAGATTGAAACCCAGCACCACTTCGCCCGACTGCGTGGTGGGTTCGAGCGCGATCAAGGCCACGCCATCGTCGGCCACAGTAAAGCGGTTTTTGTTTCCTAACGCGCCCGACAACGGCAGGCGGTCCATACCGTCGTGTTTGCTCTGCGCGAGGTAAGGCGCGTTGAGGGCGAATTCGCCGCTCACGCCACGGCGCACCGGCTTGCCGTCTTTGTCGAGGAAACGCACCGCCACCACGGGGCGGGTTTTGCCGTCGGCCACCAGCACCGAGCGTTTTTCGTCAAACACCGCTTTCACCGCGCTGCTGCCATAGTGCAGTTTGCGTTGTTCCTGTTTGACCATTTTCCCTTGCGCGTCAAACACCGTCATTTCCAGCAGGTTCGCGCCTTCCTTGATATCCACGGCGCGCCAGTTGGAAATGGCGAGCGTGCCCGCCGCGTTTTTGATGATACCTTCATAGCGCATCGGGTTGATTTTTTCGCCGTCCAGTTTCATTTCGACGCGATGTGTCGCATCGTGCTTGACCGCGATTTTCACCACCGGCAGCGCGGGCTGGAAGCTTTCTTGCGGATGCAGCCAGTCGATGCCGGGCGCGGCGGCCGCCAGCCATTTTTCGTCATAGGGGAGTTTTTCGACGAGCTGAGTGTGGTCGATAGCGGGCGATGCATTTTGTGGGTGCGAATTTATTCGCACGTCTCCGGACGCTGGCTGTGCGAATGAATTCGCACCCACAGGGGGTGTTACCACCGCAGGCGATGTTTCAACCTTGCCCCGTAGGTCGGGCTTTATGGGCGTAGCCCGGTATCCTGTGGACAGCCCGACATCACCGACCCCGGCATCACCGGCTGTCGGGCTGAAGCCCGACCTACGCACATAAAAATCCGCGCGCCACAACGAACCGCCTTTCACGTTCACGAACTGCGAATAATTGCGCCCCGCAAAGCGCGAATTGTCCTGGCACTGCACCACCTCATAGCCTTTCGGCAAGCTGTCCAAATCCAACTGCACCACGTGCGTGCCAGGGCGGATGTTGTCGGCGTGCCAGCGTCCTTCTTTGTCGGTGAGGATATAAGTGCCGTCCTGCAACACGATGCGCGCTTTCTCCAGGCCGACCAGATCATTTGCAACATCGTCATCGCACGAGCCGACGATCACCCGCCCCATCAAAATCGCGCGCGAGCGGTTCAAATCTTCGCGCACCAGCACTGTCGCCCGCGCCATGTTAGAGGTCGCGGGCAGCACCGCCTGCGCGGTGTTTTCGGCGGGTCCGGTTTTCGCGCCCGCGACCACGGCGGCGACGTATTTCACGTTCACCGTCGCGCCCGCAGCGATGGTACCTATGCTAAACGTTAAAGTGCGGCCATCGGCGGCGATGGTCGGGTCGGCCAGCACCGTTGTCGTCACGCCATTCACTAGCCGCGCCGAGCCTTTCTGGTAGCGGAAGCCCATCGGCAAGCGGTCGGCGATTTGCACTGCGGCCGTCGCCACCGCGTTGGGGTTGCGGATGCTCAAGGTGTAAGGCACATAATCGCCCACTGCTGCCGTGGCCTTGAGCGCGCTCTTGGTGATCGACAAACTGCCGTTGGCAGAATCGAGCGGTATGTCGATACGCACCACCACGTCGACCAGCGCGAAAGGGCTGGGACCGCGCGACGCGGGCAGCAGCGCGTACACAATCGGCGTGGGCAGGGTCTGCCCCATCGCCTGTATCGCGGCATCGGCTACGGTCGAGGGGTAAGCGAAACCGGTCGGCACGGTGCCGATGTCGAGGCGATAGTTTCCGGGTGCGGCGAGCGGGAAACGGTACATGCCCGGCGGGAAGGTGATGCTGCCGCCGCAGGCCGCGAAGGTCGAGCCGCTCACCACCACGTTGGGGTGGGAGGTCACGCCATCGTCGCAAAACACGGCGGCGGGCAAGCCGGTGGCGAGGTTAATGAGGGTGATGGTCACGCCGTCCACTGGCGCACCGGTGGCCGTATCGAACACATGGCCGTAAGGATCGACCAGCGCGGAAGCCGCAACGATGGTGTTGCCGTCGGCACCGTCGCGGTAAATCGCCGAAATCAAGGTGTTGTTGTGGACGCTGAGCGAGCAGTTGCTGGTGTTATCGAGGTTGCGTGCCGACTGGATATAGCCGACGAAAACGCCGGTAGATAGCCCGGTTTCGGTAAAGATCAACGTTTCAATATCGCCCGCATCGGTGCTGATGGTGATGTTGATGGTCTCGGCCAGCAGCGGGTCGCGGTTGCGGTCGTAGTCGGTGACGCGCACGAAGATAGCATCGCCGCCGATATAGTTGTCGGCGTGGGCCAGCGGCTGCACGCTCGGCACGGCGAGCGGGGTCGCGCCGCGCACCAGCGGGGCCGGTATCGTGCCGACATTGCACTGCGTCGGCTCGACCATGGTGGGCGTACCCGCCGCTGGCGAGTAGCGCAAAAATTCGATGGTCGCCGGGGTTTGGTCGGCGGTGGTGTTGGTGGTCGCGCCGCTGACGCTGGTGGCAACGCTGCCGATTTCGTAAGTGGCGCGCGCCGTGTTGGTGATGGCGGTGCCGGGCGGGGTCGCGCTCCAGACGACAGAGGACAGCAGACAGAGGGCAGCGGTCAGAAGACAGAGGACAGAGGACAGAGGACCGAAATTCATCCTCGCCCCGTTATTCCCGCTCAGCCCAACAGCATTTGTAGGTCGGGCTATGCCCGACATGTCGGGCATAGCCCGACCTACAAAAGCGCCCTCTCCCGCCGTCGGGAGAGGCTTGGCCTGTCCTGAGCTTGCCGAAGGGGGGAGAGGGAAAGCCTTGTCACGCGCACACCCGATTTGTAGGTCGGGATTTATCCCGACATGCTCGGACGATGTCGGGCTGTCCGCAGGATACCGGGCTTCGCCCATAAAGCCCGACCTACAAGAGATGCGCGTGACAAGACCGGCTGACGCGGCGAGCCGCACCAACCAGGTTGCCCCCGACACCGCGCGCAAAGTTGCGCGCGCGCGGCTCAGGGAAGATGTCAACAGTTCAAACACAAGCCCCCTTAATCCCAAATAATCCATTGGAAAAATATCCGTTCGCCCTGAGCCTGTCGAAGGGCCATTCATGGTTCGACAAGCTCACCACGAACGGCCTTTTTTGCTCATCTGCGCCTAATGGATTATCTGTGTTCATTATTTGATGGTCACGTTGAAATCGATCACCACCGACTCGCCCGGTTTTAGCTCACCGGCGGTGTAGGTGCCCCCGTTGGGCAAGGCCGTGCCGTAGTCGATGCGCACTGCGGGCGATGCACCGGAGGTGTCGAGGTAGGCGCTGTCGGTATCGTTGGTGCTGGTGAAGAAACGGATGTCGCCTCCCTGTGCCACCGTGCGCGCATCGTTCAACACGTTGATCCTGAAACCGTTGCCCGCGGAGCCGCCCGCGAGAAATGGCCCGGCAGCCGCGCTGACACAATTTGCCGCAGAGGTCGGTTCCACCAGATTCGGATCGAAAGTGGTGTTGGTGTCCAAGGTATCCAGCGCCTGGCCCAGCGTCGCCGAAGTGGCTGCGGTGCTGGCGTTGCTGATAGTGATGGTCCAGCGTACCATCGCGCCCGGGATGCTGGTCGGGCTGGTGGTGCCGTTGAACGGATCGCACAGCAATGTCGATGTCTTGACCACGCTGATGAGCGCGGTGACGACGTTATAGGCATCGCGCGCCGTGGCTTGCGCGTTGCGTGCCGCGCTGGTGCCGACAAACGCGAGCTCGGCGGTCGCCGCATCGGCAAACATGATGTCTAGGGTGGCGGTATCCGGCGTGGCGGTGGCGATGTAGTTCTCGGCGGCGGCGGCTACAGCCGTGAGACCCGCTGTCTTCGTCGTAGCGGTCAGGGTGATATTGGCTTGCTGGCCGTTGGTCGCACCCAAGGGGATATTCGCCAGCACGAACACCTTGACGCTGGCATCCGGTGCCAACGTGGAGATGTGCGTCGCCAGATCGGTCCCCGCTTCGTACGTGCCGTTGTCGTTGCCATCGACAAACACCTGGAGGCCGGTGACATTGATGGTGTCGGCCACGCCGCCGATGACCGCGCTCGTGCCATCCTGGTTCGCGGCGGCCAGCGTGTAGCCCTGCGCCGTGTTGCCGAGGTTGGTGACGGTAAAGGTGGTGATGCGGTCGGTCGCGTTCGGCGTGGCCACGGTGACCCCGTCACCCGACTCGACCACGCTGAGGTTGACCTTGTTATCGACCACGAAACTGGCGGTGTTGGAAGTGACGTTGTTGGTCACCGTACCCACCGTAAAACTCAGGTTGACGCTGTTGCTGATGGTCGTGCCCGATGCGGTGCCAGCCGCGCTAGCCGTGCCCCACATCAGAGGACAGAGGACAGCGGACAGAAGACAGAGCACCCTCAAAAAAACCTTGGGCCGGGGTGCTTGCGCCGCGTGGGTTTGCGGGTTGGGGATAACTGTTTTCATGGTGTTTCTCCTTGTTGAAATGAAACTGCTAAGTTGCTTGCTTGCGTTTGTTAAAAATAAAAAATGCTTATCGGGTGGCGCATCGCTGTTGTTAAAAATGGGGTTCATGAGGTGTCTCCTTTTGCGGAGAACACTACGTTGGCGGCCTTATCCCGCGCACCATCGCACCCCCTCTCCCGCTGGCGGGAGAGGGCCGGGGAGAGGGTGGTCGCGATGCGCGTGACAAGACCGGCTGAGGGGCTTGCGCCCACCAACCGGGTTGCCCCCGAAACAGCACCCGATAAACGGGTGCTGTTCAAGGAAGATTGCAACTGCTCAAGCACGGGTGGCCTTGATCAGTTGATGGTGACGTTGAAATACACGGTCACCGATTCGCCCGGCTTTAACTCGCCTGCCGTGTAAACGGTGGCCGGAGTAGTGCCGGTTCCCGCAGGCAGGGCGATGCTGTAGTCCAGGGCAACCGCACTACCGACAGCAGATGCACCATCAGCACCGACCGCCGCCGTGGTCAGGAACCTGGGGAAGATGCCTGTTGCCGCATTGCGCGTATCGCCGGTCGCGTCGATTTTGAAACCGCTGCCAGCCGCGCCCCCCGCTTCCAGTCCACCGGTCGCACTGTTGCAATCTGCGGCTATCGCTGCTGGCGTTCCAGCATTGGTCACGGTGGGTGCCACCAGATTGTCATCGAAGGTGGTGTTGGCGCTGAGCGTATCGGCGACCGTTGCCAGCGATGCCGAGGTGGTGGCGGTGCTGGCGTTGCTGATGGTGATAGTCCAACGCACGATCGCGCCCGGAATGTTTTTCGGGTTGGATATGCCGTTGAACGGATCGCACAGCAGCAAAGACGTTTTGCTGACGCTGATGATCGCCGAAGCGACGTAGTAGGCATCGCGGTCGGAGGAGGTCGCATCACGCAGGTTGTCGTCGCCGCCGTCGTTATCGGCAAACACGATTTCAACCACAGCCGGATCATCGGCATCCAAGTCTTCGCTCAAGGCTGCGCCGACGTTAGCTGCGCTTGTCTCATCGGCCGCATCGCTGCCGCCCGCACGCGCCGTGGCAGAGAGCGAGACCACCGCATAGTCGCCGTTGACTCGTGCGGCCGGGATGTTACACACCACATACACGGTGCGGCTACCATCTGCGGCCAACTCGTCAATGAACACGGCGGTGTCCGTCGCTGCAACGTAGGTGTCAGTCGCCGGCGTTGCGGTCGCCGCGCTGTCCACGCGCACCACGCAGGCTGTCGCGTCGAAGTTGTCGGTCTTGGTGAACAGCGTGGTGCCGCTCGCCAGATTCGCCGTTGACAACGCGAAGTCTTGCGTGGTGTTACCGTTGTTGGTCACGGTAAAAGTGGTGACCTGTGCCGTGCTGCCCGGTGAAACGCTGGTGTAAGCAGCACCGAACTCGGCGACTGTCAGGTTGACTTTGTTATCCACTTTGAACGTGGCAAACGTGCCAGCCGCGCCGCCTGTGCCGGCACAGCTCGAGCCTGACGTGGCGCCGGTACTGGTGGTGTTGCCGGCGGGCGACGAGCAGATTTGATTCTGCGCGACACCGCCGACAGAAAAGCTCAGCAACGAAATGTTGTTGATATCGACGTTCGAGGCGGTACCCGCCGCGCTGGCCGTCCCCCCCCAGAACAAAGTGCCGAGCAACGCGGCGGCGGCGGCCGTAGCGCGCAATCGGCTGATGGGTGTTAATGTTTTCATGATGTCTCTCCTCTGTGAAATGTGACTGCTTATTTGTGATACAAACTGCGTTAATAAAAACAACTTTTGGTTGGGTGGATCATTGATGCTGCTAAAAATCGGTTTCATGATGTGTCTCCTTGAGCTGTAAAAAAAACTTCTAAAAAAATCGGCTTGTAATCGGGTGGGCCGCAGTTTGTAGGGGGGCCGCAACTTCGCGGGCTTGTGCGAATGAATTCGCACCTACAAGGCGGCCCGCAGTTCTGATGGGTTGCGCTACGCTTCACCCATCCTACGGGGGGCGGCCCACACCCACCGGGCGGGCCATGCCCGGCTTCCGGCTCGCGCAGCCACGGCGGGTGGTCGAGGGAGCGCAGGGCCATTGCTACCGCCGTGCCCCAGGTCCCGTTATAAAATTTGAAATGGTGTCGCATGGTTATTCCGTTAATCCGTTATCTCGTCGCTCCGTCCTTATTTAATCACCGCCCTGAACCCCACTTCGCCGGTTTTGCCCGCCGCCAGTTCGCCTTTTAGCGACCAGCGGATGTGGGTGAAATCGGCGGCGGTGGCGGGCACATCTTTGCCTTCCTTATTTTTCACCTTGAGCTTGTCGGGCGTGGCAAACACTTTGCCGTCGAGCGAATAGGTGATGTCGGTGTTCGCGCCGAAGACGCTGCCCGCGGTGAGCGAGGTGTTGGCCGGGATCGGGTTGTTGATGGTGATGTTGCTCGCCGCCTTGGTGCCGATGTTTTTGAAGGTGGTGGTGTAAATCACCTCGTCGCCCGGCACGACTTTGCCGGCCGGTGCGCGTTTGAGCGTCTCCTTGCCTTTGGCATCTTTGGTGACGATCTCAACTTCGGCGACGTTTTTGACTTCGATGTTGCCGGCTTGCTGCGCGTGGGCGGTGGGCAGCATTGCGAAGTACAGCGCGGCGGCAAGCACGGCGAGTATGGTTTGGTTTTTGTAGGTCGGGCTATGCCCGACAGCAGGGTGGGTTGATGGCAGCGCATTGTCGGGCATAGCCCGACCTACAAAACCGATGCGGCGTGTTGCGTTGCTGGAGGTAATAAAATTTAACAATGATGTTGTTTTCATGATGTCTCCTTGGGTTAAAAAATAACTATTTCACCTTCACGCGAAATTCGATCAAATGCGTGGTCGGCGCTACGGTGTCACCAAAACGGACGTTGATGGTTTTGCTGCCGACATTAAAATCGGTGTTGTCGGCATCCGCCGCATCGGTGCGCGCCGTGCCGTTGACGAGGATGCTGCCGGGCACAAAATCGGTCTCGGCGGGGAGCGGGTCGTTGAACGCCAAATTGGTTGCAGTCCCCGCGCCGCTGACGCGCACCGTGGCGATGTAGGTGAGCACTGTGCCGGGCATGATGCGGTTGGGGTCGTCGCCATACGGAGCCTGTATCGCCGAAACGCGTTTGAACACCGCCACCGATAATCCGGAAATCACATAACTGCCGGTGGCGGTGGCAGTGGCGCGGCTTGCCCCCACCAGCGCGTCGACCCCGCCCGCGCCCAGCCCGCTGAGCCGGGTTCCAGGGGCCGCACCGGCTGCGCCCGAAGTCAGCGCGACCGCATTCAAGCTGGCTTGCGCGGTGTTGCCCTGGGCGAGATTGGTGGGAATATCGCTCACCAGATAAACCGTGCGGCTGGCATCTGCGGCCAGCAGCGGGTCGTTGTTGCCGGGGATATAAAGCGTGTCCGCATTTGCCCCGCTGGCTTGGAAACCTGCTTCTGCGCCGTTTTCCAAAAAGATCGCGCCGATGGCGGCGTTGGCGGGATCAAACTGATCGCCGCTGATCGAGTTGTTGCGGGTCAAGCTGAAGGGCTCGCTGCCGTTGCCGGTGTTGGTCAGCAGCAACGTGAGCGCGCGCGACGTGTCCGGAGAATTGACCGCGACCGCGGCAGCGTCCTGCCAGGTCAGCGACACGTTGATGACTTCCGCCACGGTGACCGTGGCGGTGTTGCTGGCGGCCACTCCGGCAATACCCCCGTAGGAAAAATCCACCGTCACGCGGTTGCTGATAACCGTGCCCGCAGGCGTACCCGCCGCCTGCGCGCCGTGTACACCCAGCGCGCAGCAGACAGAAACCAACGCCCCGATAATCAGTCTAATATAGCTTTTTGTCATTACTCTTTCGCACACCATAATGCGGTCGCTCTTTTGACCAATTCTCATTATAGAGAAAAAACACCCTATTTACGCCAAAAAGGCTTGTGTTTTTTTGTAAATTCTTGTGGTTTTTCGCGGATTTACGGCTAAAAAGTGTGATAAATGTCACATTATCTAAACGGTATAAAATGTGAGGGATGCTGGCAGGGGATTGCGGTGATATTTTTCGCGGGGCGGGCGCGGTGAAAGTTGCCTATTGATCCGGCCAGGTTATGTTTGAAGTCCGTTCGCCTTGAGCCTGTCGAAAGGTGAAGGGGCTTCGACGAGCTCAGCCCGAACGGAGTTAATACTTCACCGTGCCGGATCAATAGCACCCTTCGACAGGCTCAGGGCGAACGGTGGGTGGTGACAAATTTAAGGGCACCTCTATAAATTCACTTTCCAATCTCGATTTCATCTACGACGATCAAATTTTTTCGTTTACGCAGAATTTAAGGTGCGAAAGGCACGATATTCTCCTGTTCTTCGGTTATTTCTCCAA
>Ga0209824_10000718_pt1 | contig 20092 bp, 17 predicted proteins | sample VDWuncwatermetaG_FD_184124 | JGI IMG/M metagenome (GOLD analysis project Ga0209824, IMG submission 184124) | Wastewater microbial communities from Netherlands to study Microbial Dark Matter (Phase II) - VDW unchlorinated drinking water (SPAdes)... ... | reverse complement strand
GCGATAAACATTGCTCCTGCCACCGCCACCCTGCCCGCCTCTGCCACCGAAAATATCGCCGAAAATATCGCCGAAAGCATCGCCGAAACCCTGCGCCCCCGCGGCCGCGCCCGCCATCGAGGGGTCCACGCCCGCATGTCCGTATTGGTCGTAAGCCGCGCGTTTATTCGCGTCCGAAAGAATTTCGTAAGCGGTTTTGGCTTCCTTGAAGTGCTCTTCGGCTTTGGGATTGTCGGGATTGCGGTCGGGGTGATGCTTCATCGCCAACTTGCGATAGGATTTTTTGATTTCTTCGTCGCTCGCATCGCGGTTGATGCCGAGGACTTCGTAGAGGTCTTTTTTCATGGTTGGGTCTGTAGCGGGTGGCTTGTAGCTTGCAGATCAAAAACAAATCGACTCACGCGGAGACGCGGAGGTCGCGGAGAAAACCAACAAAATATAGGTTTTCTCCGCGACCTCCGCGTCTCCGCGTGACAGGGTTTTGCTTTTAGGTTATTACACGCTCTGCATTGTTAATACACAGCACCTGCGCGCTTAAAAGCTCACGCCTTTTTAGATTTCACTTCCTCGAACTCGGCATCTACGACTTCGCCTTCGACGGTTTTTTCACCTGCTGCCCCGGGCTCACCGCCGCCCGCTGCACCGCCCGCCGCCTGCGCCCCGGCTTGTTGCGCCTGCGCATTAATTTTTTCGGAGAGCTTATGCGAAGCTTCCGACAGGGCTTCGGTTTTAGCGGTAATGCTGTCTTTGCTATCCGACTTCATCGCTTCTTCGGCATCTTTCAAAGCCGCTTCCAGCTTGGCTTTTTCGTCTGCATCCAATTTGTCGCCGTGTTCCTTGAGCGACTTTTTAGTCGAGTGGATCAAGGCATCGCAAGTATTGCGCGCAGTCACCAGCTCCAAGGCTTTGTGATCCTCCTCGGCGTGGGCTTCGGCATCTTTAACCATACGCTCGACTTCGGCTTCCGACAAACCGGAGCTGGCCTGGATTTTGATTTTGTTTTCCTTGCCGGTAGCTTTGTCTTTGGCAGACACGTGCAAAATACCGTTCGCGTCAATGTCAAACGTCACTTCGATTTGCGGCTGCCCGCGCGGCGAGGGCGGAATGTCGCTCAAATTAAACTGCCCCAAACTTTTGTTGCCGCTTGCCATTTCGCGCTCACCCTGCAGCACGTGTATGGTCACCGCAGACTGGTTGTCGTCCGCCGTGGAAAACACTTGCTGCGCCTTGGTGGGAATGGTGGTGTTTTTCTTTATCAATTTGGTCATGACGCTACCCAAGGTCTCGATGCCCAACGACAACGGGGTCACGTCGAGCAGCAACACGTCCTTGACATCGCCCTGCAACACGCCGCCTTGAATCGCCGCACCGACCGCGACCGCTTCGTCGGGGTTCACGTCTTTGCGCGGCTCTTTGCCGAAAATCTCTTTGACCTTTTCCTGCACTTTGGGCATGCGCGTTTGGCCGCCGACCAAAATCACGTCTTCGATGTCGGAAATTTTGAGGCCAGAATCCTTAATCGCGATGCGGCATGGTTCGATGGTGCGCTCGATCAATTCCTCGACCAAGCTTTCCAATTTTGCGCGGGTGATTTTCACCGCCAGATGCTTGGGACCACTGGCATCGGCGGTGATGTAAGGCAAATTCACCTCGGTTTGCTGCGCCGACGACAATTCGATCTTGGCTTTCTCAGCCGCGTCTTTCAAGCGTTGCAGCGCGAGCATGTCTTTTTTCAAATCGATGCCGGATTCTTTTTTGAATTCGTCCACGAGATATTCGATGACGCGATAGTCAAAATCTTCGCCGCCCAGGAAAGTATCGCCGTTGGTCGAGAGCACTTCAAACTGGTGCTCACCCTCCACGCCGGCGATTTCGATAATCGAAATATCGAACGTGCCGCCGCCCAAGTCGTACACCGCGACTTTGCGGTCGCCTTCTTTCTTGTCCATGCCGAACGCCAGCGCGGCAGCGGTGGGTTCGTTGATGATGCGTTTCACATCCAGCCCGGCGATGCGCCCCGCGTCTTTGGTGGCTTGGCGTTGCGAATCGTTGAAATACGCGGGCACGGTGATGACGGCTTCGGTGACTTCTTCGCCTAGATAATCTTCGGCGGTTTTTTTCATTTTGATCAACACCTGCGCGGAAATTTCCGGCGGCGCGATTTTCTTGCCGCGCACCGCAACCCAAGCGTCATTGTTGTCGGCTTTGACGATTTCAAAAGGCACCATTTTGATGTCTTTTTGCACCATCTCTTCCGCAAAACGCCTGCCGATCAGCCGCTTCACGCCAAACAGCGTATTCTTCGGGTTGGTCACCGCCTGACGCTTGGCCGACGCGCCCACCAGAATTTCGCCGTCTTCAGAATAGGCGACGATAGACGGCGTGGTGCGCGCGCCCTCGGCGTTTTCGATCACCTTGGGCTTGCCGTTTTCCATGATGGCCACGCACGAGTTGGTGGTGCCCAAATCAATACCAATAATTTTTCCCATGATTTTTCCTTAGTAGTGTGTTGATTGCTTACCTGCCTGTGTAGATGGGGGTGGGGGAGTTAATTTCAAGTGTGTCTTGTTAAATGCGTGATCGGTGATCAGTGATTAGTGATAGGCGGGTTGCAATCTGTTCAGGTTAAACATTCCACCCTTCACTATTCACCATTCACCATTCACCGTCGTCCTCTGTCCTCTGTCCTCTGTCCTCTGTCCTCTGTCCACTGTCATCTGTCCTCTGTCATCTGTCCTCTGTCCTCTGACGCGCCACCGTCACCAGTGCCGGGCGCAGCACACGTTCGTTAAGCGCGTAGCCTTTCTGCATCACGCTGACCACGGTATTCGCAGCGGCTTCGGCTTCTACCATGGCAATCGCTTGATGCAGGCGCGGGTCGAATTTCTCGCCGTCGGGGTTAAGTTGTTTGAGGTTAAATTTATCGAAAGCATTGCTGAGCTGCTTCAAGGTCAGTTCCATGCCGCTTTTGTAGCTCTCCAAAGTCGCGTTATCCACTAGCAGCGCGGCTTCCAGGCTGTCGCGCACCGCCAGCAACTCGCTCGCAAAATTTTCGATGGCGTATTTGTGCGCGCTGCTGATATCGGCTTGGGCGCGTTTGCGGATATTGTCCGCATCGGCTTTGGCGCGCAGCCAAGCATCGTGGTGTTCGGCGGCATCCAGCAAAGCTTTTTTGAGTTGATCTTCCAGCGTGTGGGCCGGGCTTGCGGATTCGACTGCGGATTGAGAATTTGCCGCCGCCGTGGCAGTGGCGGTATCTGCAATCAAGTCTGGGTTTTGCGGGTCTTGCATGATTCTCCCTGATTCTAATGTTGGATTGCTGTATCAGTGGGGGCGATGTTTTAGATTTCAAGTAGGAGCGGGCTTGCCCGCGATGCGCTTTAAATTACACCGCATCGCGGGCAAGCCCGCTCCTACGATGATTCCGGTCCGAGAATAACAGCGACTATGCGTCCATAAACCTTAGCTTATGCTGCCTATAAAAAATCATGAATGTTATTTATACAAAGAAAGCGTAGAGTTTGATCCGCAATCTTCAACCGTAGGTCGGGCTTCAGCCCGACACCGATTTGATGTCGGGCTGAAGCCCGACCTACGGTTATTGCAACACACCGATCATTTAACAATTGGAGGCCGTATGAGTGAAAATGTAACGATGAAAGAAGGCAAGGAACGCTACAAAGCTGGCGTACTTCCTTACAAAAAAATGGGTTATTGGCAGCCTGACTACGTGCCTAAAGAGACCGATGTGCTGGCGCTGTTCCGCATTACCCCGCAGCCCGGCGTAGATCCCGAAGAAGCGGCGGCTGCCGTTGCCGGTGAATCCTCGACCGCGACCTGGACGGTGGTATGGACCGACCGTTTGACTGCATGCGAAGTGTATCGCGCCAAGGCTTACAAAAACGAGCTGGTGCCGAACACCGGCCCCGGTACCAAGACCGAAGCCCAGTATTTTGCTTACATCGCCTACGACATGGATTTGTTCGAGGGCGGCTCTATCGCCAACTTGACCGCGTCGATTATCGGTAACGTGTTCGGTTTCAAGGCGGTGAAAGCCCTGCGTCTGGAAGACATGCGTATTCCCGTCGCTTACCTGAAAACTTTCCAAGGCCCCGCCACCGGCGTAATCGTCGAGCGCGAGCGTATGGATAAATTTGGCCGTCCGCTGTTGGGCGCGACCACCAAACCCAAGCTCGGTTTGTCGGGACGCAACTACGGTCGCGTGGTGTACGAAGGCTTGAAAGGCGGCTTGGATTTCATGAAAGACGACGAGAACATCAACTCGCAGCCGTTCATGCATTGGCGCGACCGTTTCCTGTATTGCATGGAAGCGGTCAACAAAGCCTCCGCCGCCACCGGTGAAGTCAAAGGCCACTACCTCAACGTCACCGCCGGCACCATGGAAGAAATGTACAAGCGCGCGGAATTTGCCAAGTCTATCGGCTCCATCATCATCATGATTGACCTGGTGATCGGCTACACCGCGATCCAATCCATGGCCATCTGGGCGCGTCAGAACGACATGATTTTGCACCTGCACCGCGCCGGTAACTCGACCTATTCGCGCCAGAAAAATCACGGCATGAATTTCCGCGTGATTTGCAAATGGATGCGTATGGCGGGCGTGGATCACATCCATGCAGGCACGGTGGTGGGTAAGCTGGAAGGCGACCCGCTCATGATCCGTGGCTTCTACGACACCTTGCTCGACACGCATACGCCGCAGCAGCTTGAAAAAGGTCTTTACTTTGAACAAGACTGGGCTTCGCACAACAAGGTGTTGCCAGTGGCGTCGGGCGGTATTCATGCCGGTCAAATGCACCAGTTGCTGCATTACCTCGGCGAAGACGTGATTCTGCAATTCGGCGGCGGCACCATCGGTCACCCGCAAGGCATCCAAGCTGGCGCGGTGGCTAACCGTGTCGCGTTGGAATGCATGGTGATGGCGCGTAACGAAGGTCGCGATTACTTCAAAGAAGGACCGGAGATTTTGGAAGCGGCCGCCAAGTGGTGTTCGCCGCTGAAAATGGCGCTCGACACCTGGAAGGATATTTCTTTCAACTACGAATCCACCGACACCGCCGATTTCGTGCCTGTCGCCACCGGCAGCCATTAATCTATTACTAAGGAGAAATTATTATGATGAGCAATCCTGGCAATATCGTCACCCAAGGGCAGTTTTCATTTCTGCCGCCCTTGACCGACGCGCAAATCACCGCGCAATTGAAATACGCGCTCAAGAACAACTGGGCGGTCGGCATCGAGTACACCGACGATCCGCACCCGCGCAACACCTACTGGGAAATGTTCGGCAACCCGATGTTTGATTTGAAAGACCCGGCCGGCATTTTGTTAGAAATTAACAACTGCCGCAAGACTTTCCCGAGCCACTACATCCGCGTCACCGCATTCAATTCGGTGCGCGGCTTTGAAACGCCGGCGATGTCCTACATCGTCAACCGTCCCAAGAAAGAGCCAGGCTTCGGCTTGGTGCGTCAGGAAGCCGATAGCCGTAACATTCGTTACACTATCCATTCTTATGCAACGGATAAGCCGGAAAGCGAGCGGTATTAAGCAACCCGCCAGGGTGGGCATGATGTTGTGCCCACCTAACTAGGGAACCGCTGCATGGGTTTTGTATCAAAGCTTAACCCATGCAGAGCTTTCTTTATCAATATCATCACTCACCACAGCCATGAACCCAGCCGACACCCCTGACACCACCGTATTTGCCGACGACACGCCGATTGATCTCGACGCGGAGCTGCGCGAATCGAACATCACCGAAGTGCTCGAGAAACTCGACCGCGAATTGATCGGCCTGGTGCCAGTCAAAACCCGCATCCGCGAAACCGCCGCGCTTCTTCTGGTGGATCGCGTCCGTAGAAAAATGAATCTTTCCGCCGTCTCGCCGACGCTGCACATGAGCTTCACCGGCAACCCCGGCACCGGCAAAACCACGGTGGCAATGCGTATGGCCGAAATCCTTCACCGCTTGGGCTACGTGCGATCAGGCCATCTCATCTCCGTCACCCGCGACGATCTGGTCGGCCAATACATCGGCCACACCGCGCCCAAAACCAAGGAAGTCATCAAAAAAGCCATGGGGGGAGTGCTGTTCATCGACGAGGCCTATTATCTTTACAAGCCCGAAAACGAGCGCGACTACGGAGCGGAATCCATCGAGATTCTGCTGCAAGTCATGGAAAATAACCGCGATGATTTAGTGGTGATACTCGCCGGTTACAAAGACAAAATGGACCGGTTTTTCCAGAGCAATCCGGGAATGCGCTCGCGCATCGCGCACCACATCGACTTCCCCGATTACAGCGCGGAAGAATTGCTGGTCATCGCCAAGCTGATGCTGGCGCAACAAAATTATCGCCTCAGCACCGACGGCGAAAAAGCCTTCGCGCAATACCTGCCGCTGCGCATGAACATGGAACACTTCGCCAACGCGCGCTCGGTGCGTAACGCGCTGGATCGCGCGCGCCTGCGCCAAGCCAACCGCCTGTTTGCCTCGTCGAGCAAAAAATTGACCAAAGTGGATTTGATGACGATCGAAGCCGAAGACATCTTGGTGAGCCGCGTGTTTCAGGATGGCAAGCTCGACAAATAGCTCTGCCGGTTTGCGGGGCAAAAAATTATTTCAACTGCACGATTTGATTCAAACACGCACACACTTCCTCAAACACCGCGTCTGACAATTTCCCCAGTGGATGCGCTTTCCCACCGCGCAAACGCCAGTCAAAAGATTTCGGCTGATGACAGAGCACGTAACTGTTTTTGCCAGTTTTACGCAGCTTTGCATCGCTGACATTCACGGCGAACGGATTATCCGCGTTGTAGTCTGCGGTGGTCATAGGCAGGCCGATAACCAGCGATGTTTTAGCGTTGAATATTTGCGGGGAAAGTACCAGAAAAGGGTGCAGGTCGCGCATCTCCTTGCCGACCTGTGGATTGCAATTTATCCAAATGATGTCCTGACGATCCGGCACCCAACGCCTAGGGGTTTTTGCGATGGAGGGTTTTGCAGCTTTTGCGTTTGTTGCCGCTACCACTTTTCTGCCCCAACGTCCTGACTGCGCATCACCTCGCCACCGTGCCGGGTTGGATCAAACCGCGCCAAGCGTTGCTCCAGCGTCTGCAATTGTTCGGCAACCACTGGCCGGATCACCACCCCGCCATCCTCCACCGAAACCCGCACCCGCTGGTCTACGCGCAAATGCGCCGCACGCGCCACCGCCACCGGCAGCCGCACCCCCAGATTGTTACCCCATTGTTTAATGTCGAGAACTGCTTCCGTCATAATGACCTCCTGTATGGGAAATGTATAAACGGCAGTCTATACAGATGAACAGCCCCCGTCAAATGCCGCGCAGCGACGATTCCGTCGTGGGGGCAGCAACTTCACTTATTCCATTTCTACTTCAATCGGCCAACAACTATGTCCCCTCGCCCCGCTTGCGGGGAGAGGGTTAGGGAGAGGGGTCGTTCAGTCAGCACCATGATTATATTGAAAATTAAACTCGCCGCCCACCCTCACCCCAACCCTCTCCCGCCTGCGGGAGGGGGTAATATTGCACTATTGAAGTAGAAATTGAATTACCCTTAATGCCGACCTCTGATGCTCGACAAACTTGTTGGTCTGGCGCACGACTCAAAAATTAAGCCGATTTAATTTATTCGCAAAAAAACCGCAAATAAATTAAATCGGCTTTCACTCCCCCACTCGTTAAATCTTACACTTATCAAGTGCAGTTCCGGCCAGAGCGCAAATCCCAATCTGCCACACTGTTGTTCATCGCCGAGTTGCCCGCGCCGGTGTTCCGGCGAAAATTTTCGGTTGCATTTCATCTTTCGCTTGGTTAAACTGCTTGCAAATGGATTGGGACTACCCGATCGGCGTTGGGCTTCTGGGACTACTCGGAGGCCCTTCTGCTTTTCTAGGGGAATATTTTCAGCCCCACACCTGATTTGTTGCCCCCTCCATCGCGGTAAAACTTCTTCTCCAGCACAGTCAATGCCCGATTGTCCTGATCGGGACGCAACACCGACAAGCCAATCGGACGCGCCGTTAGGTCGGCAACCTGCATACCTTCCGAATTTGTCTTTTTGTCGGCGATAATCAAATCGGGTCTTCAGGAAGTCGTGTGGGTAAATTTTAGCAAAAATTCTTCTGTAAGCCTTGCTGGCATTGGCGTTCAGGTCTATTCTGAGGGCTTCCAATTTGGTGCGGTTTTCCGATGATTACTTTTAAGAAATTCAAGCGTCTATCAGACGCATATCGGTTCCCTGGATTTCGACCCTTGCCGTTGGTCAAGGGAGAATTTGGTGATGCCCACGCCCGTATCATCCGGCTTACAAGACGCTCAAAAAAACCGTGTGTAACGAGTGCGGGAGAGCGCAATCGGGTTGGTATGACCGGAGGATTCGGCGGGTGCGCGACCTCGCGTGTGGCGCGTATCGGATTTACTTGGAATTCGAGGTCCGGCGGCTGTGGTGCCGTTCCTGCCAGGCAGTGAAGCGCGAGCGGCTGGCGTTTCTGGGCGACAACCCTTTCTATACCAAACGCTTTGCTTTTTACGTGGGGCGACGCTGCCGCAACGAGGCGATCAAAGATGTCGCACGCGAGCTGAACCTTGACTGGGACAGCGTCAAGGCACTGGAGATGCAATATATGCGCGCGCAACTTGCGCGGGCGGGCAGGCCGGGGCCGAAAGCGATCGGCATCGACGAAATCTCGATCAGGAAGGGTCACACTTACCGCATCGTGGTCAGCGATTTGATCCGCAAACGTCCGATCTGGTTCGGCGGCGAGGACCGCTCCGAGGCGAGCATGCAAATGTTTTATGACTGGCTGGGACCAAAGCACAGCAAGGCTGTCCGCCTGGCGGTGATGGATATGTGGAAACCGTTTCGCAACGCCACCAGTGCGGCCGCGCCGCAGGCCGCGATCCTGTTCGACAAGTTCCACATCCTCCGCCATCTGAACGACGCGCTCGATAAAGTGCGCCGCGCGGAGTATGCGCGACTGACGGGCAGGGATCGTCGCTTTATCAAAGGACAGAAATACACTTTGCTGTCCAACCGCGAGAACCTGAGCCTGGACGGCAAGCGCGCCTTGAAGACATTGTTGGCGGCGAACAAACGCCTGAACACCGCCTACCTGCTCAAGGAGTCTTTCGGTCAGCTTTGGAGCTACCAGAGTGAAGCGTGGGCGCGGCGCTTCTTCGAGAACTGGCGCGCCTCGCTCAAGTGGCAGCGATTGAAACCGTATGAGAAGTTTGCCGAAATGATAGATCGTCATTGGGATGGAATCGCCGCTTATTGTAAACCGGAGAACAAGGTCTCGCTGGGGTACGTCGAAGGCGTGAACAACAAAATCCGCGTCATCCAGCGACGTGCGTACGGGCTGCGCGATGAAGAATATTTGCGGCTGAAGATTCTCACTTGTATGCTGCCCGTTATCTAAATGGTATGCTATTTTACCCACACGACTTCCTGAAGACCCATCAAATCAAATGGCAAAGTCTTGCGAAAGAAGTTATTGCCATCACGGATACGCCGGAATTCCAGTTCCAGATCAGCATCCTCTTTCGCCCCGCGTGCCTCGCATACCAAATAAGTCAGCAGATCACCCTGCCCCACGGATTTCAAAAATCGGTAAATACGCTCCAACCCAAATTCCATCGCCAGATGATAGGGATGCCCCAGGTTTGAATAACGCGCCTTCAACTTATGTTTGTCGATCACCACCGCCACCAGTGTAAAATCTGACGCATCAATAATATCGGTCAAAGCGTTCAGAAATGCCTCGCGTGGTTCCTTGCTGAGTTTTACAAACGCGCCCTTCTTCTTGCGAATATCGATCTCGTGCAAGACAACCATATCGTGCCCAAAGGTTGCGAATTTCAGCTTGCGTACCGCTGGTGTAATCGTTTCGGCATAAACATCCTTGCGAAAAATACAGAACGACAACACGAACAATGGATATTCTGGGTTGATGGAATCCAAACTATGATCGCCGCTCTCATCCACATAAATGATGTAATCGCTGAATGTTGGTGTCACGTTCTGATTCATGCATCAGCCTTATAAACGAATAAGTGGGCGGTGTGGATAGTGGCGGCATTATTCATTTGTTTGGGATCAAGAAAACAATTCGAGCCGTGCGCGCTCAACACGCTTTATAATTAAGTGATCGGTGGTGTTACATTATAGAAGACACAGCTTGCCCCGAAATAAACCGGATTATTTACACCGGATTATTTAGACTGTTGCAGTGTAAACAAAAAATAGACCAGATGGAAAATTACGCAGAAGCTGCTTTAAGGCATTGGAATGATGCCACATTACTTGAGGAAAAAAATCGCGTGGAAAATGCGGATCACCATTACGGCTTTGCCGCAGAATGTGCCATCAAAAAAGCTTTGATCACACTCCCCGCTTTTTCAACAGTCGGAGCATTGGAAAAGACTTACAAGGAGCACATAAATATTCTGTGGGACAGAGTAAATAATCAGAGCCTGCAGAAGGCTTATCCTACCCTTTCTGCATACCTTAAATCAACCCATCCTTTTTCGGATTGGCATGTAAAGCAGCGTTATGCGGCGGATGGCGTAATATCCACGGCGGCAATGGGCTTACATAAAAAATCAGCAAGTCGACTTCTCGGTAGCGTTAATTTGAATGGGATAAGACGATCATGACAACGCTTCGATTTGACCAAATCATACCCGCTGCAAACGCTCTACTTGGTAAATTTTTTGCCGGCAATGCTATTGAAACCACGATAGTTCGAGACAGCTTCGGTGCGTTGACTGTCGTATTGCCAGATGACGCATTGACGAACGCGAGTGTGTGGGATGAATTAGCGTTGCAGCTACATCAAGCATTGGGCGTTTACAGCCCAGGTGAAGGTCAAGTGCTGCTAAAGCGAAGTGATCTTATTGATCCTTCCGATGTCCTGGAATCGCCGGATCGTGTGCGCCTACCGGATGCGCCGAACACTTGGTTAGTTGATCGTTTGCAGACCAATCAGGACTGGCTACGTGAACCTCTGGTCAATCACCCGCCGATACCCACTGCGGTCGCTTTCAGCATCAAAGGTGGTGTAGGCCGCACTACGGCTTTTGCGTTATGGGCTTGGTCTCTTGCCCGTGAAGGTAAGAAGGTAGTGCTTGTTGATCTCGACTTAGAATCGCCGGGCGTTGCCGGTTTGTTGCTGAGTGAAGACCGTATGCCCGATTATGGCTTGGTGGATTGGCTGGTTGAAGCGTTGAATGGTCAGGCTGATGGATCGCTATTACGAGACTGTCTGGTTGACTGTGAATTGGCCAGCAATGAGCGGGGACGAATTCAGGTGTTGCCCGCGTTCGGCACGAAAACCAGCGAATACGTCAACAAACTGGGGCGCATTTATATGCCTACCTTTGCCAGCGAAACTGGCAAGTTCCAAGGATTAGCCGAACGCTTGTTAATGTTGTTGAATCAATTAGCTGGCCTGTCGGACAGACCCGACTTGGTAATTTTGGATAGCCGCGCTGGCCTTCACGACATTGGCTCCGCCGCTGTGACCCGATTAGGTGCTGAGGTCTTCATGTTTGCGCGTGATGACTATCAAAGTTGGCAGGCGTATCGGCAATTGTTCAAGCACTTAAGTCATTCGCGTAGCGTGGCTGTTGGCATGAACGATGACGACCTGCGCTGGCGTTTGAAGATGGTCGGTGCTCAACTTGAGGCGACTGAATCTGCAAAATTGCGTTTCACAGATGCCTCATATAGTGTTTGGAGCGATGAGTTATACGATTCCGGCATTACTCCAGAGGAAGAAGAAAGACGGAAAAAACTCGCCAAACCAATCCCCCAAGTTTTTGAGCGTGAAGACGACAATGCGCCCCATTCCCCAATGTTTGTCCAGTTCGATTCCAGAGTCAGAGGTTTTGACTTAATCAACCTAGGAAATCGCCCCGACTGGAATATTATTGAAACTGCGTTTGGAGATTTCTTTGTCGGTGCTACCGCACGCGTGTTCACCAATGAGTCGATCACAGGAGCGGCATGAAATGACCCTTTCATTCGATCCTATCACTATCCGTCAAGCGCTCATCGACTTACCCACTACTTCTGCTTGGGAAAACCTTGTGCCGCCGAAGCCATCTGAAATCTATATCCCGGAACGGCATACCAAGGCGTTACAGCCAGAAGTTAGCATCGTGGTAGGCATGCGTGGTGCCGGAAAGAGCTTCTGGACTGCCGTATTGGCCCATGATAAAACCCGTGAGATCGTTTCTGACGTTGCGAAAATCCAACAGCTGTCCAAATTGATTGTGCGGGTCGGCTTTGGGCTTAGCCAGGACAATGAGGATTTCCCCACCGACAAACGAATAAATTCACTAATGAACCAAGGCTGTACTGCGGATGATATTTGGCGGTCAATCTTGCTAAGGCATACACTTAAAGCGTTGGAAAAGCCTTTACCTTTCGGGGATGGAGTGGATACCGCAGCATTTTGGGTCAAGGTGAACCGCGATCAGGCTGATCGGTATTTGGCTGAATGCGACCGCGATTTGGACCTGCAGAACAAAGTATTGCTGCTGCTGTTCGACTCTCTTGATCGTTTGGCTGGCGAATGGAGACACATTCGAGAAATCCTGACTGCCGCGCTTCAACTTGCCTTGGAATGTCGCACCCGGCGAGCGATTCGCTTCAAGTTTTTCCTGCGCCCAGACATGGTCGAGGAAGACGATGAGATATGGCGTTTTTCCGACAGTTCAAAGTTGCTTCACGGCAAGAGCGAATTGGCTTGGCGACCCAACGATTTATTTGGCTTGATCTTGCTTCATCTGGCCAATTCAGGATCTGCAGGACCGGCATTCAGGAAAGCAATCGAGCAGCAGGAGCATGTTCAATGGCAAGAAGTCGATAGTGTGTATCCATTACCTCGAAATTTGACGGCAGGTGAGCAGCCGCTACGTCGTATTGTCGAGGCTCTGGCCGGACCTTGGGTCGGTACTAATGTCAAACGTGGCTTCACCTTTACATGGATACCCACCCATTTGTCTGATGCCAAGGGGCGGCTAAGCCCCCGCAGCATCCTACTGGCGGTAAAACACGCTGCCGAGTGGACAAAAGAGCAATATCCGAACCACAAGACGGCTCTGCATTATGAGGGCATCCAGCAAGGCGTAGTGGAGGCTTCGAAGATTAGAATTGGCGAGATCAAAGAAGATTACCCTTGGGTAGGCCCGCTGTTGGAAGCACTGGAAGGCGCAATTGTACCGCTGACGGCCGTCGAATTGACTGCGAGATGGACAGAAAGCTGTATCAACTCCTCACTCGAAGCGGCACAACAAAAACAGAGACTACCACCGCGCCGTTACAGCAGCGACCCAAATCGCAAGGGCGATATACAGGCATTGATAGACGACTTGGTGGAACTGGCTGTTTTTTACCGCACGGCAGATAGAAGAATTAACATGCCGGATATTTTTCGCGTCGGCTTCGGTATCAAACGCAAAGGCGGTGTCAAGCCGCCACGTTGATAGTAGATAGTAGTGAAAGTAGCCAAATACGAATTGTTTTTCTAACCTTAATAACAAACTCACGCCGTTGTAACTGACCGATGCCCGCCCGCAACTCACAACTCCTGCAGCGCACGACGCATTCTATGGTTGCCTGACTTCCACCCAGTTTTCCAACAACAGCCCCGGCACTCTTGCGAATTCGCGCAGGTTGTTGGTGACCAGCGTCAAGCCGTTGCTGCGGGCGTGCGCGGCGATATGCAGATCATTTATGCCTATCGGTTTTCCCGATTTTTCGAGCACGGCGCGAATATTTCCATATTGCCAGGCGGCTTTGTCTGCGTAGGGCAGCACCGTTAAGCGGCTCACGAAGTCTTCGACCACGGCCATGTTGCGAGAAATATCGCTGCTTTTTTCGGCACCGTGAACCAGTTCGGCCAAGGTGATGGAGGAGATTGCCATGCGTCCGCTGTGCCGGTTAAATATTTCCAACACCGGCAAAGGTCGTTGTTTGATCACATAAATGACGATGTTGGTATCGAGCAAATATTTCAGCATCGCTGCGCTTACAGGCTTTCGCGTTCGGGCTGGAGCTGACTTGCGCGCTCACTCATAAAATCGTCGGTGGCAGGCTTTGCGTCGAGAAAAAAACTATCCCAAGCAGATTCTGCCGGGGCGATAATTCGCTCCTGACCCACCGCCCGAACTTCTACTTTTTTGACGGTATCGGGAAAACGCATTTCGACCGGCAAGCGCACCGCTTGCGTACGGTTATTTGTGAAAACTGTGCTCGTTGTCATTTTTATCACCCCCAATAGCTGCCATATACTTTAACTATATACTCTGCGTTCACTTTGGTCAAGCTGGGATAATATCGCCGAGACGTTGCGCTTCGTTCCTCAGCACAACCTACACGGCTGCGGCATCCGCGAACTGGGCAGGTTTAGAACCTGCACCTACCTGACCGCCAGAATACGAATAAATCAGCGTTTCGCTACAAGCCGAACAGCGTCACGCGACCGTCACCTCCGGCGACAAATACACATCCTGTATCGCGTTCAATAATTTCACGCCTTCGCCAAACGGTTTCTGAAACGCCTTGCGCCCGGATATCAGCCCCATGCCGCCGGCGCGTTTGTTGATCACGGCGGTGCGCACGGCTTGGCGCAGATCATCTTTGCCCGATTCGCCGCCGGAGTTGATCATGCCGACACGCCCCATATAGCAGTTCGCCACCTGATAGCGCACCAGATCAATCGGGTGGTCGGTGGTGAGTTCGCTATACACTTTGGGATGGGTTTTGCCGAATTTGAGGGCGTTGTAGCCGCCGTTGTTTTCCGCCATTTTTTGTTTGACGATGTCGGCTTCGATGGTGACGGCGAGGTGGTTGGCCTGGCCGGTTAAATCCGCGCTGACGTGGTAGTCCTTGTCGGCGGTTTTGAACGCGGCGTTACGCGTGTAGGCCCAAAGTATCGTCACCATGCCCAGCTCGTGCGCGTGTTGGAAGGCTTCGGAGACTTCCTGGATTTGTCGGCGCGATTCTTCCGAGCCGAAAAACACCGTCGCACCGACCGCGCACGCGCCCATGTCGAAGGCTTGATCGACGCTGGCGAACATCGTCTGATCAAATTTATTCGGGTAACTCAGAATTTCGTTGTGGTTGATTTTGAGGATGAAGGGGATTTTGTGCGCGTAACGCCGCGCCACCATGCCCAGCACCCCCAGGGTAGAAGCCACGCCGTTGCAGCCGCCTTCGATGGCGAGTTTGACGATGTTTTCGGGGTCGAAATACATCGGGTTAGGCGCGAACGACGCGCCGCCGGAATGCTCCACGCCCTGGTCCACCGGCAGCAGCGAAACGTAGCCCGTGCCCGCCAACCTGCCGTGGTTGTAAAGCGCTTGCAAGTTGCGCAGCACCCCCACCGGACGGTCGCTCGATGCCATCACGCGGTCGATAAAATCCCCGCCGGGCGCATGGATGCTGGCTTTTGGCACACCCTGACACACATGGCTCAACAGCCCATTTGATTCTTCACCTAGCAACGCAACGATGTCCGTCATTTTTTCCCCCTGTCAGATAGTCAAAACCCCATCATAGTCAAAAACAAATAATTTACATCTTGTAGATTGCGGCAGTTAAACCGAGCTTTTCGACTTTTGATTCCCGCTTCCAAAAAAGCGTTATGATACGACGCACCCCCGCTGCCGCCAAAAAATTATCCTCATGATGAAGCCGCTCGCACAGTATCCGGTAGACGAATTAAAAAAAATCTATGCGGTGCTGCATCAGGAATTGCCGCATACACCTGAACTGATGGATACCGAATTGCTGCATGATTTACAGGCGGTGCTGCATGCGCGCGCCAAAGCGGAAGGGGTGGATGTCACCCACCACGCGCAGTGGGCAACCTGGCTCAACGGCGGGGTCAAGCTCAAGCGGGTCTAGTAGTTTGTTGAAATTCTCTCCCCAAGCCCGTCATTCCCGCGAAGGCGGGAAGTAGGGCGGATGAGCCGAAGGCGTTATCCGCCGAATGGCTGCACACATACGGCGGAAGGCGCTACACTTTTCCGCCCTACTTCCCGCCTTCGCGGGAATGACGGAAATTTGAGATTTATAGAGAAATTCAACAGACTGTTAGGCTCGATTACGCCGCCTTTCTCCTGTCGGCCGGGTTCTTTCTTCTGTCGCCGGTGGGGGGGATCAAGCCGTGCGGATTTTGTCTCCTGTCCTGCAACCGTTCCCTTCTCTCCTCGACGCGCTGCCCTCTATCCACCGATTCGGGAGAAGCATGATCCGAGCCGGGTGTCTGCGGCGGGGTGCGCCGCAGCAGGCCGATATCGCCGTCGTTGGCGATAATGAATTCCGCAAAGCGCATATTCTTTTCGACTTCCTCGATGTAGAGGTTGTGCCCGCCGAAATGTTTTTCGGCAAAATGGTAAACGCCGCCCAGCAGCTCGTCCATGCGCTTTTTGGCACCCCGATAAAAAGCTGGCGTTTTGAGCACGAGGTCTTGCGCGGATGAAAACATGACGTGCTCTTGGCCGGACGCGTCGCGACTTCTGGCGAGGCCGCCCAACACGAATTCCGGGTAGAGGCGGTCGTGACATTTTTCGAGATAGCAGCGATCCGACATTTGCGCCAGCATGTCCCCCGTCGCCACCAGGTTGCCGACAGTGCGATAGACCGGCGCAGGTACCTCGATGCGCTCCACCGGCACTTCGTAGCCGGTGAAATGCACCACCCGCGAGGCCGCGTATGCTTTATCGCCCATGCCGATTTTCGGCAGATAGTGCTTCAAAATTTCGCCGCCGCGCGACACATGCACCAAGGTAAACGTCGCCCCCTGTATTTGATCTTCGCTGCCCAGCTTGCGCAGATAGCCGGTGTCGTGAAACAACGCCAGCAAAATCCCGAACAGAAACATTTCTGCACCCAATTCGTCGCCACGTTTTTGTGACCGCTCGAAACCGTCCATCAAGCGCGCGCTCGCCAGGGTCACATCCATGATGTGTTGCAGGTCGTGGTAGGGGGTATCGCACGCGGCAAAGCCGGGATAATCGCCGTGATAAAGCCGCTCTACGTCGCGCATGGCTTGACGCAGGATGCCCAGCCGCGCGGTCTCTGCGTTCTGGTAAAGATTTAAAAAAATGCTCTCCACCGCCGCGCCGACCGCAGCCGGGTCGGTCACGTTGACGGTATTGGATACATCGTAATCGCTGCGGCGGAAATTCATTTTTAATTATTGATGTTTACCTAATTCGCGACAGCGAATTAGGTCTATTCTCACCCTCTCCCTTGAGGGAGAGGGCCGGGGATAAGCAGTGACTTGCGGCGGTTTCATGCCGCCTAGTCAATGCTTAGTTAGTTCATCAGAGGGTGGGAGCGTTCCCGCGTTGATTGTCGTTATTTATGTAAATCACCGAAAAAAAACAAGAAGATTCGACATTACGCCGATAACTCACTTAAATTTCAAGGTAAAAAGTCTCACTTTTTTGAAAAAATGTAAAACCCATTTTTTCAAGAAATAAACCAAACGACACTTACGGACTACCCGTCTGTAGCGGCGGCTTTATCGCAACGCGTAGCCCGGATTAACCAGCGGCTTGCTGGCGTTTTTTGCCAGCTTAGCCGATTGGTTACGAAGCGTAATTTAGCATGGCTTGCGGCGGACGTTTGCCGCTTAGCCTATGCTTATGCGGCGCATTTTGCCGCCCGGGAGCACGGCGCATTACACAGCAGTCAGAAATTAAAACAACATCACGCTACGAGTCGGGTTTTGTAGGTCGGGCTATGCCCGACAACTCGCACCGTTGGCGGGCATAACCCGCCCTACAAAATCGCGTTGAATGTCGCCTATATTCCTGACTGATGAGTAAAATCGCAGTCTTCCCGGATTTCATTGCATTCCATCCGGGCTACGTTCTCTGCGTTCTCTTATGCTGCGGAGCTTTTTACCTCCGCCGAGCGCAGTTTGAAAGACAGGAAAATACTCGCCAGCGTCGCCAGCGCGGCAATCACTCCCACCGTATCATAATGCAAAAGTTCACCGCTGGCTGATTTGGCGATAATCGCCCCTGCCAGCAGCGAGGCGAAGCCTGCGGCGATTTGCTGCACCGCCGAATTAAAACTCATAAAACTGCCGCGCAGACGCGGCGCGACGCTGGCGGTGATCAGCGCCATCGCCGGCACGAACCGTCCCGAAACAAAAACCATGAACGCCGCAGTGACCATGATCGCGAAGGGCGTGGGGATTTGCGGCAAATGCGTCACCGCCAGTATCGGCGCGATCGAGATCGCCGCGACCACGCGAAACACCTTGCCTTTACCGTGCTGATCCGCCAATTTACCGATCAGCCTGGCGGTGAAAAAAGTCGCCAACCCGCCGAAAAAGTACAGATAAGGCAAATCGGATTCCAACACCCCCACGTTCGCCACCATGTAAGGGCTGATAAACGGGATCACCGAGAATCCCGCCAGCATCAGCGCCGCGATCAGGGCGAAAGCGTAAAGATGGTCGCGCTCGAAAAATATGTTGCGCAGTTGTTTCAAAGGATGCCGCTCGTGTTTGTGCGCCATATGCCCTTTTACCTGAGGCAAGACCCGCGTTGCCGCGAGCAGTATCACCAAACTCACCGCCGTCAAAAAAAAGAAAGGCGCGCGCCAGTCCGATAGGTTGGCGAGAAACAAACCCGTCGGCACCCCCACTACGGCGGCGAAAGAAAACGACGACATCACCGTGCCGGTCGCCGCGCCGCGCCGCTGTTCGGGGATGACATCGCCGATAATGGCAAACACCACCGCCCCCATCACCCCGCCAAATGCCCCGGCGACGGCGCGCGCCGCCAGCAGCATGAGATAACTGCCGGACAGCGCACACAACAGCGTGGCGGCGGCGAAGCCCGCGTAAAGCCACAACAACGCGCTTTTGCGGTCGAAGCGGTCGATCACGAATGCCGCAATAAAACCAAAAATGCCCGCACTAAACGTGTAAACCGACACCATAAAACCGAATTGCTGCGGGCTGATCTCAAACAAACGCATGAATTGCGGCCCCAGCGGCATCATCACCATGAAGTCCATGATGTGGGTGAAATGGATGCCCGCCAACACCAGCAACAGCGGCCATTCGCGCGGCGGAGCGAGATGCGGGAGCGCCGATTCCTCCGCCAGGTCGGCGCTATGTGTTGGGAGACTGTCTGTTTTTTTTATCATGCCGCTATAATGCCAGTTTTTGCCACCCTTTAAAAAAGGAACTTAACGATGAACCTCGACCGTGTTGATTCTGGCCGCGACCTGCCCCGTGATTTTAACGTCATTATCGAAATCCCCAAAAATGCCGATCCGATCAAATACGAAGTCGACAAAGAAACCGGCGCAATGTTCGTGGACCGCTTCATGTCCACCGCCATGCACTACCCGTGCAACTACGGCTACATCCCGCACACCCTGTCCGACGACGGCGACCCGGTGGACGTGCTGGTGATGTCTCCGGTGCCGCTGATTTCCGGCGTGGTGGTGCGCTGCCGTGCGCTGGGGATGCTGGAAATGACCGACGAAGCGGGCGAAGATGCCAAACTGCTGGCCGTACCCATCGATAAATTGTGCCCCCTGTACCGCGGCATCAAATCGGTGAAAGATTTACCCGAATCTAAACTGGCGCAAATCGCGCATTTTTTTGCACACTACAAGGATTTAGAAGCGGGAAAATGGGTGAAAATAAAAGGCTGGACCGGGGTCAAAGCGGCGCAGGCCGAAATTATGGCCGGCGTAAAACGTTACAAGTCGGCGAAAAAGAAACCGATGTTTTGAACAGATAAAACCGCGCGACGACAAACCCCGTTTCCGGCCATTTTTTTGACCTGTGCGAGAGGTTGTAGCGCGTAGCACGTAGCCCGGATGAAGCGTAGCGTAATTTAGCATGGCTTGCGGCGGACTTTGCCGCTTAGCCAATGCTTATGCGGCGCATTTTGCCGCCCGGGAAGGCTGATAATCGAAATTCGTCGCGCTCCCGGATTACGCTACGCTTCATCCGGGCTACGATACCTGCCCCCCTTCCCCCTTCACC
>Ga0209824_10000715_pt1 | contig 20143 bp, 21 predicted proteins | sample VDWuncwatermetaG_FD_184124 | JGI IMG/M metagenome (GOLD analysis project Ga0209824, IMG submission 184124) | Wastewater microbial communities from Netherlands to study Microbial Dark Matter (Phase II) - VDW unchlorinated drinking water (SPAdes)... ... | reverse complement strand
GCTTTACCGTGGTCTGTTCTATTTCAGGAATACCGCCCATGCATTCGCGGTCAGAGACAATATTCATTTTGTATCCGGTGGATAATGAAGCGTGAGCCAAATATTTATCCCAAAGCGACCTGACTTCAGCATGGTAATTATCCGGCGGCGTATAATAATTGGCGGAAAAATTAATCGTGGCACAGCCGCTCAACATAAACACCGCAGCTATTGTAGACAGTTTACGCAAGTATATGCAAAACATGTAGTTATGAAAGAAATGCGACGTCGAACCCTACCCGGATTTCTATTGTAAGTTAATATATGCCAGATAATTACGTAAACTGTCTACAAAGTATTATTTTATATACGCCTTAATAATCTTCTGCTCGGATAGCGGCTTGTCACCTGAATCACAGCCGACATTCTCTATCTTTTGCACCACATCAAGCCCGGAAACGACTTCGCCGAAGATCGTGTGATGCATATTTAGCCATGGAGTGGCGGCACAGGTGATGAAAAATTGACTGCCGTTAGTGTCCGCTCCGGAGTTGGCCATAGCCAGAAGACCCGGACGATTAAATGTGACCGCCTGAGTCAGCTCGTCTGCAAAAGGCCCACCCCAAATAGATTCACCGCCCCTGCCTGTTCCGGTCGGGTCTCCGCCCTGCAGCATAAAACCTTTTATCACCCTATGAAAAATGAGGCCGTTATAATACCCTTTCTTCACCAGGCCGATAAAATTCTCACAGGCCTTGGGTGCAACCTGCGGCATTAATTTTATTTCAATATTTCCCTGCGTCGTTTCCAGCACCACGGTGTTATTGTCCATGTTCTCAACTCCCAGTAGAGTTCCGTTAATTGAAAAAACCAAAATTACCGCCAACAATAACTTCCTGAACATCTCTACCTCCTTATCTGCCCGGAAACTTCTGCGAGCAGCGCGAAAATTTGCTCCGCCTTATCCGGAGTCAGCGTGCCCAAGCCGCAAGCGGGACTAAGCAGCATATTCTCAAGAATGACCCCGCGCTGCAGACCTTTTTTTTCCAGCTCCGCCACACCCTGATCTATTTTATCCAGCAAAACCTGCGCTTTAAGGCCGGCGTTAAATTCCTGGGTCGGAGCAATACCCCAACACAACGCCCCACCCCGGCCAAAAAATCCTTTAAGGTTATCCGCGTAGAGCAGGATTTTATCCAGAAAACCGAAAGCGTCAAAATTAATGATATCTATGCCGGGCGTATCGGTGAATATGGACCAATCGGTATTGCCGCAGCAATGCACACCCACCAACGCCCCAGTTGGTTTTATTACCGAGGTCAGTTCAGTCAGGTCCTGTATAATATCCTGCCGGTTTATCGCGGTATACGCGGAACCAAACCCGGCCAGGTATGGCTCGTCTATAAAGACGATCATCTTCTTACCGAATTTCCGGAAAAATTCTATCTGCCAGCGCGCCTTCATCGCCAGGCCCTTGACCAGCGCCTGCATAAAGACTGTGTCATGCACCAGCGATTTTCCCGAATCATCGCTTAATCCCGCGGCGAATGTGAAAGACCCGGTAATATGGCACTTGATGAACTCAATGCCAGGCGGAACCTTCTTTTCAAGGCGCCGGTAAAAAGCATAGAGCCCTGCGGCATATTCGGGGCTAATGGAAAAATAATCCACGTCTTCGGCAATGAGCCGTTTATAGAATTCTTCCAACTCATCATCCTGCCGGCGGCTGTCAAAGACCAAAGCATTATCTTGCAACGCCATGGCCGGCAGGTGCTCGCTAAACTGCGCGCACATCCCCTCGCGAGCGCTTCTCTTAGGCAGCTGCGGCCAAAAAGGCGCCTGCGGACAGTATTTCAAAACCAGATCCACTGCCTCTTCCGCGTTTGTATACGGCAGGCTGCCGATACCCGTGATCATTCCCTTAAAATTATTCATTTTATTAAAACAAACCCGGCAAGTTCAGGCCGGTGATCTCTTTTGCTTTCTGTGCTGCGATCTCCTGCGAACGCTTTATTGCCTTGGCGAGAGCCTCCCGCATTGACTTCTCCAGGGCCGCCTTATCCATAGTCCGGATATCGCCTGTAATACTAACCGAAGTAACTTCCTGGACGGCGCTCATATTAATCTTGACCAGGCCGTCGGAGCTGGCCGCGTCAAAATAAGTAGATTCCAATTGGCGCTTCATTTCCTGCGCCTTTTTTTGCATATCCAGCAATGCTTTCATTTTATCAAACATGTTTTCTCCTTTATTGTTCGAGCGAGGGGCGAAGCCCCGAGTCGAGAACGATACGTGTTTCTTCTCGACTCACTTCGTTCGCTCGAAGAATACCAAATCGGAACAATTCGCAACGAATTAGAACCCAAGTGTCTCGCCTACCACGACCACTTTCAATCTATCAGGCGCAGGTTCAGCTTCAACGATCAAGACCTGACAACACATCCTTTTATATTCCGGAAAAAGACAGATATCTTTGCGGCAGACACCATCTTTAAAACACGGGGTGTTCCAGTTCAACCGTTTGCAATTTAAGCCTGTGGCATATTCCCGGCCGCGCTTTATCGCCTCATCCAGGGTAGGCACAATCTTATTTATGCCGCAGACAATGATCACTTTTGGCGCGTAAGAAATCCCTGCGATACGGTTGCCGAACGCGCTAAAAAAAACCAGCTCTCCCGTTTCCGAGACTGCGTTTGCGCTAGCCAGGTAATAATCCGCCTCAACAGCGCCCTTGCGCCGTAAACCAAGGCTCTCTTCTCTAGTGATCCCCGGCTTATAGGGATTAAAAACTTTTGTCCCCCGTGCCTCAAGACGCCCGACAATGCCTATTTGCTCTAAGGTCTGCGATCCGGATATGCCGACACTGCCCGAAGCAGAGACCATCTCCAGGATCTTCGCACAAGCTTCTTTAATGTTTGCGCAATATATCCCGGAGATATTTCTTTTCTGCCAGGTTTTTATCAAATTACTTATTTTATCGCCCATCGTATCTTCGTAGGGGAGGGTTTGAAACCCTCCCCTACATTTATAATGTAGGGACAGCATAATATGCTGTCCCTACCGAAGTTTATCCTCGGGGAAATAGTTGTCCCGAAATGTAATGATCCCGTTTTTATCTATAATAAGATAGGTCGGCACACCCATTACCTCATAAACCTGGGCCATATTCTGGTCGGCATCACGCAATACTTTAAAAGACAAAGGAAGGTTTTTTAAAAAATTATTCACCGTGGGTGCTGACTCGCCCACATTTACCGCCAGCAGTTCCCAGCCGTTTTTCTTTAATTCCGGGGACATCTTCTCTATTTTTTTCAACGCGTCGCGGCAGAACGGGCACCATGTAGTCCAGAAAATAATCAACACCTGCTGTTTTCCGGCGTAACTGCTTAAAACTACCTGATTACCGTTTGTGTCAGGCAGATCAAAATCTATGGCCGACCCGCCGGTCTTAGTCAGGGGCTGTATAGCTTGTGCTGCCGAGAAAAACAAGAAAACAGCTGCCGCGCAAATAATTATTTTTTTCACTATTTAGAACCTCCTTGCCCACAAGGGCACACCGGCCTATTGCGCTACAGGCGCATACTGGCGCAATACCTTTAGCGCCAGGTACCGATAAGGCCGCGTGCTATCCCCTGATAAATAAAATACAGCCCGGCCGCAAGCATGACAAACGCATAAGACCGCTTTAAAACAATCATCCACTTACCTGACTTGGGCAGCCATTTTAATATCGCGGAACTGAATACCCCCACGAGGATCAATAACAAGCCCATGCCCCAGGCAAAACTGAATAACAAAAGTGTACCGTATAATAGATTTCGTTTCGTGGCCAGGTACGCCAGAATTGAGCCGAGCACAGGGCTAAGACAGGGAGAAATAATGAGCCCGGATCCGGCACCCAACATAAAAACGGCAAAGTATCCCCGCCTACCGGACACGGCCGGCCTTGGCGCGCGCCAAAAAGGCAGTGAAAAAAGTTCCATCATCGAGAGCGCGAAAATTATGATCAGGGTGCCGGAGATAAAGTATGCCGCAGGACTAGTGCTGATCGAGCCGAAAATCTGTCCGGTAAGCGCGGCGGCAAGGCCGAGGATTGAGTAAACCAGCGCTATCCCAGCCACATAAAACAAGCTCAATAAGAACCCTTTGAGCCACCGGCCCTCGGCGCTAACGCCTATGTATCCGGCAGTCACCGGAATAAGCGGATAAACGCAAGGCGTAAAACTTATCAGCACACCTCCGCCAAAAGCGATTAAAAAATCAAACCCTGATCCGGACAGATTCATCTATCCACCTTAAAAAAGGCCCGTATCCGCCGACTATTGGGAACGCTATTATCTCCGGGACCTGATAACTATGCAGGGACTTGACCAGCTTGATTATTGCAGCCAGCGATGTCTTTTTTGACTTGATCACCAGCAAAAATTCTTTGGCCGTGTCAATCTTGCCTTCCCAGCGGAATACTGACTCTATGTTTTCAATGATATTAACGCAGGCAGCCAGTTTTTTTTCAACTAGCGAGCGCGCGATCTTATGCGCTTCTTTTTTATTCGATGCGGTAACTAGAATTACGACATACATATTAATACCCTACACCTTTACTTCATCTACCTTTACCGACTTTATCCTGCCGAACTGCGAACAGATGTCAAATATTAAGGTCGGGTCTTCCGCACGCAAATCGATCGCAAAATGCGTCCCACTGCCTGATTCTGGAGGCTTTTCGCTGATACGCAGGCCTTCGGAGAATTCGGTAAGCGAGTTCGTAAGCGTCTGCGCGCTGACGTCATGAACATGCAGGATGAAATCCAGGGAGTATTTTATCATTTAAGCATCGTGACAGACATCATTCTTCCACAGGTGTCTTTTTCCCGGCGAAAAGAAAAAAATTCCTTTCCAGCGCAAAACGTGCAAGCCGGCCCTTTAGCTATGTTCTCCGGCCTGATCCCCTGCCCCAGCAGTTGGGTCTTATTTACCTCCAAGAGGTCCATATAAAGACGGCCGTTATTAACGGACAATCCTGCGTGGAATTTAGCGCGGAAATCAACGCCCACCTGGTAACAACAATCCCTTATTACCGGGCCAAACCCCACGCGCATATCAGCGCTGCGGCTATTAAAATTTTGACGCATTAAACGCACCGCAAACCCTGCGATGTTTTTCAGGCTGCCGCGCCAACCGGCATGCACCAGGCCTATTGCCGGCGCCTTAGGGTCATAGATAAAAACAGAGAGGCAGTCAGCGGTAAATATCGCCAGCGGAATGCCGGCTTCACCGGTAAATAAACCGTCGCAGGCATCCAGAGCGTTGTTATATTTAACGGCACCGCGGCCCACATGGCTTTTATCAACACAAACAAGGTTGCTGGAATGTATTTGCTTAGCACAGACCAAACTCTTATGGTCAATGCCGAGGCCGGCTAAAAATTTCTTACGGTGATCAAGCGACGCTGAAGTATCCCCGTAAGACAACGACATATTACCGGCGCTGCGCCGGCTGAAGGCAGCAACGATCTTTTTATCGCTAACATCAAATACGGGGTCCGTCATCCAAACATCCTGTAGGGACAGCATAATATGCTGTCCCTACATTATTATTTCAACCAATTTATCCCGCGATCTCAAACCCTTAATGATCTTTACCTGGTATTTTTTTATCTTCAGGCGCCCGGCCAACAAATCGACTAACTGCGCGTTTGCCTCTCCGTCCTGCGCCGGACGGCTCAAATGCACTTTAAACTTTCCGTTCTCCTCAACAACGCGGTTAAAACTCGCCTTTGGGCTCACACGCACAGAGATGATCATGCCTTGCTTTCTATCTGCTTTGTTTCCTGGAGGCCTACAAACTTGTCATTAAATTTATCCAGGCGCTTTCCGGCTTCTTCATATTTGGTCCTGGCGTTACCCAGATGGCTTCCCAGGACGTCAAACTCTTCCTTGAATTTGTCTATCTCCACTGACAGAGCAGAGAGGCCTTTAAGTATCTGCTTGGCATTTTCTTCAATTCTTAATCCGCGCAGGCCAAAACAGATCACCTGCAGATAGGCAAAAAAAGTGTTGGGTGAAACGGGGATCACCTTGCGGCCGGTAAAATAGCCCAAGAGGTCCTCTTTTATCACTGCCTCGTAATAAACGCTCTCCGCAGGAATATACATCAGCGCGAAATCAAAAGTGTTTTCTTCGGGCAGGATGTATTTGGCGGCGATCTCTTCCACGCGGTTCTTGATATCCTGAAGGAATTTTTTACGGCAGGCGGCTTTGTCCTGATCATTATCACAAGTGGCCATTTTTTGAAAATTCTCCAGGCTGAATTTGGCGTCCACCGGCACTAGCCGGCCGCCAAGGCGGATGATCGCGTCCACCGCATCGCCTGATTTAAAACGGTACTGCATCTGGTAATGTTCGCGCGGCAGCACCTGCTCCAGAAGATTCTCCAGCATCGTCTCTCCCATTTGCCCGCGGAACTTTGGCGCACGCAGGAGCTCCTGCAGGCTGGAAATATCTTTACTGATCTCTACAATGCGTTCGTTAGTCTTGCCCAGCCGGCCCAGCTCTTCCCTGACGTTTCCGAAAACGCTAGTGGTGCTGCTTAGATTCTGGGCGATTATTTTATTGGCTTCTTGGATGGACTGCGTCATCTGGTTAAGACGCTGGTTGACCTGGGAGGAAATACGCAGGATAAAAGCGGCAACTGCCGCCAAAAGGACAAGAAATAACAGTGCGATGACTATATTCATCCCTTAATTATACCACCGGCAGCGGCGTTTTACAGCAAATAATCTTTCTTTATGCGTTTTACGCTGCGGAAGATGTTCTTTTTGACGTCAGGGCAGATTTTTTCCAAGCCCTTGAGAATATTTTCTACGGTTGTGCGCTTTGAAGTCAGAGAATTCGGGCAGGCGCATTTGTGGTGGGGAAAATCCAGGGTCTTGGCGAAACGCCTGATCATATCTTCTTCCACGTAAGCCAGGGGCCGGATTATAGTAATCTTGCCCTTAAATAACTCCTGTTTCGGATTCATCGCGGAGATCTCGCCTTGAAAGAATAAGTTTAGCAGAATCGTTTCTACGATATCGTCGTGATGGTGGCCGAGTGCTACTTTACTACAGCCAAAACGCGCGGCGACCTCAAACAGGGCTTTTCTGCGGTTCCAAGAACACCAGAAACAGGAAATATCCTTGCGCGATTTGCCCTTTAATATGTCTATTTTCTCAATATGGTAATCTATCCCCTCTTTCTTAAAATACTCGGCCAGAATCTTGGGGTGCTGACAAGGATAACCCATATCAATATGCACCGCCAGTAACTGATACTTTATCGGCACAAAGGCGCGGCGGTCGTTTAATATACGCAAGAGCGTCAGGCTGTCCTTGCCGCCGGACACTGCCACCGCAATTTTATCGCCTTCGGAAAGCATCCCGTAGTCCATGATCGCTTTCCCGACGCGCTTCGATATATAGAATTCGCTGCCTTCTAGATTTGACATTAAATCCGCCTCGCGGCTTTGTTCAGCTTACGTATCTCTTTGGTTACTTTGTGTTTTAAGAGATCCTCCAACGCAAGAGGCATCACCAACGACCAGTTGCGTGGGCTCACCGTGCCGGGAGTATTGATGCGCCAGCGGTATGGATCACCTTTTAAAATATCGCCGAGATACAACAAGTCGACTATGGTGTTGATGCAGAATATCGCGGCTGATCCCAGGCTCATCTTCAATGCAGCACGCGCGTTTTTTACGTCATAGAGCTCCTGCATATGGCCTCTTAAGCGCAAGAGCTTCCAGAGTTTTTCTTTTTCCAGATATGTATTTTCATACATATCTATAAAATCCATGATCTCTTCTCTTTTCTTTCCCAGAGCCTTAATCAATATATCCGCGCTCTTGACCGTTTGGCGCCAACGCAAGCGGCCGTGACGGCTCAGCCTCGGATCAAAAAGTAAGTGCCGAACACGCGCGAAATCTATAGCGCGCTCGTGGCATTTTCTTACAAACAGCGCTTCATCCACGGTGCCGGCTTCATTCTCCCACCAGGCCGGATAATTTGTTGTATCGTGAGTAGAAAGTGTGGCCACAGAAAGCTGGCGAAATTCATCCGGCGGAAGAAAATTATGCCTCGTGCTCCAATCCTTGACCCAGCGCTGGACGTCATTACCGGGAATGCCGAGCTCTGCCAGCGTCTTGGGGCAAGCCGGCGGAATGATCCCCAAATCTTCGGCGCATAAGAGCATATCCGTGTTTTGCAGTATCAAAGTCAGAATATTCCTACCGTGCTGCTCCCAGATACCCTGATCAGCCGGATCAAAAAAGCCGCGCAGGCCCTGGTTTTCCGGCGGATCATTATAAGGGATGCTCCAGATACGAAATACTCCCACCGCGTGGTCTATCCGGACAAGGTCGTAAAAATTCTGCGCGTATTTAAGCCGCTCTTTTAAATAACGGTACCCGTCGGCGCTAATATTCTCCCAATTATAAGTCGGCATGCCCCAGCGCTGGCCTTTGGCGCAATACATATCGGGTGGGGCGCCGGCCGCGAATTCAAGTTTGAAAAATTCCGGGTGCGCCCAGACGTCGGCGGAGTCGCGTGAGACCAGGATCGGCAGGTCCCCTTTTAAAAAGACCTCCTTTTCTCCGGCATAAGCCTTGGTCGAGCGGAATTGTTTATAAAGCTGCCATTGCAGCCACATCGTAAAAAAGATCTCACCCTGATGCTGCCGTTTAAAGTCCTCAAGCGCATCCGGATCGCGCCGCCGGAACTTCTCTTCCCACTCATACCAAGGCAGGCATTTGAAAAATTCTTTCAGCGCCTTATAAAGCGCGAAATCTGTTAGCCAGTAATTGTTTCTCTCCTGAAACTGCGAGAATTCCCAGGAATCCGTATTTAAGGCGTCATAGATATCCCGCGTCAGGCGCAATTTTTCAGATTTCACGGCATAATCCAGGTGCATTCCGCCGCAGGGAAAAGTTTTTTTTAGTTTTTCTATTTCGGAGATGATTGCCAGGTTCCCGGGTGGAGCTATCTCATCCAGGCAGATATAGGCGGGTTCAAGGGCAAAAGAACTAACGGAATCATACGGGCAGGATACCGGGCCGCACTCGTTCATCGGCAGCAGCTGGAGAATGGAGTTGCCGCCGGCCTTAGCCCAGTCGATTAATAGTTTAAGATCAGTCAGGTCTCCGATGCCAACGCTTTTTTTGGAATATACGCCAAAAAGCGGCGCCAGTACACCGGCCCTCTTTTGCGTGTTGATTTTGTGCCACTGGGGGCCAGTGGCGCTGTCATGAAGGTATTGCGATAAAAGAGGGTTCATCGCAATATAAACAGGCGGATTATTTTATCCGTCCAGAAAAGTGCTAGTACTGCGGCTATAGAGAGAAACGGGCCATAGGGAATGGTGTGGTCTTTTTTCACGATCAGGCTGAATAAGCCAAAGGCTACTCCTAGAAACGGGGCGATGAAAAACGCTACCAGCACCCTCTGCCAGCCAAAAAACGCGCCGATCATCGCGAGCAACTTAATGTCTCCTCCGCCCATGGATTCAGTCTCACCCTGGATAGGAGGGCGTTTCAAAAGCTTAAAATACACGGCGTCAAAAAGAAAACCCGTAAGCCAAATGATGCCGCCGCCGACAATTATACCCAGAAAAGAGCCACCCATCGGGTGCGCGTTAAATGACAGCGGGTCCAATGAAAAACCCCTGACCGAACAAAGGATAAAACCGAGGATCATCCCTCCGATAGAGACCTCATCGGGAATAATGCGGTGTTTAATGTCCACGAAAGTAGCGATGATTAAGCCCGAAACAAGCGCTATATAGACGAAGAGGTTGTAACTGACGCCGTAACGGTCAAAAAGCACGACAAACATAAGCGCGGTCAACAGCTCCACCAGCGGATAACGCAGGGATATCTTCTGTTTACAGAAACGGCACTTACCCCCAAGCATAATGTAACTTAAAAACGGGATATTATCGCTTGGCGGGATCCTTTTCTTGCAATGCGGGCAATGCGAACGCGGCCAAACCACTGACTCGTTGTTGGGCATTCTGTGGATGCAGACGTTGAGGAAACTTCCGACGATGGAACCAAAGATAAACGCCACTATTCTTGGCATCATAGTTATTGCGCTCCTTCCTGCTGTAGGGACAGCATATTATGCTGTCCCTACAAAACCCCTCGAATGTTCACCGTAGGGGCGGGTTTCAAACCCGCCCCTACAAGACCATTACCCCAACTCCGCATCTAAAGCCTTGCGCATCGCCTCCAGCGCTATTTCCTTTTCCTCTTCTCTTAAATTCGGAAACCAGATATTAAAAGCGGCGAATCCTTGATACAGAAGCATTCCTTTGCCGCTCTTGACAGGCCGCTTTGTTTCTCCGGCGTCTTTAACCAATTGCGTCTCTCTATTATACACAACATCATAAACGTATAATTTATCATTACCCTCAAGCAGCTTTTTATCTATGATCGAAGGATCGCCTTCCTTCATCCCGACGGGCGAAGTATTGATTAAAAGATCTAATTCGCTAAATTTTTCCGGGATTTTCTTTTCATCTTCAAGCGGGATTACTATCCCTATTTTGTCCTCAAAGATGGGCGAAGAAAATTGCTTTTTGACTGCCGACATTGCTTCCCGATTAGCGTCATAAATATATATTTTTTCTACTCTGAAACCGTCTTGCGGCAAAAGGCCGGCGATGACCGCCCTGCCTGCTCCACCACAGCCAAAAACAAGCGCTGTTTTATTATCGAGATTAAATTTAAGATCTTTACTTAAAGAATCCGTAAAGCCTTTTACGTCGGTATTGTAATAAACTAGCTTCTCTCCGTCTCTTTTTACAGTATTTACAGCGCCTGTCATCATGGCGCTATAATCCATACCCTGACGGACGACTTTACCTGCAACCAAAAAAAACGCCGGTACTTTATGGGGTATAGTTATATTAAAACCAACGATGTCCTTAGAATAAAACTCTTTACGTTGCGTATCTAAAAACTTATCGTCGGCCCCCCCACGCAAAAAACCCTCTAATTTAGAGGGCTCTATTTCAAACAACCGGTATTCTGCGTTGATCCCTAACGCTGCAAACGCGGCATTATGCATCAAGGCCGAGAGGCTGTGTTTGACCGGATAACCGATAAGGCCGTAGATTTTTTTTGGTATGGCCATCAAGACGATATTTTATTTATCGCGTCCAGATACGCTCTTACCGATGCTTCAATAATGTCGGTGCTGGCACTTCTTCCGGAAAGCACCTTGTCTTTGACCTGCACCTTGATATTGACCTCGCCCAGCGCGTCCTTACCCGAGGTGACCGCTTCAATACGATAATCCAAAAGCTTACCTTTCAATCCGGTGACCTTGTCCACGGCCTTGAAACAGGCATCCACCGGCCCGTCGCCGCAAGATTCTGCGCTGTGCGCTTTTTTCTTATAATTTATCACAACCTCGGCGCACGGAGTAATGTCCGTGCCGGTTGAAACGCGCACGGACTTTAGTTCATATGCCTTCTTGCCCTCGCGGGTCTTCTCTTCTGCCAGGGCGATCAGGTCATCGTCATAGACTTCCTTCTTTTTGTCCGCCAGGGCCTTAAAGTTAGCGAATATTTCATTGACTTTGGACTCGCTTAAAACAAAACCCAGGTCTTTTAGCTTTTTAGCCAGGGCGTGCCTGCCGGAATGTTTACCCATCACCAGTTGTTCGCCGCTAAATCCCACCTCGCGCGGGTCCATGATCTCATAGGTAATACTTTTTTTGATCACCGCGTCCTGATGAATTCCGGATTCATGACGGAAAGCATTTCTACCGACAACCGCCTTGTTTGGCGGCACGATAAAACCGGTGAAACCGCTGACCATACGCGAGACATTGTAAATATTTTTTGTGTTTATACCGGTGTAGAAATCACCGAAGATATCCTTGCGCGTCTTCATCGCCATTACTACTTCTTCCAGTGATGCATTACCGGCGCGCTCGCCGATGCCGTTTATGGTACAGTGCACCTGGCGCGCCCCGGCTAAAACCGCAGACAATGAATTAGCGGTAGCCATACCCAGATCGTCGTGGCAATGGATGGAGATCACCGCTTTATTGATATTGGTAACATTGTTGAGGATGCCAATAATCAAAGAATGGATCTCCTGCGGATAACTATATCCGACGGTATCCGGGATGTTGATGGTCCTGACCCCCAGGTTTATTACCTCCTCTATAACCTTATAGAGAAAATTTCTATCCGTGCGCGTGGCATCTTCAGGAGAAAACTCCACGTCATCGCAAAGGCCGCGTGTCAAGCGCGTAATCGATTTAGCCAACGCCAGTATCTCATCTTCGGCCTTGCGGAATTTATACTGCATATGTATCTTTGAGGTAGCTAGAAACAAATGAATGCGCGGATGCCTGGCTTTCTTCAAAGAATTGTGTGCTGCAATAATATCGGCCTTAATACAGCGGGCCAGCCCGCAGACAGCGCTCTTTTTAATATTCTTTGAGATCGCCTCTACGGCCTTGAAATCATCGGGGCTGGCAATAGGAAAACCCGCCTCAATAACGTCAACGCCCAGCTTTTCCAGCTGAAAGGCAAGTTCTAATTTCTGGGAGCTGGACATCGACGCACCCGGCGCCTGTTCACCGTCGCGTAAAGTTGTGTCGAAAATTATTATTCTTTTCATATGTTAACTCAAAAGTTAAAAGTCAAAAGGCAAAACTACAAGTAAGAAGTTAAAAGCGCTAATCAAAACATATCTTTTAAAGATTTAACTTTTTGCTTTTGCCTTGAACTTTTTCCTTTTTACTTTTGACTTTTTACTTATTTTTTCATCCAGGGCATCATCTCGCGCAGCTTCTTGCCCACTTCCTCAATCTTATGCGTGTCACCCGCCTCGATCAAACGGTTAAAATTCGCGCGGCCGGTTTCATTTTCTTTTATCCATTCGCGGGCGAATTTTCCGGATTTTATTTCCTTGAGGATCTTCTTCATTGTCTTACGTGTTTTTTCGGTAATAAGCATCGGCCCGCGCGTCAAGTCGCCGTAACAGGCGGTATTGGAAACACGGCGGCGCATCCCGGAGATGCCTGTTTCCTGGATCAGGTCGGTGATCAATTTTAACTCGTGCAGGACTTCAAAATAGGCGATCTCCGGCTGGTATCCGGCATCCACCAGCGTATCAAATCCGGCCTTGATCAGCTCCGTCACTCCGCCGCAAAGCACTGCCTGCTCTCCGAAGAGATCAGTCTCGGTTTCTTCATCAAAAGTAGTTTCAATTACTCCGGCGCGGGTGGCTCTTAAGCCTTTAGCGTAAGCCAAAGCGATCTTTAGAGCATCTCCCGTGGCATCCTGGTAGATAGCAACCAGTGACGGAACACCTTTGCCCTCTTCATACATCCTGCGCACCAAGGCACCCGGGCCTTTAGGAGCGACCATGAACACGTCCACATTCTTCGGCGGCTTGATCTGCTTAAAACGGATATTAAAACCGTGAGAAAAACAAAGCGCCTTGCCTTTTTTAAGATTCGGCTTAATGCTTTCCTTATATACCTTGGCCTGGACATGGTCCTGGGTCAAGATCTGGATGATATCTCCAGCCTTGGCTGCTTCTTCAGCGGAAACCGGGACAAATCCGTCCTGTTTGGCCAATTCATAATTAGGTGTGCCGGCCATCTCGGAAACCACCACCCGCAATCCCGAATCGCGCAGGCAGAGCGCCTGTCCGCGGCCCTGGATGCCGTAGCCGATGATAGCGATTGTCTTGTCTTTTAAAATCTCTAAGTCTGCATCTTTATCGTAGTAAATCTTAAGCATTGTGGTTCTCCTTTCGTGATCGTACTGTAGGGGCGGGTTTCAAACCCGCCCCTACAATGCCAACGCTATTCTTCCTGTTCTGACTAATTCCTTAACTCCGAATTTATCCAACGCCAACAATAATTCCCTGATCTGGTCCTGTTTACCCACTGCTTCAATAACAGCGACGCTACCTTTACGCTCAACAATATGAGCCGCGTATTTGTTCAACAAACTTTCCAATTTGAGCTTATCTTTTGTAGAATAGTTGACCTTGGCTAATATCAACTCCCTGTCCACGTGTTCTTTATTGGTGAAATCCGTGACTGTGATAACGTCAATAAGCTTGTTCAGCTGTTTTTTTATCTGCTCCAGTATCTTCTCGTCTTCGGCCTCAACCACAATGGTCATATAGGAAATATCCGGTTCCAGCGTCTCGCTGACCGCTAAAGATGCGATGTTATATCCGCGGGCGCTGAATAATCCGGCAACCCGCGCCAGAACTCCGAATTTATTTTCAACCAGAACTGATATTGTATGTTTCATAGTTACTCCGTTTACGTAGGACGTCCGTTCGCTTCGCTCACTTGGACGTTGGACGTGGGACGTTTTTTGCTTTTACGTCCTACGTCCTCACGTCCTACGTCCCACGGAACTTATAGTTTTTTAAGCGAGGCCCTCAATCATCTTGTTGATCGCCTCGCCCGCCGGCACCATCGGATAGACATTCTCCTCCGGCTCCACGCGGAAATCCACGATTACGGTATTATCAATTGAAAGCATCTTCTCTATTGCCGGGCGCACCTCTTCTTTTTTAGTAACCTTTATGCCGACTGCGCCGTAACTATCCGCAAGTTTTACAAAATCGGGGCTGGTAATGCAGACATGAGAATAGCGCTTTTTATAAAAAAGCTCTTGCCACTGCCTGACCATACCCAGATACCCGTTATTCAATATGGCAATCTTGACGTTAATTTTATTGCAGACGCAGGTAGCCAATTCCTGGATATTCATCTGGATGGAGCCGTCGCCTGCTATGTCAATAACCGTCTTATCCGGGCAGCCGACCTTGGCACCCATTGCCGCAGGGAATCCATACCCCATTGTGCCTAAGCCCCCCGAAGAAATAAAGGTGCGCGGATGGTTATGCTTATACCACTGCGCCGCCCACATCTGGTTCTGGCCGACTTCGGTAGTGATGATCGCCTCTCCCTTTGTGGCAAGGCAAATCTGCTCTACCACGTATTGCGGCTTGATTTTATCGCCGTCCTTATAGCGCAAGGGATATTTTTTCTTCAGGCCCTCCACCTCTTTTAACCAGGCGGATGTGTCGGGGATTTTCTTGACCTGTTCTAAAAGCTCACCTAAGATATTCTTGGCATCCCCGACTATAGGCACGTCCACCCTGGTGTTCTTGCTGATAGATGACGGGTCAATATCAATATGGATTATTTTTGCAGTCGGGGCGAAAGTATCGGTCCTGCCTGTTACGCGGTCGTCAAAACGCGCACCCACCGCGATGATCAGGTCCGCTGCGGTTACAGCGTGATTGGCGTAAGCGGTGCCGTGCATACCAAGCATACCGAGAGCAAGCGGGTGTGCTGCGGGAAATCCGCCGATACCCATCAGCGTCCAGGTTACCGGAGCCTGAATTTTTTCCGCCAGCTCCCGCAGGACAATATGGGCGCCGCTTGAGATGATCCCCCCTCCGGCATAAATCACCGGCCTTTTGCTTAAGGAGATCAGTTTCCCTGCTTTTTTTATCTGTCCGGGATGGCCAAAATAGGTTGGTTGATAACTGCGGATCTCCACCTTTTCCGGCCAGACGAATTCCGTATTCTGCTGCTGGATATCCGAAGGAATGTCTATCACCACCGGCCCGGGCCTTCCGGTTGAGGCGATATAAAAGGCCTCGCGCACGGCCTTGGCCAGGTCGCGCACGTCTTTAACCAGAAAATTATACTTGGTGATCGGCCGGGTAATACCGGTAACATCCGCTTCCTGAAAGGCGTCGTTACCGATGAGGAAACTTTTTACCTGGCCGGTAATGGCGACTATCGGGATTGAATCCATATAGGCGTTGGCAATACCGGTAACCAGGTTTGTCGCACCCGGCCCGCTGGTGGCAAGGCAAACGCCGACTTTACCCGTGGCACGGGCATAGCCGTCTGCGGCATGCACTGCTCCCTGTTCGTGGCGGGTAAGGATAAATCTTATCGGCGAATCGTATAGCGCGTCAAAAATAGGCAGGACCTGTCCGCCGGGATAGCCGAACATCACCTCCACACCTTCGCGTTTCAAGCACTCCATCAAAATTTGCGCACCTATCATCCTTAACTCCTCAAACTACAATCAAAAACTATCACGAAATAACCAATAACCAATTTCCAAACACCAAACAAATTCCAATATTCAATAACCAATAATCAAACTTGAAGTTTGGTCATTGAGATTTGGTTATTGGTGATTGTTTGGTTATTGTATCTTGGTGTTTGGTTATTACACATTGCTTATAATATAGCACCTTTATCCGCCGAGCTAACTAATTTACTATACCGGGCCAGATATCCGGTCTTAATCTTCGGCGGGACCGGCTTCCAGCTCCTGAATCTCTTTTCTATTTCAGCCGGACTTAATCTTACCGATATTTTTCGTGCGGGTATGTCAATATCAATGATATCGCCGTCCTTAAGTATGGCGATCGGCCCTGCAGCGCTTGCCTCGGGAGAAACATGCCCGATACACGGCCCTTTTGTGCCTCCGGAAAATCTGCCGTCGGTGATCAATGCCACGGAATCCGCCAGGCCCAGGCCCACGATAGCTGAAGTGGGCGCGAGCATCTCGCGCATACCAGGGCCCCCTGCCGGGCCTTCATAACGGATGACCACACATTCTCCTTTATGGATCCTGCCTGCCATAATCGCCTGCATTGCTTCTTCTTCACGATTAAAAACTTTTGCCCGCCCGCTGAATTTCATCATCGCAGGGCTTACCGCCGCCTGCTTTACCACTGCTCCATTCGGAGCAAGATTCCCGCGCAGCACCGCGATACCGCCCTGTTTGTGATATGCTTTATTCAGCGGGCGGATCACGTCCTGATCGAAGATCGTGGCTTTATCGGCGATATCAAATGTCCTTTGGCCGCTGACATTAAGGGTATTATTAAGTTTTGCCTTCAGCCGCTTTAATACCGCAGGAATCCCGCCTGCATATTCCAGGTCTTCCATATAATGCGTGCCTGCCGGCTCAATATTTGTGATATGCGCGGTCTTACGGCTGATCTTATCAAATGAATCCAAGCCCAATTTTATGCCTGCTTCATGGGCAATAGCCATTAGGTGCAATACGGTATTAGTAGATCCGCCTAGAGCCATATCTACAAAGATCGCGTTTTCCAGGGATTCTTTGGTAATGATGCGCCGCGGTGTGATATTCTTTTTTACTAATTCCACGATGCGCTCGCCGCTGGCCTGTGCAATACGGCGTTTCTTCGCCGATACTGCCAAAGCTGTAGCGCATCCGGGCAAAGACATGCCCATGGTCTCAGTTAAACAACTCATAGTATTGGCGGTATAGAGCCCTTGGCAAGAACCTGCGCCCGGGCAGGCCTCCATCTCAAGGCACTCTAATTCCCGCGCGGAGATCTGCCCCTTTTTGGCTCGAGCCAAGGCCTCAAAAGTATCGTGCACAAAAGCTAATTTTCTTTGATTATGCCGTCCGGAAAGCATCGGCCCTGCGGTGACCACAATCGCCGGAATGTTCAGGCGTGCCGCACCCATCAGCATACCGGGAGTGATCTTGTCGCAATTGGTCAACAGGACAATACCGTCAAGCTGATGGGCATTACAGACAGTCTCAATGGTATCGGCAATTATCTCCCTTAGGCCCAGGGGATAACACATGCCCAAATGGCCCATGGCAATGCCGTCGCAGATACCCGGCACGCCGAAGAAAAACGGCGCGCCTCCGCCGTAACAGATGCCGCGCTCGATAAAACGTTCCAGCTCGCGCATGCCGATGTGCCCGGGGATAAGGTCGGTAAAAGAAGTGGCGACACCGATAAACGGCCGGCTCAAGTCTTTTCTACCCAAGCCCGTAGCATGCAAAAGTGCCCGATGCGGAACCCGCTCTAAACCTTTCTTGATCTTGTCTGAGCGCATATTTTCTCCCTAAACTAATCGGCGCCTTCGCCATCATGGACAACGCCGGATTGCTCTTCGCGCTTACGCACGATCACGCGTTTTAAGGTCACGAATTTATCCACCAATTCCTTATTATTGACAGCGTTCAACTGCTTGAAAAGAAAATCAAATTTAATTTCTATTTCGGCGGCTATAGCCTCGCGCGTTGCCTCCGGTAGGCCCATGATCTCTTTCTTAAACGGGCCCAGGGCCTTTTTACGCGTCTTATAGAAAAATTGCTCTTCGGTCTCATCCGCGGCCAATTCTTGCGCGGCATTAACTTTGAGCCATTCGTAGATCTTGTCTTTGAGGTCCTGCGGAAAATGTTTGCTCTCAAAGATCATATTCTGGAACTGTGTCGCTAGATGTACTTCCAGCGCTTCACACTCGGCAAATTTATGGAATGCCTCCTCGGGAAGAGTTGATGCGCCGTGCTGGACCGCACCACCTAAGCCGAATTCTTTTCTGGAGAGCTCCGAGAGATTCCTCAATGTGTCAAAATCCAGTTTTACCTGGGCGATGGAGCCGTCAGGCAGGACCACGCCGCCGTGTGAAGTGCCGGTCTGGATCGAGATCTTACTGATACCAACCAAACCTTTGCGTAATTTTTCCTTGAACCCAGCCATAAACGCGCGCAGGTCTTCGGGCGTGGAATTCTGATGGCCGACCTCGCCGATCTCACCGCCCACTGAAACATTCAGGCCGCGCGGCTGGATCTGACGGATGAATTGCGTCAGTTTTGCGCAGACTTCGTAATTGGCCCGCTGTTGTTTTTTGACATCCGGCTTCGAGAGATCCACCAGCGTAGAAGAATCAATATCAATGTTATAAAAACCCGCTGCCACTGACTCGCTGATCAAGGCTCTTATGCCGGCGATCTCTTTGTCCGGATCTTCCTTGAATTTTTTGGCATTAGCTTGGAAATGATCACCTTGGATAAACACCGGGCCGCGGTATCCTTCTTTTATCGCCGCAGCCAGTACGACCGAAGAATATTCCAGGGGCGGTTGAGCGGTGTAACCCATCTCGGACTTGGCGATCTCAAAGATGAAAGCCCCGGCATTGTTTTTAATGGCTACGCGGAAGATCGCGCGCGCCAGGTCATAGGTCAAAGCCCTTAAATTTATCGCCGGTACGGTAAAACCGTGAAATTCGCCGCGGCCGCGGGCAATATAAAACTCGTGGATGCTGGCCGGGTATATCCCTTTCTTGTAGGCCATATCCAATATCTTTTTGGCCAGTTGTTTCTTAACTGCCAAATCATCGCTATTTATAAGTTGTGTGACGATTTTAGTGATATCGAGCGGCTTCCTGCCCATTGTTGTTCCCCCCTTTTGCCAAATTTTGTAGGGGCGGGTTTTAAACCCGCCCCTACAGATTACGTTACTTGTTTAAGCAAGGTATAAAATTTCTCGACGTTAAGTTCCTTTTTCTTGATCGCGGTCTCAAAATCTATAACCGTGGTCTTATAACAACAGAAGCCGACGGCCAAATCCCTTTCTCCCCTTAATAAACAATCTACTGCCTCTGTGGCCAGGCGCAGGGCCAGGTCGCGGCTTAGGGCAGTGGGCCGGCCGCCTCTCTGCACATGCCCCAAGACTATTGGCCGCGTTTCAAGATTAGTCGTTTCGGTTATTTTCTTGGCGATATCCTCGGCAGAACCGGCACCTTCAGCTACTACAATGATCCAACTGAGCTTACCCCGGATATTTGCGTGGACTATATCATGACAGATGGCTTGAAGATCAAATTTTTTCTCAGGAATAATTACTTCTTCGCATCCGCCGGCAAGGGCCACGGCCAGGGCGATAAACCCGCAATCGCGGCCCATGACCTCGACTACAAATATCCTTTCCATGCTCGTTGCGGTGTCGCGGACATTATCAATCGCCCCAAGGGCGGTATTAATGGCAGTATCTGAGCCGATAGTAGTATCGATGCCGTTTATATCGTTATCAATGGATGCGGGCACGCCGATACAAGGCACGTTATATTTTGTCCCGAATACATGCGCCGCCTTGAAACTGCCGTTTCCGCCGATGACTACCAATCCGTCAATAGCGTTTTTTTGTATGGTAGCGAACGCGCGGCGCTGGCCTTCCTCTTCAAAAAATTCCGGGCAGCGCGCGGTCTTTAAAATAGTACCGCCCTGATTGATGATGCCGGAGACTGAGCGGTGATCCAACAACTTCAATTCCTCGTTGATC
>Ga0209824_10000714_pt1 | contig 20152 bp, 25 predicted proteins | sample VDWuncwatermetaG_FD_184124 | JGI IMG/M metagenome (GOLD analysis project Ga0209824, IMG submission 184124) | Wastewater microbial communities from Netherlands to study Microbial Dark Matter (Phase II) - VDW unchlorinated drinking water (SPAdes)... ... | reverse complement strand
AATGAGCTAACGCCAGCTCAGGCTTCGGGAGCAAAACTCCCGCGTTGCCATTCTTACTGGAAACTCTTTGTGACATTCTTATAACAAAGATCAAAACTGCTCTTTGACATATTCAATCATTTTTGCTATCGTTATTTTAGCTACTTACTCTCTGCACCTTTTTCATTCTTTTACGAAGGAACCCAGATGGTTTTTGCCGGGGCTTTAGGCAGCGTAAAGGTAAATTTTGTGCCTTTTCCCTCGACGCTTTCCACATAGATCTGTCCGTTATGCAGTTCAATAATATGTTTGGCAATGACCAGCCCTAGCCCTGTTCCTCTTTCTTGCGAGCTATCCAATCGGCCGATTTGATGGAATTTTGAGAATAGATAGGGTAGATTTTTTGACGCGATTCCTACTCCCGAATCCTCGATATCACATTCAATAAATTTTCCGTTTTCCCGGACGGATATTTTAATGAAGCCTTTTTGAGTGAATTTATATGCATTACCTACCAAATTTATTAAAACCTGGGTGATTTTATCTTTATCAGCCAGTACCTCCATGGGTTGTGGCGGTAAATCAGATTTAATTTCAAGATCTTTTTTTTCAATTCTTTGCGAAAAATCAGACAGGACTTCATTGATGATTTCCCCGATATCGACGTTCTTTTTTAAGATTTCTAATTTACCTTTTTCAATTTTAGCAATATCCAGCATATTATCAATGAGTGTTTTTAAACGATGGGTATTTCTTAACGACATATTAAAATATTTCAGTTGTGCCTCGTTGACTTTTCCCAACATCCCTTCGGCTATCTGACAAATACTTTCTTGGATGATTGTCAATGGCAGACGGAATTCATGGGAGACGGTATTGACAAAGTCATCTTTTAGTTGATCCAAAGCTTTGAGTTCTTCATTTTTCTTTTTTAATTCGTAGACGTTGTTTTCCAATTGCTTTGTCACGGCGGAAAAAGTGCGGCTTAAAACGACCAGTTCATTTTCTTCCTGGTCGAGTTCTTTGAGGGTCTCCGGGGCTAAAAAAGGCTCAATCGCTTTGCGATTTTCTTTAGCAATGCTAATAGTTTTAATTAATAAAGAACGGATAGAAAAATATCCAACCAGGACGCCTATCACCGTTAGAATCATGGCAAGGATCCCGATATGTGTGTTTTTAAAATAGACATAATAAAGAAGGGCCATCGGAATAATGGAGGCAAGGAGAAAGAGGATTGCGAATTTACGCAAAATAGAAACTTCCTCAAAAGAGGCTATGATAATTAGTTTTTTATCTTTTGGGCACATAATATGTTAAAATTTTATATCGTTTATATATCAATTTAGCAAGAATGCGTCATGTTGGAAAGTAATATTCTTGAAATGTTTGATTTTAAAGTCTAACAGGGGGTCTTCATATGATTCGGTCCTCATATCGGACACTCACAGGTGTTTGCAAGTGTTTAGCATGTGTTTTGTTTCTATTTTTGGTTCTGAGTGCCTTTGTATTTGCCCAAGCCCAGGACGTACAGTCAATTGTGGATTACAAGGTTAACAAGATTAAACAAGAGTTAAATTTGACGGACAGTCAGGCAGATGCCATAGGGCCGATCATCAAAGATTATTTAATCAGACGTGAAGCGGTTTTGCAGGAAGTAGCTGGACAGGGCATTGTTGACCATGTTAGTGTAAAAAGCGCCTTGAAAGGATTAAAAGAGAGTGAGTATCAAAAGTTGAGCAAGATCTTAAGTGAAGATCAGATGAAGAAATGGATCAATAAGGAAAACTTAATGGCAGCGCTCAACCCGGATAGCATGGAAAGTACAGTTGATGAGGGGCCGAGTTTAACGGCAAGCGGGGCAAATTTCAAGTTTTGACTTGGTGGCCATTTTTCTAAAAAAATTTCTCTTTTTGGCCAATATTGTGCTATAGTATCCCACAATATTAGGCCTGCCGCGTCCTTAGCTAACTACCGTTCGCATGGGAAGCTTAGGAACGCCGAGCAAGCAATAGGGAATATTAAAAGAGTGGTGGTGGATAGGTTTAATGAAGAAACGGCGTGTGGTAATTACCGGTTTGGGTGTGCTTGCTTGCAACGGTATTGGCAGGGACAATTTTTGGCAGGCTAATGTGCAGGGGCGCTCAGGCATAGGTAAGGTCACCCGTTTTGACGCAGAAGCTTTTGATACACGCATAGCCGGTGAGGTCAGGGATTTTGACCCTTTCCAATTTATGCCTGCGGAGGTGGTCAAAAAGGTTGACAGGTTTGTGCATTTTGGTTTAGCCTGCTCTGAGATGGCCTTGCAAGACAGCGGATTAGATCTAAAAGCCCAAGATAAGCATAGAATAGGGGTTATCATCGGTTCTGGTTTGGGAGGGATGATGTTCCACGAAGAGCAAATGGTGGCGATTCTTGAGAAAGGTGTGAATCGCATCAACCCTTCTTCGGTACCGAAAATTTCTCCTAATGCGGTGTCCAGCCACATTGCCATCCGGTATGGTTTTTTGGGACCCAATATGGTTATCTCGACGGCCTGTGCCTCTGCCAGCCATGCCATCGGGGAAGCTTTTCGTAAAATTCAATGGGGCGATATGGATATATGCGTGACCGGAGGGGTTGAAGCGCCTCTGACACGTTTAAATTTTGGAGCTTATTGCGCGTTAAGAGTGGTGTCTAAGAAAAATGATGTCCCTGAGGAAGCTTCCCGTCCTTTTGATTTACACCGTGACGGCTTTGTTTTAAGCGAAGGCGGTGGTGGGATTATTTTAGAAGAATTAAACCATGCCCTTGAAAGAAACGCGCTGATTTATGCTGAAGTGACCGGGTATGCCAGTAATTCAGGGGCGCGTCATATGGTTATGCCTGATTTAACCGGTGAAGACGCGGCCCGGGTCATGGCAGATGCTTTGAAGGATGCGGATATAGACCGTTTAAGCGTTGATTATATCAATGCCCATGCAACTTCGACGGTAGCTAATGACCGCGCGGAGACCAAGGCTATTAAAAATGTGTTTGGCCGGCAAGCTTATAAAATTCCGATCTCTTCAACGAAATCCATGATCGGTCATAGCCTGGGGGCCGCGGGAGGCATTGAAGCGGTGGTTTGTGCTTTAGCCATTAAAAATAAATTCATTCCGCCAACCATCAATTATAAGGATAAAGACCCGGAATGTGATTTGGATTATGTACCGCTTGAGGGACGCCGTGCCCAATTGAATACTGTTTTGTCCAATTCATTTGGATTCGGCAATTGCAATGCCTGTATTGTTTTTGTAAATTTTAAAGGGAAATAAAATTTATGACGTATGGTGAGATCGAAGCGACGGTTAAAGAAATTTTAGCCAAACAATTAACCATGGAAGCGGGGGGTATCAATTTGGATTCGCGTTTGGTTGAAGATTTGGGATTGGATTCTTTTGGATCCGTAGAAGTTGCTTTTGAACTGGAAGAAAAATTTGACTTAAAAATTCCTGACGCGGCTCTTTATGAAGCCAAAACCGTCAAGAATATTGTAGATTACCTTGCTTCTCAAAAGATTACTGTTTAAAATAGTTCCAAGAAAGTAAAAATTATGGCTGTCAGATTTTCCGTTAATTTAAAGAATTTATTTAAGTCCATTCCAAAGCCGGATATGCCTGATAATGGCTTTGAGTTGCCGGGCCAAAATGGAGAGGCCATCATTCTCATTCACGGCATGACGGGGACCCCTCATGAAATGAGATTTTTGGCTAATTATTTAAATCGTCAGGGCTATACCGTTTATTGCCCGCGTTTGGCCAACCACGGAGCACCGATCCAAATTTTGCAAATGAGCAAATGGCAGGATTTTTATCAAACGGTCCGTCAATGTTATCTTCAGATCCACGGCCGGTATAAACATGTTTATGCCGGAGGTCTTTCCATGGGTGCTTTATTGGCCCTGCTTTTGGCGGATGAATTTAAAAGTAAAATAGCCGGTGTCAGCTGCCTTTCACCCACTTTATTTTATGACGGCTGGAATTCCCCTTGGTATCGCTGTCTTTTACCCCTGGCTTACAATACGCCTTTGAAATATTTTTTTTATTTCAAGGAAGAGCCGCCCTATGGCATTAAAAATAAAGCGGTTCGCCGTCGGATACATGAATTTTATAGCAGGGCTGATCTGCATAATTTGGATCAGGTGCATCAATACGGATATCCGTTTTTTCCTTTGACTTTGTTGTATCAGCTGGAAAAATTGGTCAAACATTTAAGTGGCCGTTTGCAGGGTATTTCGACGCCTGTTCAGCTCATTCAGGCCAAGCATGATGATATGAGCAGTGTGCGCAATTCCCAATTTATTTATAACCGGATCAAATCCAATCGCAAAGAATTAGTGCTTCTGCATAATTCTTTTCATATCATTACCGCTGACCAGGAACGCAATGCGGTGGCCATGCATATGCAGCGGTTTTTTTCCAGACAACCCAATCTTCTCTAACATACTATGTTTACTAATCGTCTTCATCAATTAGAATCAAAACTGCAGCTCAAATCACCCATTGTCTTATCTAATTGCCGTGTTTTTTTTGATTTTGACAATACCATGACCACGTCCGACGTGTTGGATGATGTCATTCAGCGTTTTTCCATCAATGATCAATGGATGGCTTTGGAAAAGGCATGGCTGGAAGGTCAGATCGGTACCAAGGAGTGTTTGGAAGGGCAGTTAAGGAATGTGCGGATCACTAAAAGCGCTTTGCACAAGTTTCTTAAGAAGATCGATCTTGATCCTCATTTTCACCAGCTTTTGGCTTTGCTTGTCCGTGAGGGCATCAAGCCGGTCATTTTGAGTGATAATTTTACTTACATCGTCGAATTTATTTTAGAATTTCATGGCATCAAGGATTTGAAGATTTACGGCAATAACCTGCGTTTCTATCGCGAGCACATTATTCCGTCTTTTCCTTACGACAATCCTTATTGCCTTTCCTGCGCTCATTGCAAAAAGATTCATTTAACTAAAGACAAGACGGAAAATAAATTGATTGTTTATGTCGGTGATGGCCGATCGGACTTCTGCCCCGCGCGTGTTTCGGACATTGTCTTTGCCAAGGACAATTTATTGCGTTTTATGACGAAGGAAGAATTGCCGTGTATTTCTTATAAGAATTTGGGTGATGTGCATAATTATTTTCAAGAGTTGTTGATCCAAAAGGCCCAAAAAGGCCCTATTGCTTCAACTTCGTAAAGTTGTTTAAAAGGCGCGACTTCGTTAGGTTCTTATCAATATGAAACTTTCTATAGATCGTGTCAATGATCAGCAGTTGCTGGAACTAGAATCAAAATACTGCTCTTGGGGAGATACTGTCCATTATGCCAAGCACCTGAATATTTTCCGTGAAGCTGAGGGTATTTATTTGTATGACACCCAAGGCGTGGAATATCTGGATTTGCAGATGTGGTATTCCGCGGCCAATTTTGGCTACAAGAATAAACGTCTTAATGATGTCCTTAAAAAACAGATTGATACCCTGCCTCAGTTAGCCTGCCAATATTTGCATGAAGAAAAAATCAGGTTAGCCGCTAAAATTTCTCAGGACATCGAAAAAAAATTCGGTGTCAAAGGCCGGGTGCATTTTAACGTCGGGGGAGCGCAAGCCGTAGAAGATGCCATTAAGGTGGTGCGCAACCATACGGGTAAGATACCTGTCTTCGCTTTTATGGGCGGATATCACGGCCGAACGCTCGCGGCAACGGCCATTACTTCCAGTTTTCGTTACCGGGAGCATTATGGCCATTTTTCCGACCGGGCCCATTTCGTCCCATATCCTTACCGTTTTCGCTGCACCGCCAGCAAGAACAAAGAATCCTGCTGCGATCTTTCTTGCTTAAAGCCGTTCGAGAAATTATTTGAATCTGAATATTACTCCGTGATCAATCCCAAAAATAATAATTGCGAATACGGGGCCTTTTTTGTCGAACCGGTGCAGGCCACCGGCGGCTACATTGTCCCGCCGCGGAATTATTTTAAGGAATTAAAGAAAACCCTCGATAAATATCATGTGTTATTTGTCGCGGATGAAATACAGATGGGTTTTTACCGCACCGGCAAGTTATGGTCCATTGAGCATTTTGAGGTGGTGCCGGATATCATCGTTTTTGGTAAAGCCCTGACCAATGGACTCAATCCCTTATCAGGAATATGGGCCAGGGAAGAACTCATCTCACCGGAAGTTTTTGGGCCGGGCATGACTCATTCGACATTTTCTTCCAATCCGCTGGGGACTGCTGCCGGCCTTGCGGTGATGGATCTTATTGAAGACTCAAATTTTGAGCTCGACGTTCCCCAAAAGGGATTATATTTCTTAAAAAAGCTCCAAGCCTTGCAGAAAAAGTATCCTTATATCGGAGACGTGGACGGCCTGGGGCTTGCTTTGCGTATTGAAATGTGCCAAAAGGACGGCTTTACACCCAACCGCGCGTTAACGGATACGATTATGAATATAGGTTTAAAAGGAGATCTATATGTCGACGGCAAAAGGCGTGGACTTGTGCTAGACATTGGTGGATATTATAAAAACGTCTTTACCCTGGCACCTTCGCTGTATATCACCGAGGAAGAGATTGATTTGGCAGTTATGCTCTTCGAGGAAGCCCTACAAAAAGCTTTAGTAATTTGATCCTCATAACGGACACTCATGGTTATTCGTCATTCTCTGCCTCAACGGTAGGCGGCCCGAATGTCTGCCCAAGGCGGATCAACATGGAAGAAAAGAGAAAGAGTATAAGGGTAAGAGGATCAAACTTGACAGTGTTATTTAAAGTCAAAAATGCCCGTTTGGCCGGTGGTTCGCGTATTAAAGATATTTCAGAAATAGGCTTATGCATCCTATCAAAATATCATTTCCCCGTTGATTCTGTACTAGAGATGGAAATCCGTTCGGATAATTTAAAAGAACCAATAAAAACATTGGGGCGAGTTGTAAGAATTGTTAATTGTAATAATAGCAAATTTCAATTTGAAGTGGGTATAGTATTTTTAGATCTTTCTTTAGCTAATAATAGGATTACACTTCGTAATTATATCCAACGTTTCATGACCCAAGAAAATCAGGATATTAATTGGCTCGATTGACCTATCCAGTTGGGAATTATAAATAGGGACGGCGTTATCCCTAATTATTTACTGACCGCTGTTAAAATAATTCCCAGCGTGATAAGCAGGGTCCCGATCAATTTGGGGGTATTGATTTTTTCGTGCAGGAAAAAATGCGCGGCGAAAAGCGCGAAGATGTACTGAATGCTTCCCAGTAAATAGACAAAACTTAATTCACCGGACGCTAAAGCAGCGAACCAAAAGAGTAATCCCACCAACATTACGGCGCCGCCTATCCAAAGCGTCGGGTAGCGCAAAATACTTCCCAGCAATCGTATGATCCAAGGCTTTCCATCGGTCCTTTCACCGTTGAGACGATTGGCGCTTTTTTTTAAACAAATTTGTCCGATGGTCATCCAACATTCAGCAACGAGGACCAGGATAAGGGTTTTATTCATGGGCTTACCCGCGAGTATTTGCTTTGGGAGACAAAGTATATGCCAAGCACGATAAAAACAAGCCCCAACCAGCGTGTTGGTGGTACAAATTCATGCAGGAAAAGAATCGCCGCGATCGGTATTAAAATATAACTGAAGCTTGCCAGAGGAAGGGCAACGCTCAAATCTGTTTTTGAAAGAATATTCATCCATAAAAAGAAATTGAAGAGATAGATCATCAATCCAATCCAAAACAGGAAAATATCGGGATTGGCAAAATTAATAAGATGTTGAAAGAAAGAAGTGATACTGCTTAAATCGGTGAGCCCCAGACCTTTTTTGATCAAAAGCTGAGCATTGGTGTCCAGGAGATCACTGATCACAATAAGGAGGAATATTTTAAGCGGCAGCTGTTTTATTTTTGTGATCTTTTCCATTGTTTAAGTACCGGGTCAAAATTTTCGAATTTAAGAAAAGCGCATAAACATTTTAAACAAGGGCGCAGCATTTTGGTACGGATTTTGACATAAAGATAAACCGGTACAAGCTTAAATTTGAGCCTGCGCTTAGGCTCATAACCTGTGGCACCCATTTCGTAGGTTTTGATTCCGTGGCCCAAGCACCATTCCATGACTTCTTTAATCCTGACAAAATACAAATGATATTCATGGGCAGAGGCATAGTCAAATCCCAGGTAATAATCAAGCAAAACATCTTTTGAAACTAAGCAGAATGCGAAAGCAACTAATTTGCCATTGATCCGCCACAGAAAGAATTTAGTCTCCTGAGGCATATTTTTTGAAATCAAACGAAAAAATTCTTGAGGGACAATTTCAAAGCCCATATCGTGCGTCTCAACAGCTTGAAGGTATAGGCTGTAAACTTCATTGAGGCTGCCTTCATCCAGAGCGCTTACCACGCTTGATTCGATTTTAACGTTTGAGGTTTTTTTAAGTTTTCTTCGAAAATCATATCGGGAGGCACTGCCAAGAGTTTTTAAATAGTCTTCGAAATTAGAAAAGTCCAACTTTAGGCGGGTCATGGGCAAACTGTCAATTTTCAAAAACCCATTTTTTAACAGAGGATTAAAAAGATTGTCATAGGATTGATCAAAGTCTTTGAAGGCAATGATAGGGGCATGAATTTTGCGCGCCAGCATTTCCATACGCCTTACAATGGCCTCCAGGACAGCTGCGGAGTCGCCCGCTGTCCCCATCTGTCCTTGGCCCATGGGTATGCCGCATACAAGGGTTTTAATGCTAAAGAGATGGGGGAATATTTTTTTGATCGCATTTGAAAATTGGCGTAAGGGGCCGTTGATGCTGCTATCCAGAGAATAGTTTACCGTAAAGCAGGGCGCGGCACCGACGAGTTTCGACGAATGTTCGGCGAACAACTGTGAGTGTCGGGTATGACGACCATGAGGACGATCAGGGAATGATGGTTTGCGCTCATAAACGAGGATATAATAAAAAGAAAACTGGTCGAATTTAGATTCGTCCAGTGTCTTGAGGAAATGGTATCTTTCCAGGACATAGGGTCCGCCTGCCGGCGAGGCAGGAAATACCTTGTTGAATTCTTCAGATGGTATTTCTTCGATTTTTTTGATGACCCGTGTTCGAAGATGACGTTTTTGAAAATGGTTTTGCATGGCCGATTTTAACATGTTGTCAATATAAGGGCAAATGTGCATTTTTTCAATGACAAAGGTTTTATTTACATTTAATATGTGGCTATGGCTTTTGATGAATTTTTAACGGTATCAGAGTTAAATCATTTTATCCACGATGTTTTAAACAGCGGCTTCCCTAAAAGCCTGTGGGTTTGTGGAGAAATACAGGGCTACAACCGCGGCAAAGACAAAAAGCATGTATTTTTTGAATTGTGTGAAAAAGACCCTGCCACTCATGATATTACAGCCCGCATCGGGCTCGTGATTTTTGCTCAAGTCCGTCCTAAAATTGATGCCATTTTAAGACAAGCGGAAAACGCTTTTGAATTAAAAGATGATATTGAAGTTAAATTCCTCTGCAAGGTGGATTTTTATCCCGGGCATGGTCAGGTGCGTTTGATCGTTGAAAGCATAGATCCCGTTTATACCCTGGGTAAAATCGCCCAGGACCGCCAGCGTTTAATTTCACTTTTAAAACAAAAAGGGATTCTACAAAAGAATAAAATGTTGCCGCTTCCTGATGTCATTTTGAACGTAGGCCTTATTACTTCTTATGATTCCGCAGCTTATCATGATTTTATTTCAGAACTTAAACGCAGCGGGTATTCTTTTAAAATATTTTTCATCAATTCTATTATGCAGGGGAAAAATACCGAGAACTCTATTATCAAAGCTTTGATGACCCTCGAAAATACAGGTAAGGTGGATGTCATTGTCATCACCCGCGGCGGCGGCTCCATCGCGGAGCTAAGCTGTTTTGACAGTGAGAGAATTGCCACGGCTATTGCTCAATTAAGTATTCCGGTTTTAAGCGGCATAGGTCATGAAATCAACACGACCGTCACCGATTTGACAGCCCATACCTTTGCCAAAACACCGACGGCCATCGCCAAATTTTTGGTCGAGCGTCTAAAGGAATTTATAGAAGGTGTTGATGAACGTGCTTTTCTTTTGCAGACCCACACGCTGGGATTGCTCAAAAGTCATCGCCAGCGGCTGGCGGGGAATATAGAAGGGCTTAAGCGTACTTCGGTGGCGTTGCTTAAAGACTCCAATCAATTATTGGGTGCTACCCAAGAGCGTTTAAAGAAAATTATTTATTTGCACCTGCAAAATTCAAGGACTAAAATAAGCCAGTATCAGAAGTTAGCTCAAATGGCAGATCCTAAAAATACGCTCAAGCGCGGGTTTAGCATCACCAGAAGCCAAGAGGGGCATTTGATTCGAAGCGTCAAAGACACCAAGGGTATTAAAGATATCACTACACAGTTAGTGGATGGCATCATTAATAGTACAATGATTCGTCAATAAGGGACATTCATTATGGCTGAAGTCAAGTACAGCAAAGCGATTGAGCGGCTGGATGAAATTATCGGTAAGATCGAAAGCGATGATATAGATGTCGATGAGTTGTCTTTGCGGGTCAAGGAAGCTGTGAATTTAGTTAAGATGTGCAAGGCAAAGATCGACAAGGCTGAGATGGAAGTCAAGCAGGTTGTCGATGATTTTGCCAAGGAAGGCTAGCTCATGGTTGTTTTATATACGACCCTTATTGTTTTAGTTTGTATTCTGGTTCTTTTTAATATTTATCGTACCTGGTTTTTTATTGATGCCCGCCGCCGCGGCAAATTGCCGGCAAAAGGCCGCGTCACCATGTTTGATGTGCGTCATTTATTGATGGAAGGCAAGAAAGAATTGGCCATCCAGGCCTATTGCGAAATTTTTCAAACCACGCCCATTAAAGCCAAAAAAGACGTCGAAGACCTCGAACGCAGCCTTAAAGTTTAAGTTATGGTTATTTCTGCATGGGTTTTTAGCCGATGGATGGCTTTGATTTATCTGGCGGCATTTTGGTCTTTGGGCGTACAGGTTTTAGGCCTATACGGCCACCACGGTATTTTACCCACCAGTGATTTTTTGCATTTCATCGCCCAAGAGGAAGGTGCCAATCGTTTTTGGGCGGCACCTACACTTTGCTGGTTTAATAACAGTGATGGATTTTTATTGTTTTTATGTTGGGGCGGGGTAGTCCTTTCAATGTTGTTTTTGATGGGCGTTATGCCGGCCCTGAGCGCCTTTTTGCTTTGGCTTTTTTATATGTCTCTGACTGTTGCAGGTCAAGACTTTTTAGCTTTTCAGTGGGATAATTTACTTTTGGAAGCCGGTTTTCTGCTGATTTTTTTAGTACCTCGTCCTTCCCTGGTCGTCGTTTGGCTTTTTCGCTGGTTATTGTTCCGCTTGATGTTTGAGTCCGGGATGGTCAAACTTTTAAGCGGGGATACCAACTGGGCCCATCTTACAGCCTTGACCTATCATTACTGGACGCAGCCTTTGCCTAATGTGATCAGCTGGTATGCCAATCAATTGCCGTTGTGGTTTCAAAAATTATCTTGCGCGTTACTTTTGGGCACAGAATTTTTTATACCGTTTCTTATTTTTTGCGGACGATGGGGCAGATTAATTGCTTTTTTTGGAATTACAGGGCTGCAGCTATTGATTATTCTGACGGGTAATTATTGCTTTTTTAATTTGTTAACCATAGGCCTTTGCCTGACTCTTTTGGAAGATGAACATTTGGTTTTTTTAAAAAGATTGCTTCGTCGCTTCGCTCCTCGCAATGACACTGGAAACAGGGAGGACACAATTTTACAAGGGGGAATATTTTATAAAATCCTGGTCGGTTTAGTGGCAGCGGTTATTTTAATTATTAGTTTGGGACTAATGGCGGATTCCTTTGGACATTTTCCTTTGCCGAAACCTGTTGAAAAGCTGATCGTATCAGTGAGCCCTATGCGCAGTATTAATAATTACGGCCTTTTTGCGGTGATGACCACCGAGCGTAATGAGATTATTCTTGAAGGAAGTAATGATGGCGAACAATGGCTAGCCTATGAGTTTCGCTACAAGCCGGGGGATATCAATCAAGCTCCCCGATGGGTGATGCCGCATCAGCCGCGGTTAGATTGGCAAATGTGGTTTGCGGCTTTAGGCACTTGGAGAGAAAATCAGTGGTTGATGGCCTTGATGGTCCGGCTTTTGCAAGGCGAGCCCTCGGTACTACGTTTATTGGCCATTAATCCTTTTCCTGAACATCCACCAAAGTATATACAAGCTACTTTTTGGGAATACCATTTTACAGATTTTAAAACAAGGGGCTCAAACGGTCCTTGGTGGCATAGAGAAATAAAGGGTTTATATTGCCCAACTGTTTCTTTGCGGTAATAGGAATTCCCGCCGAAGAAAGCATTTTCCTTTAATATCCCCTAAAGATTTCACAGAATGCGTAACAAGAGAATGCATAAGTGTGGTATAATAAAACAAATTTTAAGAAAGAATAAAAATGACAAAAGCACAGATGCTTATTTATAAACGACGATGGAATCGGGTACAAAAGGCCCAAGAATTGGAGCTTCAAACGCTTCCTATGATTTTAAAATTTAAACAGCTTTGTTTTTTGATGAATTCATTTAGTTTAATGCCCATAGACTACAAAAGAGAAAAAGAAACAAAAAAAATAAGACAGCGTTGGTTGGTGCTAAACAAACGAATAGGAAGAAATGGCTTCTAAAGAAAAAGTCATTCTTTTTGAAGATGTATTAATAGATTTACTTCAGTGGTTTAAGAATTCCTCTGGAGAATTTTTAATTATTGGCGGTATTGCCGTATCATTATTAACGCGTCCCCGCACGACCCAAGATATCGATGTTTTAAGCCTTCAGGATGACTCTCAATGGCAAGTTTTTTTAAAAAAAGGTCACAGATTCGGGTTTGAGGCCAGAATCAAAGATGCGCTTGATTTTGCCAGAAAAAATAGGGTTTTACTGCTTCGGCACATCAAAAGTGGTGTGAATATTGATATTTCTTTCGGATTTCTTCCCTTTGAACAGGAGAGTATACAACGAAAGGTCGTACATAAAATTGGGACCTTGTTAATCCCTTTGCCCACACCTGAGGATTTGATTATTATGAAAATGATCGCCCATAGGCCACAAGATATGATTGACGTAAAAACGATTGTCCAAACTTATCCGAAATTAGATAGAAAAAGGATTCAAAAATGGGTGAGAGAATTTTCCAAGGTGTTAGAAAATTCGGAAATTTTATCTGATTTAAAAAAGCTAATGAAATCTAAAATTTGAATTAAATACACGACCGCTATGTCCGTTTTTAGGGTTTGCATATTTGCTTATATTTTGGCTATAACTATTCCACCGGTCCTTGCTGACATTACTTCAAATGCGGATTTTGATCCCTTCCCTCAAATGGAACAAGATCAAAATAATATAGATGCCGATACTGCGGCAAAACCCGAGCAACAAAATGATGATGTTTGGCCGCCGGTCAACAGTGATGCGCAGGCGAATAGCGAGGCTAATCATGAGTGATTGTATATTTTGTAAGAATTTACCGAAGGTGCTGGAAAACGAATTAGCCTATTGCCTGTACGATATTAAGCCCATTACCAAGGGACACATGCTCGTTATCCTCAAGCGGCATCATACGACCATTTTTGAATCAAGGCCCGAGGAGATAAAAGCGGTTTTTGAATTGATCCAAAAAGCTAAAGAATTGTTATTAAAGGAATATAAGCCGGATGGATTTAATATCTTGGCCAACTGCGGCGAGGCCGCCGGTCAAATTGTGATGCACGCGCATCTGCATTTGCTGCCGCGTTACAAAGGACAGGCCTTTAATCCGCAGGTGCTAATACATTAACGGGTGGCTCGGAAAAAGGCCCAATTCCTTCGACTTCGTAAAGTTCTGTAAGGATTGCCTAGCAAGTAATAGGGAATATGGGGCGGACGGTGACTGATCAAAGGCTTGGGTAGACGAACTCGAATCAGGAGCACCTTAACAGCAAGTCCGAGACAGGACCCGCAAGGAGTAGAATGCAATGTCGAAATATCCCTGGAAAGTTGCCAAGCAATACGAAGAGATTAAATATCATAAGATGGAGGGTATTGCTAAAATTACCATCAATCGACCTTTGCGCCGCAATGCTTTTACGCCGGTGACGATCAAGGAAATGATGAATGCCCTGGATGATGCCCGTAATGATGAGCGGATAGGTGTGATCATTTTGACGGGAGAGGGCCGTGACGCGTTTTGTTCCGGCGGTGATCAGAAAATCCGCGGGGATGCCGGCTATAAGGACAAGGATGGTACTGATCGTTTAAACGTTTTGGACCTTCAGCGGCAAATCCGTTCCTGCCCGAAGCCCGTGATTGCCATGGTGGCAGGCTACGCGGTGGGCGGCGGGCAGATCTTGCAGATGGTTTGTGATCTTTCCATCGCGGCGGACAATGCGATATTCGGGCAGACCGGCCCCAGGGTCGGTTCTTTCGATGGGGGTTTTGGTTCAAGCTACATGGCGCGGATCGTCGGCCAGAAAAAAGCCCGTGAAATCTGGTATCTTTGCCGTCAGTATAACGCCCAAGAAGCGCTTCAGATGGGTTTGATTAATACCGTTGTTCCCTATAAAAAATTAGAAGAAGAAACCGTGCAGTGGTGCCGGGAGATCCTGCAGCATTCACCTTTGGCCATCCGTTGCATCAAGTCTGCCATGAACGCGGATTGCGATGGTCAGGCTGGTTTGCAGGAATTAGCAGGGAATGCCACTCTTTTATTTTATATGACCCAGGAAGGTCAGGAAGGCCGCAATGCCTTTGTGCAAAAACGCAAACCTGATTTTTCCAAATTCCCCAAGAGACCATAAACATTCCTTCCCCGCTGGGGAAGCAAGAAATAGGGAATATAAATGAACCCCTGGATCATAGCCATTCGCCCCAAAACCTTACCCGCAGCCATAGCCCCGGTTGTTATCGGCACAGCCATGGCCACGGGCGATGGGCTTTTTCACTGGCCCTCGGCTTTGATGGCCCTGTCGGCGGCTTTGTGTATTCAAATCGGCACCAATTTAGCCAATGATTATTTTGATTTTAAAAAAGGGGCAGACACAGATGATCGCAAAGGACCGACGCGCGTCACGCAAGCCGGGTTGATCAAACCCCCCATAGTTCTTTTGGCATCAATCGTTTTTTTCGTATTGGCCGCTTTATCATCCATTTATCTGATTCATCGCGCGGGTACGTGCATCCTGATTATTGCAGTAGCTTCTATTATTTCCGGGATTTTTTATACAGCGGGTCCAAGGCCTTTGGGGTATTTAGGGCTGGGAGATTTATTGGTGCTGATTTTTTTCGGGCCCGTGGCTGTCGGGGGGACATATTTTACGCAGGCTTTGGAAATCAATTGGGCGGTCATCGTCGCGGGGCTGGCCCCCGGTTTTTTATCCATGGCTATTTTAGCCGTCAATAATCTGCGCGACATTGAAACCGACCGCCGGGCGGGTAAACTCACCTTGGCCGTGCGCTTCGGCCGGGGCTTTGCCATGAGCGAATATCTTTTTTGTATCATTGCCGCAACTTTAACACCTTTCGCGGTGTTCCTTATCACAGACGACCATCAAGGCATAGCCGCAGCTTCGTTGATCGGTTTTTGTGCCATACCTTGCGTGAAAGCGGCTTTTACGCATTTAGACGGCGCGGGTCTTAATCAGGTTTTAGGTCATACCGGCCGGCTGTTGTTGATCTACAGTGCCGTGTTTTCCATAGGATGGTTGTTGTGCAGCCGCTAATTATCAACCAGTCTGATTGTGCGCCTTTTAAAATTCCTTTTCTTAGGCCTTTCACCTTTGCCGGTAATACCATCTGTGAGCGCAACGGTTTTTATCTGTCACTAAAAACTTCGGATGGCTTGAGTGCTCAGGGTGAGATTGCTCCTTTAGAGGGTATCAGCCATGAAACCATCCGGCGTACCAAGCATGATTTGACGGAAATTCGTTCTTATTTGATGGAATTAAAAATTCCTCGTCAAAAAGATGAATTGTTAGGCATGTTAAGGCAGGAGCCGCACCTTTTAAATGTATGCGCCTCGGTGCGTTTCGCCGTTGAATCTGCTATTTTGATGCTGGCGTCGAGAGCGGTAAGCACAAGCTTGGCGGAATTTTTAGGGGCCGATTTAAAGGACGTCCAAACGGCTAGTCTGCTTCAAGGAAGCTACCCGGAAGTGATTTCTGACTTTAAACAGTTTTCACAGCAGGGCGTCAAGGTGTTCAAATTAAAAGTGGGGGACCGCAATATCGCTTTGGATGTTAAAAAGATCCAGGATATCCGTATTCTTTTGGACCAGGAATCTTATTTGCGCTTGGATGGTAACCGGATATGGAGTTTAAAAGAGGCTTGTGTTTTTGCCCAGTTAGCCGGCAATCAGAAGATTGATTTTATCGAGGAGCCTATTAATGATGTCAGACTATTGGAAAGCTTTTATCAGCAAACCCGCATGCGGGTCGCCTTAGATGAGTCTTTAAGTTATTCTCCTTTAGCGAGCCATGAAGGGGTCGTTGCCTATGTGCTTAAGCCCATGATCTTAGGCCTGATTCCAACCCTGGATTGGATTGAAAAGGCAAAGCTTTTAAAACGCAAGGCCATTATCAGTTCCGCTTTTGAATCACCGGTAGGCTTTAAGGTATTGGCCAATTTAGCATGCCTTAGCGGGCAAATTGCCGGTTTAGGGACCGAGCGCTGGTTTAAAGACATTAAACCCATCGTTGGTGAAGATGGAATTATTAAAAAAGAATTTTTAATTTAATGAACGAACACTTCTCCATCATTTGGGGCACACGGCAAATCAGAAACCAGCAATTGTCTCTGTACCTGGCCTGTGCCGTTAAACAATTAAAAGGCATGGGGATCAAAGCCTCTGATCGTATTGCCATTTGCGGTGAGAACAGCGTTGAATACGTGATTTTATTATTGGCTTTGTGGCAGATGAAGGCCATTACGGCTCCGATAAGCCCGCGCTGGCCGGATAAAACCATAGCCTCCTATGCGGCCAAAATCAATGCCCGGCATTTATTTCGTTGCGCGGATATTAAACGCGCTGTTTGTTTTGACGCGCGTCAGCAGGTTGAGGCAGGGGGGAAACCCAAGGATTTGGACTTAGAGCAGGAAGTGACAATTATCGCTACCTCGGGCTCCAGCGGTGAGGCCAAGGCCGCGGTGCATACCTGGGGCAATCATTTTTACAGTGCCCAAGGTTCGAATGAAATCATTCCTTTGACAAGTTCTGATCGTTGGCTTTTATCTTTGCCTTTGTATCATGTCTCCGGCGTTGCCATCACGGTGCGTTGTTTATTGTCCGGGGCAGGTTTAGTGATCGCAACTGATACAGATTTGAATCTGTCGACGGCCATCGCTCGCAGCAAGGCAACGCATATTTCCTTAGTGAGTACGCAATTACAGAGATTATTGGCTGATGATAAAAATCTGCCCTTGTTGCGTTCTCTAAAGTGTATTTTGCTTGGAGGAAGCGCCATACCTCGGACGCTTATCGAACAATCTGTAAAATTAGGTCTGAATGTTTATTTAAGTTATGGTTTAACAGAAATGTCTTCCCAAGTGGCAACGGGGAAGGCCACCCAAATCAATCAAGCCTGTGTCAAAGTCTTGCCTTATCGGCAAGTATGCATTTCTTCTGAGGGAGAAATTTTAGTTAAAGGTGAAGTGCTATTCAAAGGCTATGCCACCGGCACCAAACTTTATTTACCTTACAAGAACGACCAATGGTTTCCCACCGGCGACATAGGCCAATTGGACAAAGAGGGTTGTTTGACCTTGACCGGACGGCGTGACAGCATGTTTATTTCCGGGGGAGAAAACATTCATCCGGAAGAAATTGAAAAGGCGCTTTTAAGTATCACAGGAATTACACAGGCCATCGTTGTTCCCAAAGAAGACAAGGAATTTGGCCAACGGCCGATTGCTTTTATTAAATTCGCAGGAGACCCTTTAGCAGAAGATTACTTAATTCGCTGCCTGCAGGCAGATTTACCGCGTTTTAAAATCCCCATCGCATTTTTCCCCTGGCCGCAGAATTTAATGAGCCAGGGGGTAAAAATTTCCCGTCAGGAATTTCTAAAAATCCTACCTCGTCGTTAATTGGTATTTATTTAGTACACGGCGCAGGGCAGGGGGCAGGGGGATTTTTTTACGGGATTTTTGGTCGATGGTCACATGTACGGTTTTAGCTGTTCCCACCAGGGTTTTTCCGCGCTTGAGGGTGTATTCAAAAGAAAAAGAAGTCTCGCCGATATGCCCTACCTTGATGGCAATGACAATTTTGTCACCGACAAAGACAGGGGCTTTGTAGTCGGACTCAGCGTGCACGATAGGCAAAAAATAGTTTGTCCCTTTAAGCATTGTCCGGAAACTCCAACCGAAAGTTTCAAGGAGAACCTCGTAGGCATCATGGATGATCTTAAACTGATTGGCAAAGAAAATAACGCCCGCGGCGTCCGTGTCGTGCAATCGGATCTTTGTTTTGTAGATAAACATAGTTCTAATTATAGCAAACCATTGACAAATACAAAGAAGATTGTATTATGTCTTTTACTTCAATTTTGGAGAGACGAATATGAATAAAAAAGCTTTGGTTGCGGAATTTGTCGGGACTTTCACGCTGATTTTTATCGGCGTGGGGTCCATCGTCGCGGATTACTTGAGCGGCGGTAAGGTTGGTTTGACGGGTATTGCTTTGGCGCATGGCTTGGCGATAGGGGTCATGGCTTCAGCAACGCTGGCCGTTAGCGGCGGGCATTTAAATCCGGCGGTGACCATTGGTTTATGGTCAGCTAAAAAAATTAACACCAACAATGCCGTTGGTTATGTGATAGCCCAATGCCTGGGCGCTATTTTTGCCGCTTTTTTGATCAAATTAGCCGTGCCGATGGACGCTTTAACAGCTGTAGGCATGGGAACGCCTGCTTTAGGTCAGGGTATCTCTGTACAAATGGGATTAGTGACTGAAATTATTTTGACTTTCTTTTTGGTTTTTGTGATTTACGGCACAGCGGTTGATTCTCGTGCTCCTAAATGCGGTGGTTTATTTATCGGATTGGCGGTAACTTTGGATATATTAATGGGCGGTCCGATTTCCGGGGCAGCCATGAATCCGGCCCGTTACATAGGCCCGGCACTTTTAGGCGGCGGCTTGCAAAATGCCTGGATTTATTGGGTTGGTCCTGTAGTTGGAGGAGTCTTGGCCGCGCAAATCTATAAAACGCAATTAGAAAAGTGATTTAATGGATTCCCGCTGGAGTTTACCCCCGAATGTATTTGTCGGGTGCGGGAATGACATTCAGAAAATGAAAGGAGTTCTTAATGGCAGAACGTGTTGGTGCAATCACCATGAAAGGTAATTCCTTAACCTTGACCGGTCGTGAAATCAAGGTGGGGGATCAGGCCCCTGATGTCACCTTAGTGGCCAATGATCTCTCCGAGGTCAAGTTGTCTTCTTTTAAAGGTAAAAAAGTCATTTTATCAGTTGTTCCATCGCTGGATACGCCGGTCTGCGATCTTCAAACCAAAAGATTTAATCAGCAAGCTCTCGAACTCAAGGGTGTCGCGGTTTTGACTGTCAGCAAAGACCTGCCTTTCGCGCAAAAGCGCTGGTGCGGGGCTGCCGGGGCCAGCGCTGTCAAGACCCTGTCGGATTATCGCGGTAATTTTGGTGAGACCTATGGGGTTTTGATCAAAGGTTTGGGCCTTCTGGCCCGTTGTATTTTTGTGATCGATGAAAGCGGTAAAGTTACCTATATCCAATTAGTTAAAGAAGTAGCCAGTGAGCCCAATTACGATGAAGTTCTTAAGGCCGTCAAAGGCGAAGCTTCTTGCTGCGGCGGGCATCATTAATAATTAAATAGTGTCATTGCGAGCGCAGCGAAGCAATCTCTTAAAAAAAGATTGCCACGTCGCTTCGCTCCTCGCAATGACACTGATAACAGCTCTGCGATGTCGAAGGCATTGGGCCTTTTGACACTAAAAGACATCCTATAAAGGGTCAAGATAAAAATCAGGTTGTCAAAGAGCAGTAAAAGGATCTTTCTCAAGCAGGCATAAAAACACGTGAGGGATTATAGTCCTCACCGGATTTAAGCATGCTCAAGCA
>Ga0209824_10000713_pt1 | contig 20187 bp, 18 predicted proteins | sample VDWuncwatermetaG_FD_184124 | JGI IMG/M metagenome (GOLD analysis project Ga0209824, IMG submission 184124) | Wastewater microbial communities from Netherlands to study Microbial Dark Matter (Phase II) - VDW unchlorinated drinking water (SPAdes)... ... | reverse complement strand
CCTCCCCGACCGCCGCGTCCGCTGTCGCCCCCACCGCCGATCCCGCAAACAAGTTGTCCATCGTCGGCGGCTCCCCCGGCGCGTAAACAAACCCCAGCGACCAATCCAGCGGGATCACCGCGTATTTGACGGTGGCCGCATGGTGCAGCAACCACTCCGCTTCGCCGATCACCGCCATCAGACCGTGCCCGGTCTGCGCGAAATTATAAGCGGGCAGGGCGGGAGGCAGCGCGTTTGAGCGCAGCCCCATCATGGTGGAAGACCCCAGCACCACCGTGTTGATTTCCGGCAACCGGTCTTTCAGACGCAGGGCTTTGAAAGGTCGGGTCATGCTCAAGGGAGGCGCATAGGTCACGCCACGCGTGGTTTGTTGCCAGTGACTTGCAAGCCTGGCTTTTTCACCGCCGCCCTCTCCTGCGGATAACAGCAAATTGAGCGCCAATACCAGCAGCAACGGAATCATCCCTAGACCGAGCAGCAGCAGAACGTAGTGGCGAGCGTGAATCACCATCACTAAAATTGAAAATACAGGAATTCAGATTGCTGCTGCAAATTGAAAATAGCTACCAGCCCTAAACCGGCGATCAGCGCTGCGGCTACTAGGGATGGTTGCCACAGCAAGCGATGCGGCGCGGCGGTGTGGGCGGGGATATCAAGTGCGGGTTTGAAGCGCAGCATGATCTGCTGCGTGTTGGGCGCGAGCCAGACGATCAGCAGCGAAATCCAGATCCAGTTAATCACGCCGCCGCCGACCAGGCTGTGCGTGTCGCCGAACACCACGCCCCGCGCCGCCAGCCACTGGCCGAACGCGCCCCATTTCGGCAACCAGAAATCCGGCAACACGAAACCGTTGATGCCCAACATGCTTTGCGCCAGCAGCAGCGCGGTTTTCATGTCGGCTGCGCGGAAAAACACCCAGGCAAAGGTCACCGCGACGAAGGTGAGCAAACCGCCCGCCAGTCGCCCGGCGCGGGTGGACCGCGCCAGATCGTGCCCCAAGCGGATTCTCAGACCTTGCCAAGCATTGTTGATGACCAAATAAACGCCGTGCAGCCCGCCCCACACAACGAAAGTCCAGCCCGCGCCGTGCCACAGCCCGCCCAGCAGCATGGTCGCCATCAAGTTGAGGTGGCGGCGCAGCTTGCCGTGGCGGTTGCCGCCCAGCGGGATGTATAGGTAGTCGCGCAAAAAACGCGACAGCGTCATGTGCCAGCACCGCCAAAATTCGATGATGCTGGTGGCCTTATACGGCGAGTGGAAGTTGAGCGGCAGCGTCACGCCGAACAGCCGCGACAGGCCGATGGCCATGTCGGAGTAGCCGGAAAAATCGAAATACAGTTGCAGCGCGTAAGCCAGCGCGCCGCACCATGCCTCGACAAAACCGGGGGTAATGCCCGCCGCCGGGGCGTTGAATATTGGCGCAACGTATTGACCGATGCCGTCGGCGAGCACCACTTTTTTGAACAGCCCGATGAAAAATATCGTCAGCCCGACGGCGATATTTTCCCAGTTCCAGCGGTAGGTTCCCGCCTGTGCGAACTGCGGCATCATCTCTTTGTGGTGCAGCACTGGGCCAGCGATGAGATGCGGGAAATAGGTGACGAACAGGCCGTAGTGGACGAAGTTGTATTCCTTGACCTTGCCTTGGTAAGTGTCGACCAGAAAAGCGATTTGCGTGAAGGTGAAAAAAGAAATTCCCAGCGGCAGGATGATGTCGCCGAGCTTGTCGCCGCCCGCCGCAGTGAGAAAAAAATTCGCGTATTTATAGTAGCAAAGCAGCAGCAGGTTGGCGGCGAGCGCGAATATCAGCAAGGATTTCGCTCGCGCGTTTTGATCGCCTGATAAAGCACGTGCAATCCACGCCCCCAAGCTGTAATTAAAAGCAATCGAAGCCAGCAACAATCCCACATACGCCGCGTTCCACCAGCCGTAAAAAAACAGCGAAGCCGCGAACAACCAGCCCGCCGCATACAGCGGGCGCATCGCCCCCAGCCAGAAAAAAATCCCCAGCACCAGCGGCAGGTAGATGAAAATGAAAAGGTGGGAGTTAAATAACATGGTGAACCGTAAACGCTTGGGCGGTTTTTTGTGGAAACTGTTTTAATCGCACAATTAAATTACCTCGCTTTCATTCAACTGCATCCCCCTTTGCAAAAGGGGGAACGAGGGGGATTTAGCGGGGCAGGTCTCATCACTGAACCATTTTAAATCCCCCTCAATCCCCCTTTTGCAAAGGGGGAGGTGGCGAAGCAACCTTAGCAGGGGTTTTAATGCCCTCCCTACTTTACGACTACCGAAAAAAGTCGTACACGGCAGCGATCACACGCGCCTGCTCATCCTCGCCAATACCGTAATAAAGCGGTAGCCTTAACAACCTATCGCTCACCTGTCGGGTTACGTGCAGGTCGCCGTGCGCGCGTCCATATTTCAGGCCGGCGGGTGAAGTGTGCAACGGCACATAATGGAACACCGCCAAGATTCCGGCGGCCTTGAGATGTGCGATCAAGGCGCTGCGCGTCGCCAAATCATTTAGCAGCAAATAAAACAGGTGGCCGTTTCCGGACACATTACTGGTTGCATCTAGCCCCATTTTGAAATGGCCCGCCGCCGTCAAATCGCGCAACGCCTCGACGTAACGTTGATAAATTTCGCGGCGCGCCGCAATGATTTCTGTGGCGTGTTCCAGTTGCGCGAACAAAAAAGCTGCGATCAGCTCGCTCGGCAAATACGACGAGCCGATGTCCACCCAAGTGTATTTATCGACCTGCCCGCGAAAAAACTGGCTGCGGTTGGTGCCTTTTTCGCGGATGATTTCGGCGCGTTGCACAAAGCGTGCGTCGTTGACCAGCAACGCCCCGCCCTCGCCGCTGATGATGTTTTTGGTTTCGTGGAAACTCAAACAGCCGAGGTGGCCGATGCTGCCGGGACGCTTGCCTTTGTAGTCGGAAAGCAGCGCCTGTGCCGCGTCTTCGACCACCAGCAAGCCGTGTTTTGCGGCGATGGCCATGATTGCGTCCATCTCGCACGGCATCCCGGCGTAATGCACCGGCACGATGGCGCGGGTTTTCTTTGTTACCGCCGCTTCGATCAAACGCTCGTCGAGGTTGAGCGTGTCGGCGCGGATATCGACGAACACCGGCACCGCGCCGCGCAGCACAAAAGCGTTGGCGGTGGAGACAAAGGTGAACGACGGCATGATGACTTCATCGCCGGGTTGCAGATCGCACAATATCGCCGCCATTTCCAACGCGGCGGTGCACGAATGCGTCAGCAAAGCGCGTTTGCAACCAAGATTTTTTTCGAGCCACTCGTGGCAACGCCGCGTGTAAACGCCGTCGCCGGACAAGTGGCCGGAATTGACCGCATCGACGATGTAGTCGAGCTCGCGGCCGATGATGAAGGGTTTGTTGAAAGGGATTTTCATGAGGGCATGCCCTAAAAGCGGGCTTATGTCCAGTTTTCTGAGACTAAACCCGGAACCCGCTTGAATTCGCGGGTATTGTTGGACACCAGCGTGACCTCGAGCGCCAGCGCGTGCGCGGCGATCCACAGGTCGTTGTTGCCGATGACTTGCCCTTTTAGTTCGAGCGCGCCGCGTATTTTCCCATAATGCTCGCCGACTTTTTCATCCGTCGGCAACACCGGGATCCACTCCCTCAATTCATGTAATACGCGCAACGATTTGACCCGGTGCAAACTTTTGGACGCGCCATAACAAAGCTCGCCGTAAGTTATCACCGACATGCCAACCTCGCCCGGGGCCAATTGTTCGAGTCGCTCCAAAATTTTTGTGGAGCGGCGATTGGCGATGTAGATACAGATATCCGTGTCCAACAGATAACGCAGCGCGGTGCGCATGGTAGTAGCGTGACTCATCAATATCGAGACATGAAACGGTGTCTTTTCCCGCCTGCCGTCGTTGCTCGTCGTTGCATATGAATAACTATGCGCCTCCTCGCGCCTAGCCAGACGGAAAAATCCATCCGTTTCATTATGTCCCGATATTGATGAGTCACGCTACTAGGCGCGGCGTTTTTGCGGCGGCGTATCCTTGCGGCCCTCCGCCATAAAATCGGCCGGCAAGCTGGTCAGCAAATCAAAAGCGGCGGCGAGGTTGCGCGATTTCTTGCGCAACACCACATCATCGCCGCGCCGCAAAATCTCCACTTCGTCCGTTCCGAATTGAAAGTCTTTGGGCAAACGCACCGCTTGCGAATTGCCGCTTTTGAATACCCGCGCTGTTCTGGTCATGTTGTTCTGCTCCAATAATGTGCATACGTGGAGTATATACCCGCACCTGACGCTGTTCAAGCTTTGCGCGCCACTAGCAGCAGCGAACCGCCGCAAAAAAATCGTACCCCCAGCCGGATCAGCCCGCGCTCTACGGCGAGAATTTTTTCCAGCGCGAAATTAACGGCGGGGTGCAAACGCAGCTCTGCCATTACGTCGTAATCGTCGCGCACCTTGCGCTGTGTGAGCCGCGAAGCGTACATCAGCGGCAGCAGCAGCGAGACAAACGAGGCCATCTCTACCACTTCAAATCCGGCCTGCGTCACTTTGCGCTTCAACTCGTCGGCGCGGTAGCGGCGCACATGGTGCGCGCCGACATCCATTTCGCTCCATAAAAAAGGGTGCTGCGGCACGGTCAGCAGCAGCCCGCCGCCGGGTTTGAGCGCGGCAAACATTTGCGCCAGCACCGCTTCGTCTTGCTCGATATGCTCGATCACGTCGAACGCGCCGATCGCGTCGAATTCTCCGACAAAAGGAATGCTACGCGCGTCCATTTGAAAAAAAGTGGCACCAGGAACGCGCTGTGCCGCATAGCCCAAGCCGCTGGCAGAGACTTCGCTACCCGATAAGTTGATGTCAGGAAACGTCGCGGCGATGCCGGATAAAACGAACCCTGTACCACAGCCGATTTCCAGCAAGTTTTTCGCGTCGGCAAAATATTTTTTGAGCGCCCACAGGATCAAGCGATTGCGCGCGCGAAACCAGAAATTGCCGGATTCGAGCTGCGCCAGCTCCTGAAAATAGCTGTCCTCAAAACCCTCGCCGCCGCATGCTAATGTGGGCGCGAAAGCAAAATGCCCGTTCAGGCTGGCAGGCTCGAAGCCGCATGTCGGACAAGCCCAACTGGCAGTATCAAACTCGGAAGCGCATCGCACACAACGTTTCATCCCTGGCTGCCGATAATCAGGCCAGCGATCACAAGCGCGATGCCGATGATTTTCGGCGTGGTGATCGGCTCGCTGAAAAATACCCCGCTGGCGACCAGCACCAGCACGAAGGCGAGGCTCATGAACGGGTAGGCGTGCGACAACTGCAATTTGGTCATCGCCGCCATCCAGAACACCGAGGCCAGCAATGCCGCCGCAAACGCGCTGATGACCCATGGGTTGAGCAGCAACGCGAATAAAAATCGCAGCTTGGCATCGGTATTGTCGGGGAACGCGCCCGCGTTGAGCACCTGCCATTTGATGACGACTTGGCCGTAAACGGTCAACAGAATAGTACAAGCGATATAAAAATAGCTCATGGTGTGACGCGGTGATAGCACTCCACCGCCCTCCTGAAACGAAAACCTAACGAAGCATAAAGATTCACCGCGCCCAAATTCGCGGCGGATACCGAACTGGTTATTTCGGCATAACCATCCTCAAACAATTTCTGGCAGAGCGGCATCCACAAATATTTAGCGAGACCCCGCCCGCGAAATTTTTCGGCGACGGCGTGTAGCACCAACGCCGCGCCCTGATGGGCAATAAAACCCGCCGCCTCGCCGCCGTATTGCAGGCCTGTCACCGCGTGGCTCTTAATCAATTGTTTGAGCCAGTTGTCGTAACGCGAGTCGGCCAGGTTCTTGGCGATATTAAAATCGCGGTGGAAGCGCCCATGTGTGAACGCGCCGTGACAGATCGCCAGCAATTCGACTTCGTTCACGGTTTGCGCGAGACTCACCTCGGTATGCGGAAACGCGTGAAACTGGGAGGCGGCGCAATATGGCGTTATCAGCGTGTCGCAATAATAAAACCCTGCCCCGTGCAGTGCGGAACGCAAGGCGGTGTCTAAATGAGCCGGGGCAGTAGTAGTAATCTTCAAGCTGTAGTGGCCTGGAAGTCTCGTGGCAGCGATCAGGCTAGCCGTCGTTATCTGTGCCGCCGCAATGTCCGCCGCTTCGATTTCATAGCAATCGAAGCCAAAGGCGACCGTATCCCAAGGGATTTTTTTAACGGGCAGCGGGCGGGTCATCGAAGGTGGTGTGATTGATGACATAAAGCGGACGTTTTTTGCTTTCGTCGAAAGTTTTGCCGAGATAAATGCCCATCGTGCCGAGGATGCTGATAATCACGCCGCCGATAAAATACAGCGAGACGATGAGGCTGCTCCAGCCGGAAACTGCCGTGCCGTGAACGACGGCATGGTAGATGATGTAGAGGCCGTAAACAAACGCGAGCAGTGCCAGCGTGAACCCGAATTTGATCGCCATCCGCAGCGGTTTATCGGAATAGGCGATGATGGTATCTGCCGCCAGCTTCCACAGCTTGCGGTAGGTGTAAGTCGATTCCCCGGCAAAACGCTCGCCGTGTTCGACCGCGATGCTGGCAGTGGGGAAGCCCAACCAGTTGACGAGACCGCCGAAAAAGCGCAGTTGCTCGCGCATCTGCCGGAACGCGACTACGACTTTACGCGAGATGATTCGGAAATTGCCGCTCTCGCCGTCGTAATCCATGTCGGCAAGATAGCTAAACAACTTGTAAAAAATTTGGGAGGCGGCGCGCTTCAACCACGGGTCGTTGCGCTTGCCGCGCCGCGCCAGCACCACGTCAAACCCTTCCTGCGCTTTGGCGTAGAGACGGGGAATTTCTTCGGGGCGGTCCTGCAAATCGCAATCCATCACCACCACCCACTCGCCGTCGCACGCATCCAGCCCGGCGGTGATGCCGTAGTGCTGGCCGAAGTTGCGCGAAAACTGTATGCCTTTGACGCGCGGATCGCCCGCCGACAACTGTTGAATGATTTTCCACGAATCATCGCCGCCGCAGTCTTCCACCAGGATGATTTCAAAGTCTGCCGTGATTGGCGCGAGCGCATCGTGCAAACGACGATAAAGCTCCAGCAAGCAATCCTGCGCTTTATAGACGGGGATGACGACAGAAAGATGCGGCATGGTCGAGGGGTCAAATAGAATTAGCCACGAATGACTTGGAAAAAACTTTTTAGCCACGGATTAACACGGATTAACACGGATAAAACCAAACCATAAAAAGAAATTGAATTTGTTTTTGACTTCATCCGTGTTCATCCGTGTCAATCCGTGGCTAAAGCCTTTACTGGCTCTCCCGATTCAAATTGTATTCGATACAGTTTGGCATAGAGGCCTTCTTTCGCCAGCAATTCGCGGTGGCTGCCAATTTCCGCGATGCGTCCTTTTTCTAACACCACGATGCGGTCGGCCTTTTCTACCGTGGACAAACGGTGCGCGATGACGATGGTGGTGCGGCCTTGCATCAGTGTTTCCAGAGCGGCTTGGACGTGGCGTTCGGATTTGGAATCGAGCGCGGAAGTGGCTTCGTCCAAAATCAAAATCGGCGCGTTTTTGAGCAGGGCGCGGGCGATGGCGATGCGCTGCCGTTGTCCGCCGGACAGCTTCACGCCGTGTTCGCCAACTTTGGTTTGCAAACCCAGCGGCATGTCGCGGATGAATTCCATCGCGTGCGCGGCTTCGGCGGCGGCGATGATGTCTGCCTCGGCGACGCGCGCGATCACGCCGTAAGCGATATTGGCGGCGACTGAGTCGTTAAACAGCGTCACCTCCTGTGACACCAGCGCGATGTTGGCGCGCAGGCTGGCGAGCCGCAGGCTTTCCAGGTCGTGTCCGTCGAGCAAAATTTTACCGGTAGTCGGATGATAAAAACGCGGGATCAAATTCACGAACGTGGTTTTGCCGCCGCCAGACGCGCCGACCAGCGCGACGGTTTCGCCGGGGGCGACGCTGAGACTGATGCCATCGAGCGCCCAGCGGGTGACAGTTAAATCTGCGCCGGCATCCGCGCCCGACGTTTCATAGCTGAACTTAACATTTTCGAAACGCAACTCGCCGCGCGCGCGGTCAATCAGGGTTGTGCCCGCGTCCGGCTCGTCGTCCTGATCGAGCAGCGCGAACACGCTTTCCGCCGCCGCCAGGCCGCGCTGCAAAAATTCGTTGATGCCGGTGATGCGTTTCAGCGGTGCGGTCAGCATCAGCATGGCGACGATGAACGACACGAACGCGCCCACCGTGGTCTCATCATTGGCCGACTGCGCCGTCGCCAAATAGACAATGGCGGCGAGCGCGACCGCCGCCACCATCTGCACCACCGGCACGCTGAACGCCGCCGCCGCCGCCTGTTTCATGGTGTAGCGGCGCACGCGGTTGGCCTCTTCCAAAAAGCGGTGGCTTTCGTAATCTTGCCCGCCGTAGAGTTTGACCACTTTGTGGTTCTCGATCGATTCCTGCAACACCTGGGTGATGTCGCCCATCGCTTGCTGCGCTTCGCGGCTCATGCTGCGTAGCCTGCCGCTGATGAGGCGCACGATCAAGACGATGACCGGTGCCATCAACAACGCCAGCAGCGCGAGCTGCCAGTTCAAATAAAACATCCACGCCAGCAAACCGGCTATGGTCAGCGTATCTTTCACCATCACCGTGACGACATTGGTGGCTGCGTGGGTCACCTGCGTGACATCGAAAGTGAGTTTGGAAATCAAATTGCCGCTGGCGTGGTCCGCGTAATATCGCGCGGGCAGCAGCAGCAATTTGTCGAACATGGCGGCGCGCAAATCCATCACCACTTTGTTGCCCACCCAGTTGATCGCGTACGCGCTGACATAGCTCGCCACGCCGCGCACCGCAAACAGGGCGACGATGACCAGCGGTACCAACTGCATCAACGCTTTATCCTTGTTGACGAAGGTGCCGTCGAGCATGGGTTTCATCAGCGCGGGCAGCGCGGGTTCGGTGGCCGCCATCACCACCATGCCCAATAGCGACACCGCAAACACACGCCAATAAGGCAGGACGTAAGTCATCAAACGGCGGTAAAGCTGGCTGCTGGTGAGGGGGGAGGCGTTTTGCATGGACGCACAATAGCAGAATTTTGCCAAATCAAAAACCGTTGCGTGGCATCGCCCGTAGGTCGGGCTTTAGCCCGACAACCATTTCGCTGGACGTAGCACGATGTCGGGCTAAAGCCCGACCTACGCCCGACCTACGAATTTATCGCGGCTGATAATGCAGCGACACGAACACGTTTCGGTCGGGCGTGTTGTAATGCTGCGTGAGCTCGTATTGTTTATCCAGCAGGTTATTCAAACGGGCGCGTAGCGCCCAAGCTTTCGACAGCGTGTAAGCGGCGGTGAGATTGAGCAGACTGTAGCCGCTCATGCGGCTGGCGGGCAGCTCCCCGGCGCGATCATAGCGCGCGCCGCTGGCGACCCATTCCGTGCCCAGCTTGATTGCGCCAAAGGCCTTGTCGATGTTGACGCTGGCGTATTCTTTGGCGCGGCGCGGCAACAATTTGCCGCTGGCCTCATCCACCGGGTTCTGGAAGGTGGCCTGCGCGCGCCAATGCCAGCCCTCCGCCTGACCGCGATACGCCCATTCGATTCCCTTGGTGCGGGTGTGGTTCAAGTTCAACATGGTGCTAAAGGTTGCGTCTATCGCGATCAAATCGTCGATGCGGTTATCAAAATACGTCACGGCAAGATGCTGGGTGCCCGACTGAAAATTCACACCGACTTCTTTGCTGTGCGAACGCTCCGGGCGCAAATTGGGATTGCCGCTGAAACCGAAACTCAGCGGATAATACAAATCATTGAACGTCGGCGCTTTGAACGCCTTGCCCGCACTGGCGCGCAGGCGCAGATGCGGGTTGACGCGATAGGCATAGCCCAGCGAACCGGTGTGGTGCACCCCGAATTGGCTGTTGTCGTCACGGCGGACATGAATTTCCCCGGAATGATCGCCAACGGCGCGCTGATACCCCGCAAAAAATGCATTCACGCTGCGCCCGGTTTGCGTGTAAACGGTGCTGCTGGCGACTGTTTGTTGCAGACGCTCCACGCCCGCAGTCACAGTGGCGTTGGTCAGGGTGATTTCATTTTGCCAGGTGAATTGATTTTGGGCGGTGCGAAATGTGCTTGAAAACGCGCCTGTGGTCTCGATCTCATCACGCCCGTTGCCCAGCCGCAGCGTGCTCTGCCAGTGCGGCATCAAACGGTTGCGGCTGTATAGTGACCAGGTAGTCAGCGTCTGCTGATTCACGTCATCCGTGGCCGGGCCGGAATCAAACTGGGCCATCCCCTCACTCGAAAAAAGCTGTGCCCCGGCTTCGTGATCGGCTGAAAAACGCTGCGCCATCTTGGCGGAAAAATTCGTGTTGCGGTAGGCATCGCGGTCGGGGTGATGCTGTCCAAACGGGATGGTCGATTTGGTGGCAGAAAACTCAGCCGCCTCGAGATATCCGAAACCGATGCTCAAGAGCGTATCGCCATTTGTGCCAAAACGGCTGGCGATGCCGCCTTGCGCAGTAGCCGTGCTGTTGCTACCGATACCGGCAGCAACATAGCCCCCCGGCGCGGCTCTACCGCTTTTGGTAAAAATTTGTACCACGCCGCCGATGGCATCGGAACCATACACGCTGCTCAATGCACCGGGGACGATTTCCACGCGTTCAATTTGATGGAGCGGAATATTTTCCAGCGCGGTCAAACCGACGGTGGCAGAATCCACGCGCATCCCATCCACCAGCACCAAAGTGTGGCGCGATTCTGCACCGCGTATGCGCACCGCGCTGATCTGCCCCAATCCGCCGCTGGCGGTAATTTCCACGCCGCCTTTGCTTTGCAGCACTTCGGTCAAACTTTGCGCACCGCTTTGCGCTATTTCTTCAGCAGAAATAAGCGTGGCCGACTGCAAAGTTTGCGAAATTTTTTGTGGCAAGCGCGTGGCGGTGACGATAATTTCGTCATCACTGTTGGCAGCGGGAGATTGCGCCAAGGCGGCGCATGGCAAAGCCAGGGTGAACCAACAAAATAGTGCTGAGATGTTAATACGCATGATTTTCCTTGATTAAAAGCGACTGACACACCGTCAGCCTTTTTTCAAAAAAGGAAATGTCGCAACGAAGATGCGGTGAACGAAACTGACAACCACGGAAAGTCGGTCAGAATACCGCCCCGCGCGGCATTTCCTAACACGCTCAAGGCCGGTATCCGGACTTGTCAGTCAAGTTGATACGGTTTTGTAGGAGCGGGCTTGCCCGCGAAAATCTCGCGGGCAAGCCCGCTCCTACAGACCCAACTTACGCGCATCGCCTTCCCATGAGCTTCACAGTGGCTGAGAAATTTTGCTAAAAATTTCTCCTGATGCGTTTTTACTGACTTACCGTTGCGGAGGCAGTTTGGGCCTCATTCCCTGCGGAACTCACCCAATTCCCGTTCAACTGCGGTTAAATACACCGCAGCACCTCGAACGCGCAAATTATAAGGGATTGCCTCGATCAAAAGCCGCGCTCGAAACAGAAATTTACTGAAAATTGGGCGTGTTGGCGGGATATATTTTTCTATAACTTTGAAACAACATTGAAAAAAGTCTGTTACTACTTGACTTAACAAGGATTTTCAAACTATATTGCGTCCGATGGACGCAGAGCTCAAATCGCTGGAAAGCAAAGTAAATCAAATCGCGCAATTGTGCCAACGGTTGCGCTCAGAAAACTTTCAATTGCGCCAGGAGTTGGCCGCGTCAACCAATGACAAAAAATATCTGGCAGAAAAAATAGATAGCGCCGCCAATCATCTCGAAGCGGTCCTCGCGCAATTACCCGAAGATCCAGCATGAAGCCGGACAGCAAACCCTTGGACGTGAGCATCATGGGGCGCGAATATCGCGTCCTGTGCCCGGATGGCGAGCGCGATTCGCTGCTGCAGGCGGTCGCCTATCTCGACAAAAATATGCGCGACATCAAAGCTGGCGGCAAGGTGGTGGGGATCGAGCGCATCGCCGTCATGGCCGCGCTCAACATCGCACACGAGCTCCTTTCCACGCGCATCGGCGGCGGTTTTGACATGGGCGAATTTAAGGGTAGAATAGACCGCATGGAGGCAACACTGAGCGATGCGATGTCTGAACAAGACAAGCTGTTTTAATTCCAAGTCGCAATCAAGTTGATACGGCGTTGTCGGCTCTTGCCGTGCTATACGCACTGTCTGCGAGCCTCCGCCTTGTCTCAACTTGATTGCGACTTGGAATAAGCTATCGGTTGTTGTTCGAGGACACCTCTAAAAATTCAAGGGCATCTCTATAAATTCAAAGTTCTAAGCAAAACGAGGCGCGAGCAATTGCGACATGGCTGCTGATAACACGCGATTGCGAGCAACGAAGTGTTGCGACGAAATTTGGATTTATAGAGGTGTCCGCAAAGCTTGTCCCCTGCGGTGTTTGTTCTAGACCTATATTCTTGTACCAACTTTGTCAGAATGGGTTGCGAACTAAATGGATACTGTTGTGCGCGTCCAACTCGGAAGTGCCTGATGTGTCCGGCTCGCGACCCCCTTGAACTTCACGGTTCAAGATAAGGGTCTGACGGCATTTGCGGGGGGCTTATTCCGGGCCGCAACCAAGTTGATACCGCGTTGTCGGCTCTTGCCGTAGCGATACTACTGTCTGCGAGCCTCCGCCTTGTCTCAACTTGGTTGCGGCCCGGAATTATTCGCTCCGTGCCGCATTCAACCGAATACCGCGTTGTCGGCTCTTGCCGTAGCGATGCTACTGTCTGCGAGCCTCCGCCTTGTCTTCGTTTGATTGCAGCCCGAAATTGAAGATGGGGTTTTGCTGAAATTTCTGAAAGCGGCTAGGCCGCTTTTTTATTTTTCAGGTTGCAGTTTACCGATCACCTTTCACTATTCACCTTTCACGTTTTTTATGCGCTACTGGCTAATGAAATCCGAACCCTCGGACGTGAGCATCGACGATCTCGCCGCACTGCCAGGGCAAACCATCGCCTGGTACGGGGTGCGAAATTATCAGGCCAGAAATTTCATGCGTGACCAAATGCGCGTCGGCGACAGAGCATTTTTTTATCATTCGAGTTGCGCCGAGCCGGGTATCGCAGGCATCGTCGAAATCAGCAAAGCCGCGTATCCAGACGCGACGCAATTCGATAAAAAAAGCAAATATTTCGACTCCAAAGCCACGTTTGATGCGCCGCGCTGGTTCAACGTCGAAGTCGAGCTGGTCAAAAAAACCCGCCTGTTCGGCCTGGCAGAATTGCGCGGCCACCCGCAGCTCGCGAACCTGCGCATCTTGCAAAAAGGCAACCGCTTGTCGATCACCCCCGTTGATCCGGCGGAGTGGAAGATTATTGTAAGCAAGCTCTAAGCGAATGGAAATTGCATTGGAGTGGTGGCTGGCCTATCTCGCCCTCGGCATTGTGGTTGGGTTTTTTGCGGGGTTGTTCGGTATCGGCGGCGGGCTGATCATGGTGCCGGTGCTGACATTTTTATTCACCGCGCAGCACTTTCCCCCCGAAAAAACATTACATCTCGCGCTCGGCACGGCCATGGCCTGCATCGCGTTTACCGCCCTCTCCAGCCTGCGCACCCACCACATTTACACCGCCGTGAACTGGTCGGTGGTCAAACACTTGACCCCCGGTATCGTTCTGGGCACCCTCCTCGGCTCCACCCTGGCCAGCTTGGCACCCGCCCGTCCACTCGGTATATTTTTTGCGCTGTTCGTTTTTTTTGCGGCCACGCAATCCTTGCTCGATGTGAAACCCAAGGCCAGCCGCAGCCTCCCCGGCAAACTCGGCATGTGGGCGGTGGGCGGCATCATCGGCGGCATTTCCAGCATGGTCTCCATCGGCGGCGGCCTGATGACCATCCCATTTTTGACCTTCTGCAACGTCTCCTTGCGCCACGCCATCGGCACTGCCGCCGCCGTGGGCTTCCCGATTGCGGTCGCCGGAGCCATCGGCTACGCCGCCAATGGCATGATGTATGCGGCGGCGATGCCAGATCAGCTTCCGGCACATAGCCTTGGGTATATTTATTTACCGGCGCTTGGCGGCATCGTTTTGACCAGCGTGCTGACCGCGTCGCTGGGCGCGAAAACCACTCACGTATTGCCTACCAAGGTGTTAAAAAAAGTCTTCGCGGTATTTTTGTATGTGCTGGCGACGAAGATGTTGATCGGGTTGCTGTGATCGCCGTCAGCCGCGCCACACTTGGTTAATCCTAAAAAAGCAGTTTAACCACCAAGCCACCAAGTTCACCAAGGCGCACCAAGGATTTAGAGATCACACATTTATCACCTGATTCCATTTCTAAATCAATAGTGAAATAAATAACGCCGTTCGCCCTGAGCTTGTCGAAGGGCAATTGCACGGTGAAATGTGGTTCGACAAGGCCTTTAGTCCTGAGCGTAGCCGAAGGGTCACCACGAACGGTTTAGGTTTTGAAAATTAGTTTATTATCGAAGTAGAAATGGAATGATGGGTGGGCACAAAAATTCTACGCTTCCTTTGTGCTTCTTGGTGTTCTTGGTGGCTTGGTGGTTCAAATACGGTTTTTAGGTTAATTGTTGATCCTGCCCGCAAGCAACCGCATCACCTGTTCGACGCATTCTTCCAGCGAGTATTCCGCCGTTCGCACCACCAATTCAGGATTTTCCGGTGCTTCGTAAGGCGCGGAGATGCCGGTGAATTCTTTGATTTCGCCACGCCGCGCGCGCTGGTACATACCTTTCACGTCGCGCTGCTCGCACACTTGCAGCGGGCAGTCCACGAAAATTTCCAGAAAGTCACCCGCTGCGAACATGTCACGCAACTTGCCGCGATCGGCGCGCAACGGTGAAATAAAAGCCGTCAACGCGATCACCCCCGCCTCGACAAACAGCTTGGACATCTCGCCGATGCGCCGCAGATTTTCGGCGCGGTCGGCGGGCGAAAACCCCAAATCGCTGCACAGACCGTGGCGCACGTTGTCGCCGTCGAACACGAAGGTTCTGCGGCCTTCCTGGTGCAGGCGTTCTTCGAGCGCGTGTGCCAGCGTGGATTTGCCCGAACCCGACAGCCCGGTGAACCACAGCACCAAACTTTTGTGCCCGTTCAATTGTTCGCGGCGCGCGCGCGTGACGCTGGCGTGGTGCCAGACGACGTTATTTTTAGTATCGGTCATATTCACAACCTAAAAACCGTAGTTTAAGCCACAGAGGACACAGAGGACACAGAGAAAACGCGGGTTTCCGGAGATATTCTGGCTCACCGGATGAGCGAGAAAGACATTTACGTTAAGCATTTGCTTTTCCTCTGTGAACTCTGTGTCCTCTGTGGCTAAATGCTTTTTCTAGGTTCAATGGGGTTTGTGGGACAGTATCTTGTGCCGCGATTGCGGCGCGAGCGAGCCGATCACCATCCACACGGCGGCGGACAGCAGCCCGCCGAGTTGCGGAGGCACCAAGCCTTCGGGGTCGGTAAACTCAAACAGCAGCCAGGTGCCCACGCCAAAAATAATCGCCAGCAGCGCGCCTTGCGTGGTGGCGCGCTTCCAGTATAGCCCGGCCAGCAACGGCACGAACGCGCCCACCAAGGTTATTTTGTAAGCGTTTCCGACCATCTCGTAAATGCTGGAATTGGAGTTGAGCGCGAACAGCGTGACGATGAGGCTGAACCCCACCACCGACAAACGCATGGTGCGCAGCAGTTCGTGGTCGCTCAGATTTTTTCGCAAAAAACGCTTGAGGATATTTTCGGTGAAGGTCACCGATGGCGCGAGCAGCGTGCCGCTGGCGGTGGACATGATGGCGGAGAGCAGCGCGCCGAAAAAAACGATCTGCGCGAACACGGGCGTGTGCTGTAGGATCAACTGCGGCAGAACGTGTTGCGGGTCTTGCGCGATATATTTTTCGACCAGTGCCGGGTCGATCAAGTGCGCCGAATAGCCGAGAAATATCGGCACAAACGCGAACAAAAAATAAAATACCCCCCCCGCCACCGCGCCCCACACCGCGATATGCACGGTGCGCGCCGAGGTGACGCGCTGGAACACGTCCTGCTGCGGGATCGAACCGAGCATCATGGTCACCGCCGCGCCCAGAAACCACAGCATGTCGCGCAAATTGGTTTCCGGGAAAAATTTGAGTTTGCCGGCGTTATCCGCGTGGGCGATCACCACGCCGATGCCGCCAGCCTTTTCGCCCATGATCCAAGCGATATACAGCAAGCCGATGACGATCACCACCATTTGCACGAAATTGGTGTACGCCACCGAATACATGCCGCCGTAGAGCGTGTACACCAGGACGATGCTCGCGCCGACGAGTATGCCCGCCTGCATACTCATCGCGCCGTCGGTCAGCAAATTAAACACTAAACCCAGCGCGACGATTTGCGCCGATACCCAGCCCAGATAGGACGCGATGATGGTGAGGCTGGTGAGGATTTCCACCGTCGGCCCGAAGCGGTTGCGGTAAAAATCGCCGATGGTGAGCAAATCCATTTTGTACAGACGCGCCGCAAAAAACAGACCCACCAGCACCAGACACATCGACGACCCGAACGGATCCTCGACTATCGATCCCATGCCACCTTCAAAAAAGCGCGCGGGGATACCGAGCACCGTCTCCGAACCGAACCAGGTAGCGAACACCGTCGCCGTGACCACATAAAACGGCAGCGTGCGCCCGGCGACCACGTAGTCCCTGGTGTTGTGGACACGCAGCGAGGCCACCAAGCCGATGGCCACCGACAGCACCAGATAGAGTATAACGAACCAAAGCACCATGAGAAATTGGAGTATGCGAAAGAAGCGTGGATTCTACTTGAGGGTTATTTTTTCAACAACTGCGCGAAGTAGGGGCGGGTTCTAAACCCGCCCCTGCACGATGCGCCAAAATCTCAATAAACCGGCGTTTTTTCATGCCGGGCGTTCGTACCAGCCCTGAGTTCGGTTGACGACTCGCACCACCAGCAACATGACCGGCACCTCGATCAGCACCCCGACCACGGTGGCGAGCGCCGCGCCCGATTCAAAACCGAACAGGCTGATGGCGGTGGCGACGGCCAGTTCGAAAAAATTGGACGCGCCTATCAAAGCGGAGGGACACGCGATATTGTGTTTTTCGCCGACCGCGCGGTTGAGCCAATAGGCCAAGGCCGAATTAAAGAGCACCTGGATCAGGATAGGTACGGCCAGCAGGGCAATGATGAGCGGCTGCTGCAAAATGGCCTCCCCCTGAAAGGCGAAAAGCAGCACCAGCACGGCCAGCAAAGCGGCAATCGACCACGGGCCGATTTTTGTCATGGCCGCGCCGAAAGCCGCCTGCCCTTTTGCCAGCAGCGACTTGCGCCAGAATTGGGCTAGGATAACCGGGATCACGATATAGAGCACGACCGAGGTGATGAGCGTCACCCAAGGCACGGTAATCGCGGAGATGCCCAGCAGAAAGGCCACCAGCGGCGCAAACGCCACGACCATGATGCTGTCGTTCAAGGCGACTTGCGTGAGCGTGAACAGCGGATCGCCACCGCTGAGCCGACTCCATACAAACACCATCGCCGTGCAGGGCGCGGCGGCAAGCAGGATCAGCCCGGCGATGTAGCTGTCGATCTGGTCGGGGGGTAGCAGCGGCGCGAACAGGCTGCGGATGAACAACCAGCCGAGAAAGGCCATCGAAAACGGCTTGACAAGCCAGTTCACGAACAGCGTCACCCCTATGCCTCGCGAATGCTGCCGCACCTCATGTAGCGCGGAAAAATCCACCTTCACCAGCATCGGAACGATCATCACCCAGACCAGCAGGCCGACCGGCAGATTGACTTGTGCGAACTGCATGCGCCCGATGGCCTGAAAGACACCCGGTAGGAGTTGGCCCATGGCGATACCGGCGACAATGCATAGAAATACCCACGCCGTCAGATAGCGCTCAAACACGCTCAGCGGTGCGTCTGCCGCTTTATTCGGGGGTGCCACACATTGAGCAGACATGGATAAAGCTCCTCCGGTGATGGGGTCACGCAGCTCCAGCAGGCAACCCAACATGGGAAATTTCCCCACGAACTGTATCGCTATACATGGAAAATTTTTCCGCAAACGCGCTTAACGATCCTGTTTGCCCGTGGCAGCGGCGCGATAAAAAAAATAAAGGATGCCCGCGATTCTACTAGGGAAACGCTGATTTATTCAACCTCGATCCAACATTCATGGGCTAAAAAAATACTTGACATGGGAAAATTTCCCACGTAAGCTGCTTCTGCGGGTGGGAAATTTTCCCTTTTTTGATTATCTGAAAGGAGAACGACATGAACCAAATTTTTCTGAACAAAAGCCGGTCGCTGATCGTCGCGGCCACGTTGCTGCTATTGCAGGCTTGCGGCGGCGGGGGTGGTGGGGCTGGCACAGTCTCTTCGACAGTCAGCGGCACGGCGGCGGTGGGCGCGGCGATCATCGGCACGGTGACGCTGAGAGATAGCAACGCCACCACCGCCGACAGAACGGCACTGACCTCGGCAACGGGTGCTTACAGCATTGATGTGAGCGGCCTGACTGCACCTTTCATGTTACGAGTGACGGGCATGGCAGCGGGTACTGCTACTAGCTACACGCTACATTCAGTCGCCAGCGCGGCGGGCATCACCAACATCACACCGTTCACCGATGCGATTGTTGCCAGATTAGCCAGCGCGATGCCGGGAACAGCAGCAGCAGATGCGGCCGCGTGTTTTGCCGATCCCGCCACGTGTAATTTCGCCACGACATTCACCCAAGCCAACCTGAATATGGCCGAAGCCGACGTGCAGGCGATGTTGGTGGCTGCCGGCATTACGGGGATGAGTGCCGCCAACATTGATTTGATGAGCACATCATTTACCGGCGGTAGCCATGCTGGCATGGATGCGATGCTCGATCAGTTTGCAACGATGACCATGCCCGCTGGCGATGTCATACTCACCTTTGCGGACGGGAGCACCACCACCGTCACCATCGCCGCCAACAGCACCCCGCAACAGATTATGGATGCCTTCGCGGGGATAGACTTCTCCACGGTTACCGGGGGAACATTCACCGGCGCGAGCGGGATTGCGTTCACCGGTACGGGTGGCTTCACAATGCCGACGGGTCAGTTTGGGACGATGACCATGACCCCTGGCACGGTTACGCTCACCGATGCAAATGGGGCCACAGTCGCCACCGTCGTTATCACTGCCGACAGCACCCCGGAAACCATTCGAGCCGACTTCGCGGTAATTGACTTCACCACGGTTACCGGGGGATCGTTTATACCTGCGTAGTATAACAATGTCTATGGCCACAACCTGAGACAGGGTGGCCTGCATCAGAAAAAGTCCCGCGAGGCATCGCCAAGCGGGATTTTTTTCGACTATCGCTCCCCCCTTTGAAAAAGGGGGGCAGGGGGGATTTGCGGTGGTCGTTAAGACCGCAAATCCCCCTCAATCCCCCTTTTGCAAAGGGGGAGGTAGTTTTGTAGCGTGCGCCATGCGCACGAAACACACCGCAGTTCGTGCGCACGGCGCACGCTACACCCCCCTAAAACCCTTTGGAATAAACCATCCCCCCGCCCCAATCCGGGCTGCTGCGGGTCGTGCCTTTCAACACGTAAAGCTGAATTTTTGATTCGGGCAGCAGTTTGTAGCTCACAAACGCGCTCAACTCGCGCGCGGGGGCACCTGCCGCGCTGCTGGCTTGGCGCAAGTCGAGCGCTGCCCCGGCGGATGCCGTCGCAGAAAAACGATAACCGCAGCCCAGAGATCCAAACCAGATATTGTTCAAATTGACCCCGGCGGGTTCACCCAGGGCGCGATAGCCGAGGGTAGCGAACACGCTGGCTGGCGAATGCGAAAAACTTTTGAACATATCGGCTTGCAGCGCGTAATCGTTTTTGCCGGTGCCCAGCCCGCGGGTTTCGTCGGCAGTGGCGAATTTTATTTTGCCGGTGAGGTCGATGCCGTAGGCCGCACCGGGGTCGAAATGCGCTTTCCAGGTTGCGCCCGCGACCACGTCGCCCATCCCGGCTTCGGTTCTGCGAACAACCGCCGCGCCGGGAATCACGATGATTTGACCGGGGGTACCCAACACGTTGCCGGGGCCGGTAATGCGCAGATACGGTGCAGTCAAGCGCAGCGCCCA
>Ga0209824_10000712_pt1 | contig 20189 bp, 18 predicted proteins | sample VDWuncwatermetaG_FD_184124 | JGI IMG/M metagenome (GOLD analysis project Ga0209824, IMG submission 184124) | Wastewater microbial communities from Netherlands to study Microbial Dark Matter (Phase II) - VDW unchlorinated drinking water (SPAdes)... ... | reverse complement strand
GCTTAAAGTAGTCCCACCCGTAAAGATTCACCAGCGCCAGCATGTAAGTCGCGATGCTTCCGCTGTACCCGGGGTGAGCGGTCACGAGCTTCCCTTTCCACTTCGGATCGAGAAGATCTTTCCATGTCTTGGGCGCATCTCCACTGGGGAGAAGCTTGGAGTTGTAAGAGATCACGATGAGGAAGGCTCGCCACCCGAAGGCGATCCCATCCGAGTCTCGGAAGCTTTCAGGAAAGCGCTCAGCCCCGGCAGGCGTGTATTTGGCCAGCATCCCCTTTTTCTTCAAAAGCACGTAGTGGCCGGCATCGGAGGAGTTAAAGACGTCGGCGTTCTTGATCCCTGCGCCCGCCTCCTGCATGAGGCGCTGAAGAATACGCTCCGAGCCTGAGCGCTGAACTTCTACTTTGATTCCAGGATAAATCTGCTCGAAGAGTTTGGTAACCCGCTCAGCGGTGAAGAGAGCCGCCCCTGTGTACCAGACGATCTTCCCTTCCCGCCGCGCCTCGGCAAGCCTTGCGTCCTGGGACAGGCATGTCCCGGCCATCAGTGAGACCATCAGAAAAGCGGCCAGCGCTACACTCCATACGCTCTCACATCTTTTCGCGTGCATCGTCGTCTCCTCCTCCTACTCTTACGGCTCCCGCGTCTCCTTAAGCGCTTCCTCGTTGGGATCGAGCCCCAGGCCTGGCCGCTCTGTAAGGGTGACGCTGCCGCGCGAGGGCTTTGGCGGGTCCCTATAAATCATCTCCCCCGTCACCCACATCGGCACGTGAAACTCCACTCGCCACCCGTTTGCCACGCCCGCGATCAGGTGCATATTGTGGTGCGGCCAACCTCCGCCGTTGGCAATCGGCACGTTGTAGGCCTGCGCCATGGCCGCAACCTTCACTCCCTCAGTGTAGCCGCCGACATAGACGACGTTGGGCTGAAGGATGTCTACCGCTTCGTGAACCAGGAGCTCCCGGTGGCGCCATTTGTGTCCCTCGTTCTGACCCGCTGAGATGGGTATCCGCGTCTGCCGCCGGAGATTCGCAAGGAGTCGGGCGTCATTCCCGTGGACAGGCTCCTCAAACCAGGTGATCCCGAAGGGTTCGATTCGCTTGGCCAAGTCCAAGGCGTAGGGGAACGAAAAGAGATAGTTGGCGTCAACCATCAGCTCCACCTTCTCGCCTACGGCCTCACGGACCACGCGTACGCGGGCCGCATCCTCGGAGGGATCTTGGGCGCCGTTGATTCCGACCACCATCTTCAACTTATCGTACCCTTGGGCGGTAAAATGTTTTGCGACTTCCACGAGCTGCTCCCGGCTATACTCGAGCAAGCCGAACGTAATGTAGACAGGAATGCTCACGCTGTAACCGCCCAGGAGCCGCCAGACCGGTTGGTTCAGGTGCTTCCCCTTGACGTCCCACAACGCAATATCCACCGCGCTGACGGCAGAGGACCAGGCGCCGGTCTGAGCCCGGGGATTCAGCCGGTAAAAAAGATCGTGCCAGTGGCGCTCCGTAGCCAATGGATCCTTGCCAATAAGAAGCGGCGCCATTTCCTTATTAATAAGCTCTCTCACCGCGAATCGCTGGATCGGCCCTGAAAGGCCGTAGCCTATTAAACCGCTGTCCGTCTCCAGCCGCACAAAAACGATGTCGCGTATGATCGGCTCTCGCAGCAGGGGCACAGGCGCCGGAACACGGTGGGTTGTCGCTTCGATACGAATAATCTTCATGAGCCTCTCTTTCCGTGTTTTCCCCTTGCCTCGTGAAGCGTGGCAGATGAAAAGCCGACAGCACGACGTATAATATCCTTCTCAGGGCGAACGATCTCTTTGGACTCGATCACAGCCATCCCTTAGCGGCGTTGGAGTTCATGATATTTGTACTTTTTTCGCGCTTCATCGAGTCGCGCACCTGCCAATGACTCGGCAAGGATTCTCTCCTCGGCCTCTGAGATAGACCGGGCGAGCGATAAAATCTCTTCTTCTTTCTCTCTTGGCACCACAACAACTCCGTCATCGCTTCCAATTAAGATGTCCCCTGGGCGCACTTGGACATCACCCAGGGAGACTGGGACGTTCATCCCGTCCACCTGTACCCGGTCCTTTCCCGTGCGCATGAACTTGCCTCGACTAAAAATTGGATACCGAAGCTCATAGCTGCGAGCGACGTCGCGGCAGACCCCGTGTATGACCGTTCCGGCAACTCCCCGCTTATGCGCAAGTGAAGTTAAAATATCCCCCCAGACCGTGCAATCGAGCCTTCCGGCATTGTCGAGCACCACCACATCCCCAGGAGGCACATCGTCGATGTAATCGCCAACCGTCCCTTTTACGACCCCCACCGGGATGTACTTGATAGTAAAAGCTCTTCCCACCATGCGGTGACCCGCCGCCAACGGTGCAATACCCAGACAGGCGCCATGCAAGCCTAAACGATCCAAGGCATCTGAAACAGCCGCCGCTGAAAGCTTTTTGAAAGCCTCAACGTAAGCATCCATACCCTACTTCTCCTTTTCTTTGATCAACATGGACTCGTAACCGAGGCTCTCCATTACCTCGACAACAGAGCGGCCACTGCGGATCGCCTCCGCCATTTTGGCTTCGTGTTTCGCGATGGCCTCGGCCTCGGCGATAGTCTCTTTTTCTCTGGGCCGGGAAATGAAAATAACTCCGCTCCCGTCAGCGACCACGAGGTCACCCGGGTGCACCTGCACCCCAGCAAACTGGACTTCCTCGTTGACCGAATCCTGCATGATGCGACCGCGAGCTGTAATCGGTACAACAGCGCGCGCAAAAACAGGAAATCCTACGTCCCGGCTCTCATCTACGTCTCTGCAGGCTCCATCTATGACGACACCGCTAAGCCCTTTGATCCGAGAGGCCAAAGAGAGAAGCCCGCCCCAGGCAGAAACGTCCAGCCTACCTCCACTGTCCACAACAATCACGTCCCCAGGCTGAGCAGCGTCAATCGCGGGAGTGCAGAGGTGCTTTTTCGGCCTTTCTAACCCTACAGGTTTTACCCTCACGGTAACGGCACGACCCACGATACGCGGGCAGGGCCACACGGGGCGAATCCCGATGGTCGCACCTCTTAGCCCCAAACGATCTAAAGCGTCCGACACCGCACAGGTGTCGAGCTTGGAGAGGCGGTTTGCCGATTCGTCTTGGGCCATGGGATCCTCGTGGTTAAAGCTTTAGTTTGAAGAGCTTTATGACATTCTCAGATTCTGAGCAAATAACTTACCGAAGCAAAGGCTGTCAAGGGGACCAAAAACTTGACAGAGGAGGTAACGAGCTTTCTGTATTCTCAAATCCTCCAAAGAAAAAAGAGATATTCCTCTGTCACACCAAGTCCCCTGCCTGATTTAAGGTCTAAAATCCGTTTCAAAACTAAGCTCTTCCCTGTTGTTTTGATCGCAATAGTCAATACAAGAACGTTTCATATATGAACTAACTGCCTGATTTTATTACTTTTTTTCATAGAATTTCCTTGCAAAGAAAGTATCATCTGGTTATATGCTGTGGCTAGGACGTAGTTGAAGTGAGGCACAAGATTTCGGTAATAAGAAAGCTCAAACCTCTTATCGGTCTCGGTTTGAATCTCATCTTACTTTCCGCGCCTGGAGCACAAGCGCAAACGGATTGGAAGAGTGAGTGGGAAAAGTCTCTTGCTGCGGCACACGCAGAGGGGAAGGTCACGGTCTACGCGCCACCGGGCAAGCAGTATCAGGACGCGATCATGTCGTTTCAGGAGTACTATCCCAAGATCAAGCTCAACTATGTTCCCGGCTCCGGCACCAACAACGCGCAGCGCCTCTTGACCGAGCGCCGCGCGGGAAAGTATCTGGCCGACGCGTTTGTTGGGGGATCAGGGACAATGATCCTGGTGCTGTTCAAAGGCGGCGTGCTTGAGCCGATCCCACCACAGCTTATCCTTCCCGAAAGTAAAGACACGTCGGCTTGGTTCGAAAAGAAGCATCACTATGCGGATTCCGAAAATCAGTATGTTCTCATGATGCAGGGTAGCGTACAGTTAGACCTCGGCGCCTATAACACCAACTTGGTGAATCCCGCCGAGGTAAAATCGTTCTGGGACATTCTTCAGCCGAAGTGGAAAGGAAAAATGGCTGCCTTTGACCCGAGGGACCGAGGTCACATCCAACGCATGCGCGCTCTCTACTATAATCCGGTTCTCGGTGGTGAGTTTCTGCGCAGGCTGTTCGAAGAAATGGACGTCACCCTGGGAAGAGACCAAAGGCAATTGCTGGATTGGGTGGCAGGGAGAAAATTTCACGTATACCTGTTCGCCACCAGCAGCGATGTGGAAGACGCCAGAAAAAAAGGCCTTCCCGTAGGAGTTCTTTATGGTCTGCCGCGAGAGGGCTATATGTCCGGCCAATTCGGGCACATCGCGCTGATTAAACAGATGCCGCATCCCAATGCGACCAGGGTTTTTCTTAACTGGATTCTGTCGAGGGAAGGGCAGATTCAGTGGCAGAAGAAAACCGATAACAACTCATTGCGCATGGACATCCCGAAAGAGATGTTAACCGACCAGCGCGAGGTTCCCAAAGCGGGAGAGAAGTATCTCAACGCGAGCCTTCCCCAATACGAAGATGTGAAGCCGGTCTTAAAGATCGTCGAGGCCGCCTTGGGAAAGGCAGGCAAGGAATAAACGGCGAGAGGAGGAAAGGCCATGTTGACCAGGGAAGAGAATGAGATGTTGACGCGTGTCGGATCGGGGACTCCGGCCGGTGAGCTTTTGCGCCGCTACTGGCTTCCCATCTCCATCGCGCAGGAGCTTACCGAGGAGAGTCCGACGAAGTTCGTGCGCGTCCTCAGCGAGGATCTTGTATTGTTCCGCGACAAGAGCGGAAGAGTGGGTCTGCTGGAGGATCGCTGTTCACACCGCGGCGCCTCTCTTTCATATGGACGGGTGGAGGAGAGAGGGATCTCCTGCGCCTATCACGGTTGGCTTTACGACGTCGAAGGCAATTGTTTGGAAACTCCTCCCGAGCCGGCGGGAAGTAAGTTCTGTCTGTCGGTCAAGCATAAGGCTTATCCCGTGCAGAAATCCACCGGGCTTTACTGGGCCTACATGGGACCCCAGCCCGCTCCTGTCATCCCAAAAATCGACGTCTGGGCCCGGAAAGACGGCCGTAAAAAGATCTTCATTCAGCCCCGTCTCGACTGCAATTGGTTCCAGGCGATGGAAAACTCCGTGGATCCGGCCCACCTGCAGATCCTGCACCAGGAGACGGCCCTGGATGCCAAACACCGGCGGCCTCCCAGCACGACGCGCGGCTTCACCGATGACATTGAGAGTTTCGAGTTCCATGAGGTCCCGTTAGGGATCATGAAGAAACGAACTTATAAGAACGGCGTTATTGATGAGCACCCGTTGATCTTTCCCAATATTCTGCGGCAGGGCAACGGGGCTCAGATACGGGTGCCGACGGATGACGCGCATACCATGATCTTCATAGTGCGTTTCTTCCCGAACCCGGACGGAAAAATCATCGAGGAAGAAGAGCCGCAAGTCGAGTACGTTAAGACCTACAAAAGTCCTCCCGACGGACTCCATCCTTTCGCCCGATTCAGGACGGATGAGGTTCAGGCGCAGGACCACATGGCCTGGGAAACTCAGGGACCGATCGCCGACCGCACGCGCGAGCGGCTCGCTACTTCCGACCGCGGCATCGTTATGCTGAGGGAGATGTTCAAGCGGGAGATAGGGCGGGTCCAGCAAGGGCAGGACCCTAAAGGCATCATCCGGGATCCGGAACATGCGATCATCGACACCAAGGTGATCGAATCGATCAGAGAGATGACCTACTGGAGAGAAGGCAGAGACACGGGAGTCTCCCGGCGGGTGGGATAGGAAGGTGGGGAGATAGCAGGCAACGATGGTCAACCTGGACGAAGCGCGCGAGCTGGTGGCCCGCTCGTGCCGCATTCTCGGCAAGCTCAACATGACCAAGGAGCCGAGCGGCCACGTCAGCGCGCGGGTCCAGGGAGAGAATGCCATCCTGATCAAGGCGCGCGGTCCGGGTGAGTCGGGGCTCAGGTTTGTGACCGCGCGGGATTTCATCACCGTGGATCTCGGCGGCAGGAAGCTCGAAGGTCCGGATGATCTGGAAGCGCCGCAGGAGGTCTTCATCCATACATGGATTTACCGCGCGCGACCCGAGGTTCAGAGCGTGGTCCACGTTCACCCGTCGACGGTCGTCCTGTTTACGATTTGCGATCTGCCGCTGCTGCCGCTTTTCGGTGCCTACGATCCGAGCGCGCTGCGCCTTCTGATGGAAGGAGTGCCGACCTACCCGAGAAGCGTCCTTGTGTCCAACGACAGGTTGGGAAAAGAATTCGCCGACGCCTTGGGAAGACAAAGCGCGTGTCTCATGCGTGGGCACGGGATCACCACGGTAGGTCCAAGTATTCAAGAAGCGACGCTGACGGCTATCAAGCTCAATGATTTGGCGGAGATCAACTACCGGGGACGGCTGCTGGGCAATCCACGGCCGATTCCAAAGGAAGACATGGAAACGTTCTCGCCGGCGCCCGAAGGCCGCAAATCGAGCGCGCACAGCGAGTCCGCCTGGCGCTACTATTGCAATCTCCTCGATGAATCAATAATCTCACCGGCTGCAATAAGCGCTGAGAGGGATGGCAAAACCCGTTCTTGAATTTTTGGAAGTCACCAAATGCTATGGGGACTTTACCGCCGTAGACCGCATGAGCTTCACGCTCTCAGCGGGCGAGTTCTTCACCCTGCTCGGCCCATCCGGGTGCGGCAAGACCACGACGCTCAGGCTGGTGGCGGGCCTGGAGGAGCCGGACGCGGGAGAGATTTTTCTCAAAGGCGTTCCGATCGCTTCTCAGGGTCCGCGGAGAGCCGGCCGAGTCGCTGCGCCGAAAAGTCATTGAGGCCTTGGGCCTCGTGGGGCTGTCCGGCTTCGAAGAGCGCGGCGCGACGAACCTGTCCGGCGGGCAACAGCAGCGAGTCGCATTGGCACGGGCGTTGGCTTACACTCCGACGATTCTGTTGCTGGATGAGCCGCTGTCCAACCTGGACGCCAAGCTGAGGGAGCAGATGAGGGTTGAGCTGCGCGCGCTGCAGCGGAGGCTCAGCCTCTCCGTGCTGTACGTAACGCATGACCAGAGTGAAGCGATGACGCTATCGGATCGGATCGCAGTGGCGCGACAGGGAAGGTTGGAGCAGATTGGAAACCCGGTAGAAATCTACGAGAAGCCCGCGACTTCCTTTGTAGGAGATTTTCTCGGTCGGACCGTTGTGCTCGAAGGCACGGTTAGAAAGAGCGGGCAGGGTCTCTTCGTGGAGTTCAGCGACGGCGGCGACCGGTTGAGTATTGGCGAAAACCACCACGGGAGCTTCGCTGAAGGCGAGACTGTCCGGGTTGTTTGCCGGCCCGAGGACATTCAGATCCTGCCGAACGGTCCGGCAGGGCCGAATCAAGTAAAAGCTAAGGTCAACGAAGTTGCTTACCTCGGCGACCGTCTGGAGTACACCGTCGGCGTGTGCGGGCGGACCCTGGTGCTCTTCGGTGGAAAACAGGGGCGCTATCCGGCGGGCGCCGAGATTCGCCTCGTGTTTGACCCCGCACATCTTGCGCTCCTCAGATTGGAACAATGACCTCGATTGCAGCAACTGCTCCGGCCGGGATCAGGTTCGGTCGCTTCCGTCTCGCGGAATTCGGCGCGCTGCTGTTTTTCACTCTGATGATGGGGCTGCCGGTCGTCTTTCTTCTGCTGAGCAGTTTCAATGTCGCCCCTCCGAGCAAGGAAGCCGTATTCGGCTTTGGCAACTGGAGCCGCGCCTTCAGCGACCCCGGAACGCTCAGCGCCCTGTGGATGAGTTTTCTCCTTTCGGTGACCTATCTCATCCCGGGGATGATTCTCTCCGTGATCATGGCCTGGCTCATCGCGCGCACCGATATGCCGGGCCGGAACCTCATCGAGTTTCTCTGCTGGTTCGCTTATTTCGTTCCGGATTTTCCTCTGGTCCTTGCATGGATCCTGCTGCTCGACCCGAGTTTCGGTTTTTTGAACAGCGCGGCGGCCGCGCTGCCATTCGTTCAGGCTCCGTTGTTCAACCCCTACAGCTTCTGGGGCATCGTATGGGTTCACCTCGCCACCGGCGGCGTCTGGTTCAAGGTGATGCTTTTGACGCCGATCTTCCGGCGCGTCGGGGCGACGTTGGAGGAGGCCGCGCGCGTGGCCGGAGCAAACAACCTCACCGTGCTCTGGAGGATCAGCCTTCCCGTGATCCTCCCGGCGGTCCTGGCCGTGGCCGCCCTGAGCTTCATCCGCGGACTGGAGTCTTTCAACACCGAGCTTCTGCTCGGCACGCCGGTCGGAATCTACGTCTACGCGACGAGGATCTATGACTACACTCGCTACGAGCCGTCCGCGTACGGCGAGGCGACGGCGTTGGGCTCGGTCTTTCTCGTGGTGCTGGCGATTCTGGCCTTTTTCTACCAGCGGCGCCTCAAAGGCAAAAAGTTCACGGTCGTGACCGGCCAGGGATATTCGACTCTGCGAGTGAAACTTGGGAGGTGGAGGTATGCGGCGCTGGGAGGTTGCCTCGCCTACTTTGCGGTGATGATGGCGCTGCCGCTCAGCTTTCTCTTGCTCGGCTCCGTGATGCGGCGCTACGGCTTCTTTAACCTCCGCTCTCCCTTCAGCTTGGTTCACTGGCAGAATCTCCTCGCTGACCCGCTTTTCTTCCTCGCGCTCAAGAACAGCCTGGTGATCGCCGCGATCACCGCGCTGGCGAGCGTCGCGCTCTATTCCACCATCGGCTATCTGCTCGCCGGCAGAAAGATTCGCAGCGCGCCGCTGCTCGAGATGCTCACCTGGCTGCCCTGGGTGGTGCCCGGGATTCTTATGAGTCTCGGCCTCTTGTGGATGTTTCTCGCCACTCCGCTGCGCTCGCTGCTCTATGGATCGGTGTGGGGGATCGCGCTGGCGCTCACCATCAAGGAAAGTCCGGTCTGCACACAGGCGTTCAAGGCGGCTTTTTTACAGCTCGGCGCGGAGCTGGAGGAGGCCGCCAGGGTGAGCGGAGCTTCATGGTCGTATACCTATCGGAGAATTCTCGCGCCGCTCGTCGCGCCGGTGGCGGCGACAGTCGGCCTGATCAGCTTCGGCAGCGCGCTCACCAGCATCAGCACGCCCGTGCTGCTCTACAGCGCGCGCTCCCGGCCTCTCGCCATCCTGCTCATGGAGTACAGCTTCACCGGCGAGGTCGAGCGCGCTGCCGCCCTGGGCCTGTTGATCACCGCGATCGTCTCTGTAATCATGCTGGTCGGGAGAAAGTTTGTCCTGCCCCTCACGGGGAGCATGGAGAAAGGATGAAGAATAAAGGCAAAAGTAAAAAGGCAAAAGGCAAAAGAAAAGACACCATGGAATTGTTCCTGGCCACAGTGGTTTTTTTGCTGCTGCCTCTGACGGCGGCAAGCGCGCAGCAGAAAGATTGGGAAAAAGACTGGAACCAGACGCTCGCTGCGGCAAAGAAAGAGGGCTCGGTTGTGGTCGTGGGCTCGCCTGATCCGGTCATGCGCGGCGACATCATACCCAAATTTCAGGCGCGCTACGGCGTCCCGGTCGAGTTTCTGGCGGGCAGATCGAGCGAGATCGTCGCCCGCATCAGAACGGAGCGCGCCGCGGGAATCTATTCGGTGGATGTATTTTTGTCCGGGCCCGACACAACCGCCACCGTGCTCTACCCGGAAAAGATGCTCGATCCTCTGAAACCTCTTTTGGTGTGGCCGGAAGTCGTCGAGGCCTCCAAGTGGAAGAAGGGCAAGCCCCGGCTCGTCGACCCGGAGGAAAAATTCATCCTGCGTCCTTTCAGCAGCGTCTCCAGCCTTCTCTTCATCAATACCGATTTCGTCAAGCCGGAAGAGATCCGGGCCGCCAAGGACCTGCTCAATCCGAAATGGAAGGGAAAGATCTCGACCGAAGATCCCACGACGACCGGCGCCGGCGCCAATCTGGCCGCCCGCTTCCACCACCAGCTCGGGGCCGATTTCGTGAGAAAGCTCTACATCGAGCAGCGGCCGGTGAGCACTCGCGAGCGCCGGCAGTTCACCGATTGGCTCGCGCGCGGCACTCAGCCGATCTGTCTCAACTGCCGCGAGGATGACGTAAGGCCTTTAGAGAAGGAAGGCTTCAAGCTCCTGGAAGTTTTCGGACTGACGGACCTCGGTCCGGGTATCAACGGCTCTCCATGGCTCATGAGTGTCGCCAACCGCGCGCCGCACCCGAATGCCGCAAAAGTTTTTGTGAATTGGATGGCATCCAGGGAAGGGATCGAGCTATACTCGCGCGGCTACGGCAGCGCGACCCTGCGCACGGACGTGGACGAGTCGTTTTTGAATCCCGGAAATATCCCGCGCGCGGGCGTCAAGTACTTTGACGACACCGAGTGGAGCTGGGTGGTTACGGGGAGACAAGAAAATCGGGAAAAGGTATGGAAGTTGTTGAAAGAAGGCAAAAGGCCGTAGGTGGCAACATGGTTGAGTTATTGCTTATTGCCCGCTGCATATAGTGTGATGGCTGATAATTAAGACGAGAGGAGATTATGGCGGGAGAAAAAAAGATTCGGATCTTTTACCGGGCGGCGGGCCATGTGCCTCTGTGGAAGGTGATGGAGGAGGGAGGGTTTCTCGAAAAACACGGGCTCGACATCGAGCTTGGCTCCAGGGAAGGTCTGCGAGAGAAGGCGCTGCAGGAGTTGAGGGCGGGAGAGCTGGATATTATCTCCGGCAACCACCATAACCTCTACGCCCCACGAGCGTTGAAAGGCGAGCCGTTCGTACACATCGCCCAGACCAATAATCTATGGAAAGAAAATTGGTTGGTGGCGCGCGCCGGCATTCGGGGGATTAAAGACTTAAAGGGGAAGCGCGTCGCTATGGACGACTTCCACAGCCATACCGGGCTGAACGTCTGGCGCTACCTGCAGATTCACGGCCTGGAGGAAGGGAGAGATGTGGAGTTGGTCGACGGCGAGAGAAAAGGGTTGGATCGGGTGCGGAAGGTGATGTCAGGGGAATATGACGCGACATTTGTGCGGGCCGTCGAGCAGCTTCGGGCGCGGGCGCTCGGGGCCAACGTGATCGAGCTCTCCTCCATGCCGATGATCGAGGGGGTGACGATCACCACGACGACGACCTATGTGAATCGTCATCAGGACGAGGTCCGCCGTCTGCTTCTTGCGCTGGTAGATGCGGTCCACTTTTTTAAGACCCGACGGGAGGATACCCTCAATATCTTTGAGAAGAGCTGCCGCGATGTCCTTAAATTTCAGTCGGAAGAAGAGATGGCCTTATTCTACGACAACCAGGAAAAATCTTTGGAGCGAAAACCCTACCCCACCGCTGGGGCGATTGAGAATGTCTTTGCCTTGGCTGTGAGGGAAAGCCCGGAGATTCGAGATTTTAATCCCCTCGCCCTGTGGGATCTGCACTACGTTCGTGAAATCGACGACAGCGGTTATATCGACCGGTTGTATGCGACCAGTTAGCGCCCATGCGCAGGCGGTGTCAGAGCGCATGACGACAAGTCATCGGAGCCGCTATGTCCGGACGGGGCTCGTCTTACTGACGTTGGCTCTCGGCGCCGATCTTTGGGCGCAGTCGGACTGGAAGAAGGAGTGGGAGAACGCTCTGCAGGCGGCAAAGAAGGAAGGGCAGGTTAGCATCTATATCTACCGCTACGAGCCGGTGCTGGAAGCATTCAAGAAAGACTATCCGGAGATCAAGGTATTCGCTGTGACCGGAACCGGCGCGCAGCTCGGCACCAGGATCGTGACGGAAAGAAGGGCGGAAAAGTACATCGCCGACATCTTCAGCGCAGGGCCCAACTCAGCCTTCAACATCCTTTATAAGGCAAAAGCCCTCGATCCGCTGAAGCCGGCCTTCATACTCCCCGAGGTTTTGGATGAGTCGAAGTGGTACGGTGGAAGACATAATTTCGTCGACACGGAGGGAAAGCACATCTTCGGCTACCTGGCCAACTCCAGCTCGTCTCAGCTCTACTACAACAGCAATCTGGTGCAGGCGAAGGAGTTCAAATCCCATTGGGATCTGGTCAATCCGAAATGGAGGGGAAAGATTGTCTCGCTCGATCCCAGGCTCACCGGCCTGGGACAGACGATGCAGTTTCTCTACTATCACCCGGAGATCGGCCCGGAATTCATCAAGAAATTTTTCGGCGGAATGGAGATGACCTTCAGCAAAGAATTCCGCCAGATGACCGACTGGATGTCGCAGGGTAAATTCGCCATCTGTGTCGGCTGTAAAGACACAGATCGGGCGAAGAATCAGGGCTTGCCGGTGGATAGCTTCGACACAAGCCTGTGGAAGGAGGGCGGAAGCTTTTCCAGCGGCGGCGGCAGCCTGAGTCTGCTCAACCGGGCGCCTCATCCCAATGCCGCGAAGGTTTTTATTAATTGGCTGCTCTCCCGCAAGGGGCAGATCGCTTTGCAAAAGCTGGCCGACGTCGATGATCCGCCGAATTCGCGCAGGATCGACATTCCAAAGGATGATGTTCCGGTGTCCAATCGGCTGGTGGAAGGGAGAAAATATCTGGACGTGGGCCGTCCCGAATGGCAGGATTTGGAGCCGATCTTTCAAATGGCTCGAGAGATTATGAAAGCCAAAGGCTAGAAAGGAGTAAGCCGTGTTGAGCAGAGAAGAGAACGCGCAGTTGACACAAGTGGGTCCGGGGACTCCGGCGGGCGAGCTGTTGCGTCGCTATTGGCACATAGTTGCCGTCGCCGGCGAGCTGACCGAAGAGAAGCCAATCAAGGCGGTGAGGATTCTCGGCGAGGATCTGGTGCTGTTCCGCGACAAAAAGGGCCGGTATGGGCTGGTGGGTGAGCACTGCCCGCACCGGAGCGCTTCTTTGGCCTACGGCAGAGTCGATGAAGAGGGCATACGCTGCCCTTATCACGGATGGAAGTTCGACCGCGGCGGCCGCTGCCTGGAGCAGCCCGCTGAGTCACCGGAAAGCACCTTCAAGGACCGCGTCCGCCACCGCGCCTATCCCGTGGAAAAGCTGGCGGGCCTTTTGTACGCCTATCTCGGACCCGAGCCCGCTCCGCTTCTGCCGCGCTGGGACGTGCTGGTAAGAGAAGACGGCAAGCGCTGGACCGTAATCGACTCCGTCATCGACTGCAACTGGCTCCAGCCCATGGAGAACTCGGTGGACCCGGCGCACCTCTATTGGCTGCACGGCGAATCGGCTCACCTCGTCGGATATTCGCCTCAATATCACGAGAGCCACGAATTCATCAGATTCGAATACGGGATCATGAAGCGCCGCACGACGCCGGGCAAGAACCCATCGGACCCGCCGACGGTCGACGAGCATCCCCTGGTATTCCCGACCATCTTAAGACACGTAGCCAGATTCAAAGGAGACGCGGGGTACCGCCACAATCTACAGATCCGCGTGCCGGTGGATGACACTCACACCCAGGTCTACCGCGTGAATTTCATGCCCAGCGCCACCGACCGCTCGCCGGCCGATCAGGACCCGCCTTTCGAGCACTGCGCGCTCAAGGGGCCGGACGGTCGATTCGACATGAGCATGGTGCCGGCGCAGGACGCGATGGCCTGGGAGACTCAGGGTGGAGTGACGGATCGAACCCGGGAGAACCTCGGCGCTTCGGACAAGGGAGTGATCATGCTGCGCAAGCTCCTGAAAGAGCAGATCGACATCGTGCGCAGCGGCGGCGAACCCATGGGAGTCATCCGAGACCCGGAGAAAAATAAGATCATCGAATTGGGCGTCATCAATGAGAGAATCGGCTTGTACGGCTCCACGGACAAAAAGGTCGCCTGAGCAAAACATTTTCTGGACGGAGTATTTCATGGCGCAGGAGAAAGTCGAAAAATTGGATCCTACTAAATTGCCGCGGGTGGATACCTACGGCAGTTGGCAGGAGGCGCAGAAAATCCCGATCATCAACGGCTTCTTCGTGGAGGATATCAAGACCGTCGAAGTAGCTCCCTGGGAGCTGAAGGGCGGGCTTGGGGCCTTCATCGTGCTCGACGGCACGGGCGGGGTGAACGACGCCTACGTGTGCGAGATTCCGCCCGGAGGAAAGCTCAAGCCGCAGAAACATCTTTACGAGGAGATGGTCTACGTTGCCAAGGGCCACGGCGCCACCACGGTCTGGCAGAGAGACGGGAAGAAGCACACCTTCGAGTGGGGGCCGGGAAGCCTCTTCGCCGTCCCGCTGAACGCCTATTATCAGCACTTCAACGGCAGCGGCAGCGAGCCGGCGCGCTACTTCGCAGTGACCAATAGCTGCTTCATGATGAACCTGTTCCACAATCTCGATTTCATCTTCGGCGACGATTTCCCCTTCACCGACCGCTTCGACCCGAGCGTCGATGACTACTTCAGCGGCAAGGGGACCATTTACGGCCGCTTCTTTATGACCACCAACTTCGTGGCCGACACTCACACGGCTACGCTGAAGGACTACAGGGAGCGCGGCGCCGGCGGGACCAACATGAAATTCGACCTGGCGGGCCAGACCATGGGCTGCCACATATCCGAATTTCCGGTGGGGACCTACAAGAAGGGGCACCGCCACGGCCCTGGCGCTCACGTGATCGTCCTGAGCGGGCAGGGCTATTCCCTGCTGTGGCCCGAAGGCGAGAAGCGACAGCGAGTGGACTGGAAAGCGGGAAGCGTGGTCGTGCCGCCCAACCTGTGGTTTCACCAGCATTTCAACTCCGGGGCACAGCCGGCTCGCTACTTGGCGCTCCGCTGGGGGAGCTGGAGGTTTCGCTTCATGAGATTGACGGATAACGAGGGATCGACCTACACCAACATTAAGCAGGGCGGAGAGCAAATTGAGTTTGAAGATGAAGATCCCGAAATTCACAGGCAGTTTGAGGCGGCGCTAACCAAGGTAGGAGCCCAATGCCGCATGGGTGATTACCATCCGTTCTGTAAGCACAAGGCGGCATAAAAACGAGCCAGGGGTTCTCTCTGTCTAAGGAGGAAAATATGGTGATCGACATGCATGCCCACTGGCTAAGCCCTGGCCTTAAAGAATGGGGTTTTAGCCTTGTTTCTTTAAGGAACGCATCGGCTTCGGCCAAGCCGCTCAAAGGATTGGATGAAGAGAATCAGAGAAATATCAAGTGCATGGACGAGAGAAGAATCGATCTTCAGGTTCTAAGCATCCGGCCGGTCTCCATGCTTTCCCATGAAAATCCGATGATCCATATTCCCTGGTGCAAGGTTTTTAACAACGTCGTTGCGGAGGCAGTGAAGCGGAGAGCCGACCGCTTCCGGGCGATGGCGATGCTTCCCCAGAGCGACATGAAGGCCGCTGTCGAAGAGCTGGAGCGAGCAGTGAAAGATCTAGGGCTTGTGGGCGCTATCGTAAATCCTAACCCCAAAGGGGACGAGTCGACTCCTCCGCTGGACGATGAATACTGGTCGCCGCTCTATGCAAAGGCGCAAGAACTCGATGTCCCTCTTTTTATCCACGCTGCGTTCCTCGTAGGTCGAAGGTTTCAGAGACACCGTCTCGGTTACATGTTGGGGCAGCCTCTGGAGGAGACCATCGCTGGACCCACACTGGTTTATGGCGGCGTGCTGGAGCAGTTTCCTAAGCTTAAAATTATTCTCGCGCACGGCGGGGGAGGCACAACTTTTCAGATAGGCCGTTATCTCAATCCTCCGGGAAGGGAAGAGGTGGACTTATATGGGTCTAAGTATCAGGGATCCTTTTTGGATGGCTACAGGAAACTCTACTTCGACGGAACACTTTACACCAAAGAAGCCTTGGAGCTCTTGATCAAAGTTGTTGGACCCGAAAGAATCCTGTTCGGCACGGAGACTCCTGGCAGGGGCTCGTTCCAGTACGAGGGAAGAATGCTTGATGATCTAAGACCCTTGGTTGAATCCATTGACTGGCTCTCGCCGGCACAGAAGAAAATGATCTTAGAAGAAAACGCCAGGAAAGTTTTTAATCTCAAGGATCTCTAAATGGGATGAAGCTGCTAAAAAGATCGGCAAGGAAATTGGCCGATGTCTGACACCCCAACGACCGTTGTAGCCATCAGATCTAGGCTGTCGCTCCCCCAACTCCATTGGGGGCTGGTATTGATGTTCCTCCTCATAGGATCCCTAGGATTCTATATCGTTTACCCTCTAATTCTAATTCTCATCAACAGCTTTAACGTAGCCACAATTGCCGATCCTCCGGTCTATGGCCTTCAGGCCTGGAGGGATGCCTTCAACGAGCCAGGAATCTGGCAGTCTTTGTGGAACAGCATCAAGATTGGAGTGATCCTCCAAGTCATAGCGCTCCCGCTCGGCATATTCATCTCCTGGCTGTTGGCCCGAACGAATATCTTTTTTGCCGCCGGTTTCGAGTTGTTCTTCTGGGTCTCCTTCATGATGCCCACCATCGCCACTACGTTCGGCTGGATGTTGCTCCTGGACCCGAACACCGGCCTGGTAAACACCTCGATCAGACAGATACCGCTGCTGAGAAATCTCAGCTTCGACATTTACTCCTTCTGGGGAATCATCTGGGCCCATCTCGTGTCCAACGGGATCTCGACTCAGGTCATGCTGATGACTCCGGCGTTTCGCAGAATGGACTCTTCTCTCGAGGAGGCGAGCCGGATGTCCGGCGCCAGCACGTGGAAGACGATGCTGCGCATTACGGTCCCGATGATGACGCCAATTATCATCGTTGTTTTGTTGCTCAGCGTGATCCGCATCTTCAGCAGCTTTGAGATCGAACTGCTCCTCGGCGTGCCGTGGGGCTTTTACGTCTACTCCACCAAGATCGTCGATCTGGCGCGCCAGGAACCGCCTCTGGTCAATCAGGCGGCGGCGCTCGGCAGCATCATCCTCCTGTTCCTCGCCGCTTTTATTCCGCTGCAGCGAAGGCTCATCACTCGCAGGCAATTCACTACCGTGACAGGTCAATTCAAGCCGAAGATCATCGATCTCGGCGTGTGGCGCTACCCCGCGACGCTTTTTGTGGGACTGATCGTATTCTTATTGGGCGTGGTTCCGATCTTGAGCGTCCTGGGCGGCAGCTTCATGACGCGCTTCGGCTTTTTCCATCTGCCCAAAACCTGGACGCTGGAGTACTGGAAAATGGCACTTAGCGACCCGAGGCTCGCGATGGCGCTTGAAAATACCCTGATCGTGGCGGTGATCGCCGCGCTGGTGGGCGCGTTTCTCTTTTCGCTGATCGCCTACGTGATCGTGCGCACGAAGCTCCCCGGCCGGGCATGGCTCGACTCGATTTGCTGGCTTCCTTCGGCCATCCCTGGAGTGCTTTCCGGATTGGGGCTCCTCTGGCTGTTTTTAGGGACGGCGGTTTTCCGTCCTTTTTACGGAACGATTTTTTTGCTCGTGATCGCGTACATCCTCGGAGGAGTGACGCTTTCGACGCAGATCCTCAAGGCCAACTTCGTTCAACTTGGCAGCGAACTGGAAGAAGCATCGCGCATGTCAGGGGCCGGCTTCTGGCGGACTTACTTCGGCATCGTGCTTCCGCTGATGGCCCAGACGATAGTCATGATCGGCGTGATCAAATTCATGTTCGCCGCCCAACATGCTTCGAGCATCATCCTGCTTGCGACTTCGGAGACTCGAACTCTTATCCTGCTGGCGCTCGACCAGGTCGCGTCCGGCCATAGAGAAGTCGCCAGCATCACGGTGGTATTCATCATGACACTGACCCTGGGCGTGGCCCTGATCGCCAGGTCCTTCGGGCTGAAAGTCGGAATTCGCGCGGAGTAGCCAACGCGCGCCGCAAGACGGATGGGCTTCCTTCGCATTCAAGATCTCAGTAAGCGCTTCGGCAAAGTCCTCGCCGTGGACGGATTGAATCTGGAGATCCGCGAAGGAGAGTTCTTTACTCTGCTCGGCCCCAGTGGCTGCGGGAAGACCACGACGCTCAGGATGGTGGGTGGTTTGGAGAGGCCCGACGCGGGAGAGATCTATCTGGGAGAGCGCTGCCTCGTCTCTCACGCTCAAGGAGTCTTTGTCAAACCGGAGCGGCGCGACATGGGAATGGTGTTCCAATCCTATGCGCTGTGGCCGCACATGACGGTTTTTGAGAATGTGTCCTATCCGCTGAAACTGCGTCGCGTGAAGGGGCCGGTTGTCCGTGAAAGAACTCGCGCGGCGCTCGAACTGGTTGGACTGGGAGGATTGGAGGAGCGGCCGGCGACCGCGCTCAGCGGCGGGCAACAGCAGCGCGTCGCGCTTGCAAGGGCCCTGGTCTTCTCGCCAAGAATCCTGCTGTTGGACGAGCCGCTGAGCAACCTGGACGCCCGGCTGCGGGAGGAGATGCGCCGCGAGCTCAAGGCGCTTCAACGCCGAGTTGGCGTTACGGTCCTGTTCGTTACGCACGATCAGATGGAGGCCTTGAGCCTATCGGACCGCATTGGAATCATGAACCGCGGCCGGCTCGAACAGGTGGGCGCCCCCGAGGAGGTCTATTACCGGCCTGCCACGCCCTTCGCGCGGGACTTTTTGGGGAAGGTTTTCGCCTTGACGGGAAAGATCGTGGCCGCTGATGACGACGGATTCGACGTGGAGTTGAAAGATCTGGCCGCGCCGCCGGTTTGTGTCCGGGCGAGCCGCCCCGTCCTTGAGAACACGTGGACTACCGGCAAGGAGGTGATGGTTGCGATTCGGCCCGAGCAGATCACTCTCTCGTGCTCGGTAGCCGATGGAAAGCGCAACGTCCTCGCCGTGACTTTGCAAGCAAGCCAATTTCTCGGCGACCGTTACGAGTATACCGTTGCTGTCGGGTCGGAGAGCCGGGTCTTGACCACGCCGGCTTCACAGCCGCTCAAGCCGGGCCAAAAGATATATCTCGAACTCGATCCCGAAGCGATCACGCTCTGGCCGATGGGGTAGACCGACAGGAGGAAATCCGATGGCACGAATCATTCTCGGGATAGGAACCTCGCACAGCCCGCAACTCAGCATTCCTTCGACGCACTGGAACCTGCTGCGGGAGAAGGACGAGACCGACCCGCGGTTGGATTACCCGGGGCTTCTCAAGTCGGCAAAGCAGCGCAAGCCGGACCTCGAGCGGGATCTGACAGATGACAAGTGGCACGAAAGGTACGATGCCTGCCAAAGGGCGATCGCCCGCCTCGGAGATCTGCTGCGGCAGGCCAACCCTGACCTTGTCGTAGTCTTCGGCGATGACCAGCACGAGCAGTTCTACGATGACAATATGCCTACGTTTGCGATCTACCACGGCAAGTCGCTGCCCGTGGTCAAACATTCGGGCCGCAACCCGGCGGCGTGGAAAGACGCGGAGGAGCGTGGTTGGGCCGAGACCGCCGCTGAATATCAGAGCGGGTGGGAGCTCGCCGAGCATCTGATCGCTTCGCTGACGGCGGAAGAGTTCGACATCGCGCGCTGCAACCGCCTGCGTGAAGAGATCGGCGTCGGCCACGCGTTTAGCTTTGTTTACCGGCGCATCTGGCCCGGTGGAACGGTGCCGGTACTGCCGGTCATGATCAATACCTACTATCCGCCCAACCAGCCCACGCCCGGGAGGTGCTACGCCCTGGGGTCGGCCGTTCGGCGCGCGATTGAATCTTGGGCGAAGGACGCCCGTGTGGTCGTCATGGCTTCGGGCGGGCTAAGCCACATGGTGATCGATGAAGAGCTCGATCGGTCTATGCTTGAGGCGCTCGCGCAGAAAGACAAGGAGCGGCTCTGTTCATTGCCGCGGCAGAAGCTGAGGGGCGGTACGTCCGAGATGCTCAACTGGGTTGCTTTAGCCGGGGTCGTGGAGCCGATGGAGATGAAGCTCATCGACTACATCCCGACCTACCGCACTCCGGCAGGCACGGGCGTGGGCATGGCCTTTGCCCAATGGAGATAAAAGGGGAATCCCTATGACCAAAGTCCTTGGTCGCGCGCTAGAGCTCAACCTGGCGTTTATGCTTGCCCTCTCTCGAGTGGACTCTATGATCTCAGCCGAGTCTAAGACCGGACAGCAGGCAGAGTGGGAAAAGATCGTTGCAGCAGCTCATAAGGAAGGAGAGGTCACGCTCTATGGCCAGGCCAGATATGGCGTCCAGGATGCGATTTTGGCATTTAAGAACGCCTATCCAAAGATCAAGTTCAACTTTATCGGCGGACA
>Ga0209824_10000709_pt1 | contig 20243 bp, 19 predicted proteins | sample VDWuncwatermetaG_FD_184124 | JGI IMG/M metagenome (GOLD analysis project Ga0209824, IMG submission 184124) | Wastewater microbial communities from Netherlands to study Microbial Dark Matter (Phase II) - VDW unchlorinated drinking water (SPAdes)... ... | reverse complement strand
TGAGACACTCAACCGTATCGTTAGCTGACCAGTTATCGCCGTCGGAAAAATGAAACGGATAGATATTCCATTCGAGTGGGTCGTATTCTTCATCAATAATTTTTTGGCATAGCTTGTAGGCCGACGAAATAATGGTCCCACCAGATTCGCGCGTATGATAAAAAGTGTGCTGGTCAACCTCTCTGGCCACGGCATCGTGAATTAAATAGCGAATGGAGATATCTTTGTACTGCCCCCGCAGCCAGGCATCGATCCAAAAAGTCAGCAGCCGAACAATCTCTTTTTGTTCGCTTCCCATCGAACCAGACACGTCCATCATGTAAAAAATAACAGCCTTCGTACACGGCAATGGCACCTGATTAAAACTCTTGTAGCGACGATCTTCCTTAAGCGGAATCACCACCGGATTATTTGGATCGTAATGACCGGTGCTGATCTCACGCCTTAACGCTCGGCGATAAGTGCGTTTATTATGCCGAAGCGATTCTGGACCCGTCGTGCGAATGCCACGATAAACATTTTTAATATCGTTAATTTTATCGTCTGTCTTGGGTTGAATATTCGGCAGTTCGAGCTCTTCTCCGAGCATTTCCACCATCTCTTCAAAACTCACATCAACCTCAAGAATGTGTTGGCCTTCGCCATCACCAGCCTGGCTGGGATCTTGCCCCTCGCCTTGCCCAATAGGATCGCCGACATCGCCTTCGCCTTGCCCAACGCCGCCCTGCTCTTTGTCACCGAATTTGAAATGAGGAATATCGATACGCGGCAGAGGAATACTAACCAGCTTCTTGCCCTGCCTGCCAATGAGCTCGCCAGAGGAAATAAATTTTCCCAGCTCTTTCTTGATTTTGCCCCGCACGATTTTTTTAAACCGTGACAGGTCTTGTTCGATTTTTAAGGCCAAATGACTACCTCGAAGTTGTTAATCTTTGTCATTCCCGCGAAGGCGGGAATCCAGTCATTCCACTTTTCTGGATCCCCGCCTTCGCGGGGATGACGAACGGAACTCATCCCCTCCCTAAGACTGCCTATCTTTAATATCACCACGCGCAAAAATCGAAGCAACGAAGTTAAGCACGTCTGTGGCACTCTCCTCATTGTAACCGTAGTTTTTTATGAGCCGTGCTTTGACGACATCAATCTTCGCCTGCGTGTCTGGATCGATATTGGATGTCACCAACGAACTGAGTTTGATGCTGTCTTTCTGATCTTCAAAAAGCTTGAGTTCAAGTGCCTTGTGAAGCCGCTCATTGGTCCGGTAATCAAACTTCTTATTCTCGAGGGCCAGAGCCCCAATATAATTCATGATCTCACGGCGGAAATCATCTTTGCGAGATTCAGGAATATCGATTTTGTCCTCAATCGAACGCATGAGACGTTCATCGGGTTCCTCGTCCTGGCCGGTAAACTTGTTTCGCACGCGTTCACGCTGGGTGTAGGCTTTAACATTATCAATGTAATTGCCACACAAACGAGAGATCGCTTCTTCATCGGCTGTGATGGCGCGCTGGACCTCATTCTTAACAGTATCTTCGTACTCTTCCTTCACCAGCGTTAAAAGTTCACCATAGCGTTTGCGTGATTCATCATTTGGAATCAGCGAATGATGTTTGAGTCCACTTTCGAGCTCATTGAGTACCATGAAGGGATTGATGGACGTGTTGGAATAAGAAGCCACCAGCGCATTGGAAATTTTATCCTGAACATAGCGCGGCGAAATTCCCTCCATCCCTTCTCGAACGGCTTCTTTGCGCAGCTCCTTGATATTGTCTTCGGTAAAGCCAGGCAAACTCTTCCCATCGTACAATTTGATTTTTTGCATGAGCGTGAGATTGGCCTTTTTAGGTTCTTCCAGACGCGTCAGCACGGCCCACATGGCCGCCATTTCAATGGTGTGCGGGGCAATGTGCTTGCCTTTGATTTTAGCCGCATTGAAATCTTTCTCGTAAATGCGCCGCTCAGCACTCACCCGCGTAATGTAAGGCACGTCAACTTTGATAGTCCGATCGCGCAAAGCTTCCATATACTGATTGTTTTGCAACTTCTTGTATTCAGGCTCATTGGTATGGCCAATAATGACTTCGTCGATGTCACATTGTGCAAATTTCTTTGGTTTGATCTTATGCTCTTGCGAGGCCCCCAAAAGGTCGTAAAGAAAGGCCACGTCCAATTTGAGCATTTCGACAAATTCAATCACGCCGCGATTGGCCACGTTGAACTCGCCATCAAAGTTAAACGCGCGGGGATCAGACTCAGAACCAAATTCGGCAATTTTTCTAAAGTTAATATCCCCCGTCAACTCAGTTGAATCCTGGTTTTTTTCGTCACGCGGCTGGAAAGTACCAATGCCGACGCGGTCCTTTTCTGACATAACCATGCGGTAAACTTCGACGTGCTCGATGACTTTTTTCCAGTCGCCAAGATAATGAGAAAACAATTCATTGTAGATGTAGCGGCATGACGGGCACAGATCACCTTCGACAACAATCTTGTTTTGCTCGGAAAGATTGGCATTGGTTTGTGCCAGCATATTGTCCCGAGCGGCCTTTGGCACCAGGTGCAAGCCCTCCTCATGAATTGGACATTTGATTTCTGTGGAGTTGCCAAACAATTTATCGAGCACTGGATTGTTTTCTAATTTCTTCCAGCGGAAAGTGTAGAGCGCCCCTTCAGGCGTGCGGGAATAATGCTCGACACCTTTTTTGATCATACGCACAATCGTCGATTTGGAAGACCCCACTGGCCCGTGCAAAAGAATGACGCGTCGCTCCGGCCCATAACGCAAGGCCGCTGCCTTGAACGCATTGACGAGCTTCATGAGATGAATATCGATGCCAAAGACAGCATCGCGCCCGTTCTCGTAGGGGTCATCAAAAAACCTATATTTGGTGATTGGTTTCTTGTACTCAACAATCTCTTCAGTTCCAAAAGAGAGAATGAGATCGTACAACCGTTGATAGGCACTCCTGGCAACCGACGGCGTTTTTGAAAAGATATCAAGATACTCACCGAAGCTTCCTTTCCAAGTCAAATCCTTGAAGCTGCGAATTTCCTCGGCACCCTCAATAAGGGCTAAAAGTTCTTGGTTCAGGGACATCGTTTCTCCTGGTTTAAATGGGCTTCACCTCTTGACTCGAACGAAATAATTAAAGTTTACCACGGGCTAAGTCTATTGCAAATTATCTTTGTCTTTTGTTTGCAGAGTGTAACGAATCACCGAACGAATCAACTTGTTGCGATTCGCCTTCCCCAGGAGAGTTTTGACGTCGTAATAAAGAGAAATATCGTTAATAAGAGCCCCAACCGTGCCTTTTCCCGCATCAATTTTACCGGTAATGGAAATCAGGTTACGACTCACTGCGTTCAAGTTTTTTGACATTTGTGAAAAACCTTGCAGCATAACTTTGCCATCAGCGCCATAGACCACTTCATGTATTAGCCCATTCCCATTGATCACTTCATTGCTGATCACACTCAAGTTCGAAACAAATTTGTCCGTATTGGTCAGCACCTTCTTCCCTTCTTGCAAAAGGGCTTCGCTCTGCTCCACGATAGCCTGAAAACCCGTTGGTTTCCCAGCACGAATCGCATCCCCATCTTTAAGAATTTCCTGATCAACCGAACCCACAGAAATAAAAATCATGCGATCCCCGAGCAAGCCTTGTGTCACAACTGTTGCATCCGAATCCTGACGAATGCGTTCCTGAAATTCCTTATTAACGCGCATATGAACTTTGACTTTTTTCTTTTTGATATTGCTAGAAAAAGCAATTTTATCGACATAGCCAACATTCACGCCTGCCAGTTGCACAGGGGCGCCTGCCCTCAGCCCACTGATATCTTCAAAGCGACTGACCAACTCGTACTGTTGCTGAAAAAAATTCCGATTGGAACCCAGTACCAAAATCAGCGACATCGCCAAGATGATTCCGACAGTGAGAAAAGCCCCAACCTGAATCTGATACTGCTCGGGTGATTTGCGTTTCATAGAAAACTCTCCCCTACTCGCCGATCCGGCCTTCGATAAACTTGACCACGTTTGGATCTCGAGAAGTCTTAAACTCTTCGATGCCGCCCTCAAAAATCATTTTCTTGTTAAAAAGCAAAGCTACACGGTTAGCAATATTGTAAACACTCGGCATATGATGTGTAACCACAATGCTTGTCACGTTAAGATCTTTTTGAATCTTAAGAATCAGATCGTCAATACGGTTAACGTTGGTCGGATCTAAACCCGCTGTGGGTTCATCGTACAAAACAACTTTAGCCCCCGTAGCAATGGCTCTGGCCAGGCCCACACGCTTGAGCATCCCACCCGACAGATTCGATGGCATGAGGTCAATGGCCTCTGGCAAGCCCACCAAAGCCAGTTTTTCTTTAACGGTTTCCTCAATTTTACTTTCATCAACATGAAATTGTTCAACCAAAGGATAGGCAATATTCTCATAAACACTCAGGGAATCAAACAAAGCGGCCGCTTGAAATACCATGCCGATTTGCACACGAATATCGTTGAGTTGATCTTCATCCATCTCCGAAATCGGCCGTCCGCGAAAAAAAATCTCGCCAGAATCAAAGGGAATCAACCCCATGAGCAATTTGAGCGTCACACTTTTACCCGTGCCCGATCCGCCAATCACGCACAGAGTCTCGCCTTCAAAAACACGAAAACTGATGCCGTCAAGAATAAGCTTGGGGCCAAAAGACTTGACGACATTGCGAAACTCAATAACGGGCACAAGTGTCTTGTCTTTGCGCTGATTGTGTTCGCTGGCTTCCACGTTTATGACGCACCTTTGACGCAAATTATTTTTATGCCTGACGCATGAATAGCGTCAAAACAACAAAAACAGTTTAGTCAGAAAAAAGTCGGAAATAAAAATTGCCACGGAACAATACACAACTGTTTTGGTGGTGGCATCCCCCACACCCTTAGTGCCCCCCGTCGTCGAAAGGCCTTGGTAACAAGCAATGCAACCAATGAAAAAACCAAAGAAAACCGTTTTGGCCACCCCACTGAAAAAGTCATAAGGTTCGACTGTATTGATGACTTGATCCCAATAAAAACGCGCCGTCACTTCACCTTCCATCATGGAAATCAACATGCCCCCAAGAATGCCTTCCCAAATAGCCATAGTGGTCAGAAGTGGAGTCGCAATGGTCGCCACCAAAACACGCGGAATCACCAACTTGGATATCGGCGAGCCGCCCATAGCGCGAATAGCCATGACTTGCTCGGACACCGTCATGGAACCCAGTTCAGAAGCAATGCCCGCCCCCACACGGCCTGCGATCATCAGTGCGGTTAACACAGGTCCAAGTTCGCGTGTGATGGCCACACCCACGACCTGCCCCGCATACAAAGAAAGCCCAAAGCGTTTAAGCCCAACAATAAACTGTAAAGCCAGCACCATGCCTGTAAAGACAGCAATTAAACTCACGAGCATGACTGAACGAATGCCAATATTCTGGAATTGCGCAATGATGGCATTGAATTCCAAAGACCGTGTCAAAAGGCGCTGCAGCGCCTCTCCGGCCATACGGCCAATGCCACCAAGATAGTCAAAGAAAGCTAAAAAACTGGCACCAAAAGCCCGCAAAAAACCTTCCACGGATTGATGCAGCTCATGCCCGGGATCGGTCAGTGGTGTCGATTTCTGAATGGGTTCAGTCATGAAAAGACCTAAAGGCGATCAGGCCCCTTGAGATAGTCAAAGCCCATGACCATCGCATCAAAATCTTTTTGACCAGACCAGCGCCCCTCTTTGGTCACGTAGACAAAATCAAACACACATTCATTGAGTTTGAGAATATAAGTCCTCAACCAGACTTTGCGGCCATCAAATTCGCCGGAAGCCGTCGTGCGTCTGGCATCGAAATGGGCCAGTTTGACGATTTGAGAATCGTCTACACGCACTTTGCTGAGCCCATGATAAAGCTCGCGATCTAGATCTTTTAAGGGTTCATCACTAAAGGCCGACTTACACCACGAAGACACCGTGATAGTCGCCTGCGTTGCACGTTCGCGAAAAAGCACAGCCTTCCACTTGATGGATTCTCGCTGCCAGTTTGACGGCAACACACCCACACGATAAGCACCACCGCCATAAGTCAGCACACTGGCTGTTTTGGGATCATACCCGCGCACACTACCGGGCTTGTAAATGCCGCCACAGGCGCTAAAAACCAAAACAACCAGAACAGAAATAAGCTTGATAAATCTCATGCCTGAGAAGACTATAAAAGATGAAAATTATCCTCGCAAGCAAATCCCCTCGTCGAATTGACTACTTACGCGCATTGGGTCTGACCTTTCAGGTGCAAGCACCCAATATCGACGAAACCCCCAAGCCCGGTGAGCGCCCGGAAAGTATTGTTGAGCGCTTAGCCAGAGAAAAAGCCCAAGCCATTGCCGCCCTCAATCATGAAGCCTGTCATATTTTATCAGCGGATACATTAGTCGTCTTTGAGAACCAAGTTCTTGGCAAACCCAGGGATGCTGAAGAGGCCAAGCTGATGCTGACACAACTCTCTGGCAAAGCCCACAAAGTCGTGAGTGGCTGGGCTCTTTTAACACAGCCCGAAAATACCCTCGTGAGTGGTTTTGACACGACACACATTTGTTTCCGCCAACTTTTACCAGAAGAAATTACCGCTTATGTTGCCAATGGCGAACCCCTTGATAAGGCTGGTGCCTACGCGATTCAAGGTGGTGCGGCTGGCTTTGTGACCCAAAGAAAGGGGTCCTTGTCGAATGTCATTGGCCTGCCACTACAAACCGTCGTGCCCATTTTGGCCAAAACCTTGAAAACCCCTTCGCTTTTGCTGGAAAAGGCATTTATAATGGATAAGGACGTCTGACGCCGCTCAAAACCTATGTCTATAACCCTCAAAGAGTATTTTCGTAATTTGCACCAAAAGAAAGCCATTCGTGCCATCACCACAGTCGGCATTGTCATGAGCCTGCCACTGGTTGGGTTGTATGCCTACTTGTGGGCTGTTAAAAATGTGAAGCTCGATTATGTCCCCATTAAACTACACCATCCCACCGCCGATCTGCGCGGTTTAAAAATCTGCCAAATTTCGGATCTGCACTACGGTCCGTCCAATTGCGATCCCAGGTTTTTTAGCAATATCGTCAATGTCATTAACGCACAAAAACCTGATCTCATCGTGCTGACCGGCGATTACTACCAATGGGATTCGGACTATCTTGAAGGACTGCCCCAAATTTTAGGCCGCTTGCACGCCCCGCTGGGCGTTTTTGGTATTTTTGGAAATCACGACTATGGCAGCTGTTACCCTGGCGTTTTACACTGTGATCCCTTCGATCACAAAATGGTCAAAAATGCGTTTGCCCGTAATGATATCTTGCTGCTCGAAAACGAAGCCCTCACCCTCGCCTACAAAGACCAGGATTTTAACCTGATTGGTTTACACGATCTGTGGTCAGGCCACTTTAATCCAGCCCAAGGCTTTGCCAATACCAACGCTGATTTACCCACGATTCTCTTGTCGCATAATCCAGATACAGTCACCATGGTCGAACAAGACTTTGATCTCATGCTATCAGGCCATGTTCATGGTGGACAGGTCTCTTGGCCATGGATTGGTCCACTGGCTGTCCCTGTCAAAAACCGCCGCTACCGCCGCGGGCTCCATACAATTGATGAACGCAAACGTCTCTACGTCAATCGCGGCCTGGGTTACACCTTCCGCATGCGCCTGAATTCCCCACCTGAAGTCTCTCTGATTGAGATTGTGTAAAGAAAAGAAGCCCCCCAAATTCATGACGAAGTGTGTCATGCGGCCTTTTGGAGCTTGCCAGCCCCTATTTTTCCAGTGAAAATAGGGCGTTCCATGGTATGAGTTTCATTCAACCCCCACTACCAGCCGACATTTCTTTTGAATTGGTCAACAAGTCAGAGGCGCACGCGCGCCTCATCATGACTTGGCGTAACGATCCAGTCACGCTCAAGATGTCGTTTCATCAAAAACCAAAAGAGTGGCCGGCTTTTTACCGCGAAATTCTCGAAGATTATTTTCTCATTCCTGATTTGCCACCCCTCTTTGCCCTCTACCATGGCGAGCGCATTGCCTTCCTCCGTTTCAAACGAGAAAAAGATCCTAAATCGATTTCCCGCAAATGCTGCAATGTTTCCATCAATATAGCCCCAGAGTTTCGTGCTAAAAAATTTGGCAGAAGCATTTTGGCGGAAGTGAAAAATTTTGTTCGTAATCAAAACTACGATTCCGTGCTAGCAGAATGCCGGTCGGAAAACATTGCTTCGCAAAAAGCTTTTATCAAAGCTGGTTTTGAGGCCATTGGGTCGATACAAAAAAAAATCGACACAAGCGAGTTTATCCCAGTGGTCCAACTTTTGGCCAAAGTCACCCCCGATAAAATCTTTACAGAAAAAGTTTTTATCATCGCTGAAGCTGGTTCAAACTGGCGCATGGGCACCCCCATGCGTGATTTACGCATGGCCAAAACTCTCATCGAAGTCGCTGCCGAGGCAGGCGCAGATGCTGTTAAATTCCAAACCTACCGCCCAGAAAGTGTTTACGTCGAAAATGCGGGGCACTCTGATTATCTTTCGCAAGCCAGCATCAAAGAGAATGTTCAAGACCTCTTCCGTGATTTAGCCATGCCTTATGAAATGCTAAGCGAACTCTCCACATACTGCAAAGGCTGCAAAATTGAATTCATGTCCACACCATTTTCGACGGCTGATTTTGTCGCCGTCGATCCTTTTGTCCGCGCACACAAAATTGCCAGCTACGAAATTTCTCATTTGCGGCTTTTGGAATTGGCTGCCAAATCTGGCAAACCGTTAATTCTCTCAACAGCTGCCAGCCGCGAGGAAGACATCGCCTGGGCCCTGCAAACCTTTCGTTCAAATGGTGGAAAGGACATTGTCCTTTTGCAATGCACAGCCAAATATCCAGCACCGCTGGACAGTCTGAACCTCTACGTTTTGCCTTATCTCAAGAAACGTTTCGATGTTCCCGTCGGACTCTCCGACCACTCCCGCCATCCCGTTTATGCGCCTCTGGCCGCTGTCACTCTCGGTGCCCGCGTCATCGAAAAACACTACACCCTCGATAACCGCCTGCCCGGTCCCGAGCACAGTTTTGCCATCTTGCCCGGCGAACTCAAAGAAATGGTGCAAGCCATTCGTGCAGCAGAAAAAGTTCTGGGCAGCGGCATCAAAGAAATTCTTCCAGCCGAAAAAGAGCTAAGTGCTTATGCCAAGCGTGGCCTTCAAGCTATCAAACCCATCACCAAAGGGGAAAAACTCATCGAAGGGTTAAACATCAATATCTTACGCCCAGGCAAACAACGACTGGGCCTCCATCCCAAATACCTCATTGACTTAACCGGTAAAGCCGCCAAACGCGACATCCCCTTAGGCGATGGTTTGCAACTTGGCGATTGGGACTGATGTCAGCCCCCCAAGGAGCACAATTACGCCGCTTTCTTTTTTCTTATGGCGGCCCGGTAAGCCAATATTTTACGTGCCTGCGTGGCTCGAAAACTACGCCGCGCTCTTGGAAAACGCTTAAAAATCTGATAAACGATATCTTCATGTTCGATGACATCGCGGTGATCACAATACCCTAAATCCAAATCACGAACCGAATGAGGCGCCTCTTGCCCAAGCCAAGCACTCACCCGGGGAATAAAGCCATCATTGGCCCCGCGCTGTTGAATCCGGGAAATCACACGAAGCCAGGACCCGAGCGCATTCGAAATCACATGGCGTCGATGATGAGGATTCTTTGGCGCCATTTCCGAATGTGTGGCCAGAGTTAAAACATCGATCGGTTTGAGCCGCCACTCTGTCATCACACCATTCAGATAAGCTTCATTTAAAGCAGCCAAAATAGCCGGTTTGATGAATTTAATACCGACAGCTTGCAGCCTTTGACAAATGCCACGGAAAGGCACGTTAACAGCCACCAAATCACAGCGATCCAAAAAAGCTTTTACCCGTTCAAGATCCCGCATCTTCACCCGAGACAAACCAGGAAAATGACTTTTATAACGCGACATAAAAGCCGCTGGTTCCAAAAACCGTAAATGCCCCAGCGCATAGGCAATCAGCCCACCACTGGAATGGCCAATCAAAATAGCGCGTCCAGAATGGCTCAGCACTTCACTGGCTTTAAGGGCCGCAGCCAAGCGTTTGATAACCAGAGCGACTTCATCGTTCCAGCGAGCAATGCGGTATTCCCCCGACCCACAATGCCAAACACCATTCTTGGTTTGCTGAATACCGTCCTTGGCACCCTTGCCCAAACTCCACACTTCGCCGCCCACAGTTTTATGTACGGCCTTTTCCCAATGGGGACCAAAACGAAAACCACCCAAACCACCCAATAAAACAACATGCGTATTGGCAAATTGATTTTTGATATTTTCGATTTGATCATGCGTGACCTGATGCACGCGTTTGCTACGCTCACCATAATAGATTTTGAGCAAGTACTCGATAGAGAGTTTAGTCAAAACAAAAGGAATATCCCGTAAGGGACGACGTTTCTTGACTAAAGCAGGCTTTTTTGTTGGCGTTTTCACGTGTGTAGCAATGACGATACGCGTCACAGCTACTTAAGAACTGAATCTGCAAGGAATCAAGGACTATTTTGTTTTCGAGAGTTTCTTGCAGCGACTGCAAGTTAGTGTCAAAGCCCTACAACATGAGCCTCCACCTCACCCTCTACACAAAAATGGATTGTGAATTGTGTGAACCTTTCAAACAAGTCGTTCAAAGCATCACCAACTTAAAACTTTTACACAATCAGCTTGAGCTGACCCTTATTGATATTCAGACAGATACAGTCGCCCATGAACGCTATCACGATAAGGTTCCAGCATTGGAGGTTAATGGTCGCTTAGCGTTTAAATATCACATCACTGAACGGGAATTACTCGCTTATTTAAAACGATTCTAATTGTGGGCGATGCTGGGATCGAACCAGCGAATCTATTTTCAGGGGCTCACGTCGCCCCCTCCACGGGCAAAAGCCCGTAGAGCCTCCCCCTCACCGCTCTCTTCCGTTCGCTAATTTTACCATTTCTAATTGTAAATTGTGGGCGATGCTGGGATCGAACCAGCGACCCGATGATTAAGAGTCATCTGCTCTACCAACTGAGCTAATCGCCCCTCACGGGAAGTGGGCAAATAAGGCAGCCCTTGGGAAAAGGCAAGCGCGTTGTCGTCCCATGATTCTCCCTATTGACTCGACACGCACCTCTCGTTAACGACAAAAAATGCAAACACGCGCCTCCACACAACGAACCACACAAAACTGGGCCCCAAAGCTTCCTGAAGAAACGGCTAGACGTTCAGCGACTCGCAGTCGTCACCCAGCAACACACAGACCTTATCCTGGTCAAAAAAACGAAATGACTCTGCCTGGTTTATGGCGATCGCACGCCCTATTGCCAGCTCCCAGGCAAGATGCCGCTAACCAGGTCAGTGAACCTAACAAATATCCCGCTGCAAAATTGCCAGGTGCTGCTGCGCCCATGACTTTTGAAGATCCAAAAACTGACACGACTGCAGTTGAGGCGGCTGGTCCCGCAAATGATTTTGACCAAGAATTACGCAAACGATTTGTTAATGGTCTCATTTATGATCCATTCTTCATCGCCAAAGAACGTGAGTTGGCCGCTCGGGAACTCACCATTGCCATCGATCTGGACAAAACCACCGCCCGCAAGGACGATGGTTTTAACGGACGCGATTTTTGTCCCAGTTACATGTCGGAAGGCCTACCATGGGTTTTAAGACCAACCATCGATGACGTCTTTGAACGCTGGCACAAAACGGGGCTTCGGCTCGTGCTATGGACCGGCGGCGAGCGCTCACGCGTCGAATCTTTCTTTCGGGAATTTCCCCACATGCTGGAAGGCTTTGCCCGCATCATCACCAAAGAAAATTTTGACATCGCCGAATTGAAATATTGGGCACAAAGAGTTGGACGCCATGCCACTATCAACGGCGTCCCTATCGAGGACGTCCTCCGCCGCATGGAAGGCTATGAGCACTCGCCTAAATGGGTAAGCCTCCTTGGCCACTGGGGTCTCATCGATGACTATGACGGCATTTCCGCCATGCGGGACAAGTCACCCTTTGGGCCTTTTGAAGTCAGACGCGTGACCCCGCTGCCGCGAGGCTTAAGCCGTTGGCATCCGGATGCGGGAAAAATTGGACTTGAGTTGGAAGACTTACAGCGAGAGATTTTGGGATTGAAAAGGCCTGACTAAGCGGTCAATTAGATTTTTTCAGAAACCGGGTGTTCGCGCACAAAGCTTTTGACCAATTCAAAATCAGCCGACAAAGCTTCAACCTGACAACTCAAACTCAAATTTTTGCTCTGAAAATCTTGCCAATACTGATTGGCATCTGGAACCCATTTACCCAGTTCCACCATCACACTTTGTCTGGCGTTTGTGTCTTTTTGACAAGCCGCATTCATGAGTAAAAATGGCACACTGCCATTTCCAAAAGCCGTTGAAAAAGATTGTTCAATGGTGACTCCAACAGAATTCTTTTGCGGAGCTGGATGAGATAGAGCCACAGCCTTGGCCGCTCCCAGTTGATCTCTCAGACTGACTGGCTTTTCTGCGGGGGGAGCGCAGCCCGCCAAAGCCATTAAAAAAATACCCGACATAAACAGCCCTTTCGTAAGTGCTCTTTCTATCGGCAGCAAGCCATTTAAGTTGCGTGATTTTTAAAAAATACCTGGAATATCAGCCTGTCAAACCCAATAGCTGCTTGGCTTTGGCCAACAAAGACTCATTCAGCTTGGGACTACCGTCATTTTGCGGGGTTATCAGGTTGAGGAGTGCCTGTTCCACTTTAACGCGGGGATCACCCGCAGCGTAGGTTTCCGACGGGCTATAATAACCCGCATTGTAAAGCCCCTCACAAATGCTCAATTGCCGAACGGGGTCTTGTGTTTGCGTCAAAACGTCTACGCCCCAGTCACCATGTCCCATGGCCACCAAAGTTTCTGTGGATTCTGCCACTAACGCCGATCCGCCCCGATTAATATTGTTCCACAGGTCTGTCTCGATTTGTTTCCTTTGCGCCGCCGGAAAATCCTGAGGGCCGGCATCGACAATATAGCCATCAAGGAGCGATGCATTATTTCCCACAGCCCTGGCCGCTGCTGTGCGTACAGACGCCGGAATTTCTTTACTGGCAGAGGCCGCAGAAATATCAGCCAGCATCGTTGTGTTAATCCCCACATAATCGCCAGCCACTGTCATGGCATCGCGGCGCACATATTCTGGCTGGCCACCATCTTGTGCCAAACTGAGTAACCCATCTTGATAAGAATCATACCCACTCAAATTGAGCACGCGTCCGGCCAGATGAGCATCCAAATCAACATTCGTACCGCTGCCTTCGGTGACGACAAAAAAACGGGCTGGCAGTTCATCATTTTCCACCATGGCTAAGTAATGCAGACAAAAAGCGGATTCCTGGGCCGCGTTCATACCAGCAAAAAGATTGTCGAACTGATATTCTTGAAATGATTGACTGCTATTTTTCTTCAAAAAATTATCAAAAACGCATGCCATGCTATCTAAAGCTGTATCGCTCCAATTACCCACACCAACGAACTGTGCCAGATGCGGCAAAGCTTCCACCGCGCTGCTCCCAACTTTACTCAGCGCATACATGGCACTATCAATCATGTCTGAAGTCGATTTTGGATTCGTCAACACAGCGATTAACGTGTCTGTGGCGCTGCTCGCTTTAGTGCCCTCATTCCCAAGAGAAATGAGAGCGGCATCAACGAGGTCTGGCGCATAGGCGATGTTATGGACGTCGCCCGCTGCCGTCATCAAGGCGCTCACCGCCAAACCACTTCCATCGACTTGGCCAAGTGTGCCCGCCATCGTGGTGCGCTGATCGATCGAATAAGCCAGGACATCGTAGGCGCCACCTTCAACTACGTCGGCGGCCCAGCGCGTCCAGGACGCATCAAATTTGCTGACCGTTCCGGCATCTAAACCAGAAGCCACCAGACGATCATGCACTTGCTGATATTTTTCAGCGACGGCCGATGGATCAAAACCGTCTGTGGTCAGCGTGCTGACTTCCTCGGCCGTGGGGGTGTATTGACTGTCAGCAACGATCTGTTGAATGATTTCCGAGGTGCTTCTGATGGTCGTCATGGTTATGTCCTTTGTGGTTTGACCAAACAAAAGCAAAACCAGTGCCAAGCCAGGCAAAAATAAGCTGAAGTTATCAGCTCACAATCATTAATGATTTACTTAGAAACGCTGATGTCAGATAGGCCAATAAAGAATTTCTGGTGACAGGAGGTCACAAACCGTGCACTTTTTTCCCCATTCATGCAGAAACGAGGCAAAAAATGGCTCTATTAGAATCCATCGACATTCCCCTCGGCACGGAAATGCCCGACTTTGACTTACCCGCTCCTAATGGAGCTCGTCACACGCTAACATCCACCATGGGAAGCCATGGTTTGCTCATTGCCTTCACTTGCAATCACTGCCCTTACGCCATTGCCATCTGGCCGCGTTTAATCGCTCTCGCTAAACAAGCCAAAGCCTTGGGCGTGGAAACTGTCGCCATTAATCCCAACATCAATCCTGATTATCCTGAAGACGCACCCGGCAAAATGCTTTTGAAAATAAAAGAGTGGGATATTTCTTTTCCGTATTTAGTCGATGCCGCCCAGGGAATAGCCGAAGCTTACAAAGCCCAATGCACACCGGATTTGTATTTGTTAAATGCCAAACAGGAATTGGTTTATCACGGACGCTTAGATGACAACTGGAAGGAACCCGCTAAGGTCACAGCCCATGAACTGGCTGATGCTATTCAAAATCTCGCAAGCGGAAAACCCATTAATTCCAGGCAAAATCCCTCAATGGGCTGCTCGATTAAGTGGAAAAATTAGGCTCCAATAAAATTCTGGGCAGCTAAAGCCAATCCATGTTATTCTGTCCAGATGCGTCAGCATGAACCCAATTGTCAACTGACCCTCTTTTTTGTCGATGTTGTTGGCAGCGCCCAAATTTACGACCGCTTAGGCGATACGGAAGCCTCCGCACTCATGCATGACATCGTTAGACTCGTGACTGACACCATCGAGCAGTACAATGGTCACGTAGTCAAAACCATGGGCGATGGCCTTATGGGCACTTTTAAAACTGCCGAAACAGCCATAGCCGCTGCTGTATTTTTGAATCGGCTCTTTCTCGACACCGCTCCGCAAAAAGACCTGCCCAAAAAAGCTGTCAAAATTAAAATTGGCTTGCACCACGGCCCCGTGGTTCTCACCGATTCGGATGTTTTTGGACAGGCTGTTAATTTGGCCGCACGCCTGGTCGCCTTAGCCAAATCATTTCAGGTACTCACCTCTGAAGAAACACTTGCTAACATTGCTCTCAATGATTTGGCCGTTAAAACGCGTTTCATCAAAACCTTGACCCTCAAAGGTATCAGCGAACCGATTCGGGTGTTTGAAATTTTTTCTGACGAAGTCGAAGATGTGTTGATCACACAACCTGTGGAAACACACTTAGGCAATGAAGATCTAGCCGCACGAATTTTGCAAGTGCGTAGCGGTCCTAGCTTGTACACAATAGACAGGGCCACCAGGCCAAATCTCACCATCGGACGCGAAATGGGGAACGATGTCATGGTGATTGGCGACAAAGTCTCGCGCCTACATGCCAGCCTGGAATTTCGCGGTACCAATTTTGTGCTGACAGACAAGAGCACCAACGGAACTTACGTGTCTTTTACCGACGGAACAACTCACTTTGTTCACATCGGTGATTTTCCGTTATGGGGCAAGGGCTGGATTGGCCTGGGACGTGAACCCACACCTGACACGACCGACACAGTCACCTTCGAAATCATCCAAGATAAGCTGGCGATGGAGGCTCTCGGATGAATACCACGCTGAGTAAACTGCGCACTTATTGGGATTACCTGACAGACCGCTATGCTTGTGAATTAGTCTCAGGAGCAGACGCCGAACAGGCATTTGCTATCAGGCAAGACGTCTTCGGCGAAGAGCTCAAACGCGCACAACGCGGCGAACTTTCGGTGGGCGCGCAAGATGACTTTGACGCACATAGCCTTCAACTCCTGTGCCGCGATACCAAAAATGGCAAGGCCATCGGCTGTTTGCGTGTGACCGGCATGAGTTTTTTTAATGGCCACCCCGAATACGAAAAAGAATATCATCTCCATGCCTTTCCTGCAGAACTCCAACCCCAAGTGGTGGTGGCCACCCGCTTGGCCGTTTTACGTGAATACAGGCAAAGTCCGGCGGCCCTGCTCCTGGCTGTCAAATCTTTTGAAGTCGCGCTAACTCGGCTAGGATCTCTTTTGTCTGTCATTGTGTGTGAACCAAATCTTTTTCCAATGTATCGTCGTCTGGGTTATCGTCCATTGGATCGCATCTTTCTCTCGCCCTGGGGCGGTTATCGTCTACCCTTATTTCTGGTTCTGCACGATCTAACGCACCTCAAAGCCTGCCACTCGCCATTCTTGCCAGTAACCAAACGCCATGTAACAACGATCCCACCACAAGGGTTGGCATGGCTTGCCGATCTCAAAACAAAAAAACCCTTGATTGATCCCTGCTTCACCTTGATTGGTGAAAACGAAACCACCCACTATGGTTCAATTTTGACTGAAGGCCTCTCTCATGACGGCCTGACACAATTACTCAAAAATGCTGTCACGGTTTCCTGTGAAGTGGGCGATGCCATCATCGCTCAAGGTGATGGGGGTCGAAATGTCGGTTTTGTCCAATCAGGACTATTGGAAGTCCGCGTAAAAGGTGAGACCGTCGCCTTGCTGGGTCCAGGCGAAGTGTTTGGCGAAATTGCTTTTATCCTAGGCACACCGCGCAGTGCCGATGTGATTGCGGCCGCACCCAATACAGAAGTCGTGTTAATCAGTCTCTCCGCCGTCAACCGATTGCAAGCCACGAGTGACCGAACTCAAATTTGGCGCAACCTGGCTGCCCTTTTGGCTCGCCGCGTGATTACCAAAAATACACTCGATAAATCATAGCAAAATCTCAGACGCGTTTGCCAGAAACGTGAAAGATCCCAATAACGCCTAGGTACGGTGCCTCTTCGCACTGCGCGTACATGGCCTTAAGTGCATCTGGACTGATATCGTGTATGCCGGCTTTGAGAAAAACAACTTTGTAGCCAGTTGTCAGATCCAAAAAATGACGCATCCCCAATTGTTGACTGGTGACGGTGAGCACACCGGCCTCAATACCACCAAAACCCACATCAGAAAAAAATGCATGTAACTTACGCCCAATAAAACGATCGCCGCCCAAGTTCTTCTGATAAAGCTGCTGCATTTTAAAAATCAGCTCATAGTTTTCATGATCGGGATAAAGACTGACCCAACCATCATCGACATCAAGTACCAAAAGCGTTCCACCAGGTTTGAGCACACTTTGAATTTGCCGCAAAGCCAACATGGGCTGTTCAAGATGCTGAAAAAGAAAACGACAGTAAACAAAATCAAATTTTTGATTCAGTGCCGCTAAATCGTAGATATTAGCTTTTTGAAAAGAAAGATTAGGCAAAGGCTGTTTGGCCAAGCTGTCAAAAGCCATTTTGAGCAAGTCATCGTTGAGATCGGCCCCCAAGACCTGCCCTGTTCCAACCATTTGGGCGATCATGCGAGTGACAAACCCAGGCCCACAGCCCAAATCCAGCACACTCATGCCCGGCTTGAGCCCATGCTGTTCCAGAATCTGGCGCTCCAAAGGCTGGGCCACCTCGGCTTGTAATCTCAGTCGCTCCTGTTCGGTCACGGACTCTTCGAGAAAAGAATAATCATAGCTGCCCGCGTCACTCATGGTCTGTTTATGGTAAGGTGCGCTTAAATATTAGGCAAGACTTAAAGCTCTTTTTGAATAATGTGAAAGAATAAATGACTCAAAAACTCTCCGCCTACGCGGAGGGGGGAGGCTCCCCCCTTGCCCCCTTAGGCGCAACGCTTACGCGTGACGAAATGGGTGCTTTGACTCTTACGGGCCAATTCGGTTATCGAACCGACCAGCACCGCCAATACGATCAAGCTGCCGGTTAGGACCAGCATGATTTCTTGTGCAAGTAACATATTGTGTCTTTCTGGCCTAGGCGAGGAGTCCTCTTTTGAAAAACCCGTCTGCTTCGACCACCGCCAGAGCCTAAACCCTGACCCGAATCACGTAAGCCTTATGACGCATCATGTCAATATGGCTAAGGCCTTGAAAAATAAAATGAACAACTATTTCAAATACTTAAAAAAAATAATTCTCTTAACTGTCACAATGGCGCTCATTGCCGGATTGCCCAATTCTGTGCTGGCCGAGCCGCTGAAGCTGGTCTCACTCAAGCCCAATATCACGCAAGTTCTCACCCAATTGGGCCTGGGGCAGCAGATTGTCGGCCTGACCAAATACTGCAAAAAAACCAAGCTGCAGCAGGCAAAAATCATTGCTGACTACAATTCAATCGATGTGGAATCCGTGGCTCGGCTCAAGCCCAATCTGGTCATCGCCAGCCGGGAAAATGCCCAGGAGCGGCAAATTCAGCAGTTGGTGGCACTCGGCATTGCCGTCAAAGTTTTCGATTTTGCGACTTATGCCGGGTTGCAGACTTCACTAGCCGAAATTGCCAAACTCACAGGGACAGAAGAACGACTAGCGGCTCTTCAAACAATCCAAACGCAAACCTGGGCAGACATCAAAAAAATCATGACTGACAAAAAACTCACCGGCAAAGCTGTCGTCATTCTTGTGCAGCGTGAGCCGCTCATGATTGCCTCGGGAAACACTTTCATCAGCACACTTTTGACTGAAGCGGGTTTTCGCAACATTTTTGCGGAGAACCGAATTTCCTATCCGCAAATTAATCAGGAAGAGATGGCCAGAGAGAGTATCGACTTCGTCTTTGATTTATCCTACGACACTGTGGACGAGCCGGTGGCCGGGCGCAAACCCATCCGCCTGCCCATCGATGATTTTTTGGCCGAACCCGGAAGTGTAGTCGCGCTAAAAAATGTCTTGGAGAAATCAATCGTCATTCCCGCGAAAGCGAGAATCTAGTTTTTTAACGATTTCTGGATTCCCGCCTTCGCGGGAATGACGAATACAAATTTAGATGTCTAAAAATAATTTAAAACTTTTGCTGCTTTGCCTAGCTGTTTTAATTTTACCAATTGCCCTGGCTTTTTTGACGCGCCCCATGATCGCCCCATCCCTGCTCTGGACGGCGCCACACGATCTGGACGCCACCCTCTTCTGGACCCTGCGGCTCCCTCGCCAAGTTTTGGCTGTCCTCATTGGTGCCGCCCTCTCTCTCTCGGGCGTGAGTTTTCAATCCATTTTGCGCAATCCACTGGCTGACCCTTATATCCTTGGTGTCTCCGGGGGAGCAGCCCTTGGCTACGTGCTAGCCGTTGCCCTCGGCTTGCCGCTTTTTTTCCAACCCATCGCTGGCTTTGCCTTAGCCCTGACTTGTCTTTTGGGTCTTTACCGACTCGCCAGTTCAGAAGGCGTCCTGGCCACGCTCAATTTACTCCTCATCGGTGTCATCTTTAATTCTTTTAGTTTTGCTATCATTCTGGTCATCAATGCACTGGCCAATTTTGGACAAGCCCACCAAATCCTCAACTTGCTCCTGGGTTCACTCGATGCTTACGCCTGGCCAAGAGTTGCCCTCATGGCTGTCTTCACCATTGCCTCGGGGGTTATTTTATTTTCCAGAGCCGATCGCCTTAACGCCCTCTCGCTGGGCGATGAAGAGGCCTTCCATTTGGGCGTGAATGTCGAGCGCGAAAAGCGTCTCGTGTTTATTCTGACGTCCCTACTTGTGGGCGCGAGCGTCTCGCTTTGTGGCCTCATTGGCTTCGTCGGTTTGTTTGTCCCGCACCTCACGCGCCTGCTTGTGGGCGCCGATCATCGGCGGCTCTTGCCAGCCGCCGCGCTATTTGGTGGTCTCTTTTTGTCCATGAGTGATTTTCTGGCCTGTCATCTGCTCTCGTGGGACACGCTGCACACCACGCTTCCCGTCGGCGTCATCACAGCGCTCATCGGTGCGCCCATTTTTGTCTGGATGGTCCGCAGAAATGCCAGCGGGAGGCTCCTGTGAGTTTGACTCTCCAAAATCTGTCTTACCAACTGGGCAAAAAAATCATTCTGACTGACATCACCTG
>Ga0209824_10000708_pt1 | contig 20249 bp, 20 predicted proteins | sample VDWuncwatermetaG_FD_184124 | JGI IMG/M metagenome (GOLD analysis project Ga0209824, IMG submission 184124) | Wastewater microbial communities from Netherlands to study Microbial Dark Matter (Phase II) - VDW unchlorinated drinking water (SPAdes)... ... | reverse complement strand
TTTGCATGGTGTTGGCATCCAACCCAATTTGCCCAGACAAATAAACGGTTTGTGCAACTTTCACCGCTTGCGAATAAGTGCCGATAGCAGCGGGTGCGTCAGGGGTTTGAATAATAGTTTTATGCGACATGTGGTGCTCCTTAAATTTTAGAGTGTCTCGAAAAATTCAAATATCGAAGCGAGGCTAGGCGCGAACAAAAAATTACGACGACGCATATGGTTGATATGTTAGGAGTAATTTTTCGTGAGTAACAACGCATCGCGAAGAGATTTGGATTTAAGTAATAACGGTGGGTGCGACGCGCCCAGTGCGGCTGCGCAATTCTGATAATTGCGCGGCGATTGCGATGAGCTCGGCAAGCAGCTCTTGCGCATCAACTCCGTGGCGGCTGACCTCGGCATCGAACGCTTCTAAGTAAATACGCAATGTCGCACCCTCCGTGCCTGTGCCAGACAAACGGAACACGATGCGTGAGCCGTCGCTGAACAAAATGCGCAGCCCTTGCCCGTTGCTGACGCTGCCGTCGATTGGATCGGTGTAGCTAAAATCATCGCACAGCGCGACAGTATATTTACCAAAAGTCTTGCCGACCAAGGTTGCGAAGCTCGCTTTTAATAATGCCATCACGCCATTCGCCGCCTCGTTGGGCAAGCCTTCATAATCGTGACGCGAATAAACATTGCGACCAAATTTTGCCCAATGATCCATCACGATGGCTGCCACCGATTGCTGGCGCGCCGCCAAAATGTTCAGCCAAAACAGCACCGCCCACAGGCCATCTTTTTCGCGCACATGGCTAGAGCTCGTGCCAAAACTTTCTTCGCCGCACAGCGTGACTTTGCCCGCGTCCATCAAGTTGCCAAAAAACTTCCAACCCGTCGGTGTTTCAAAACACGGAATGCCCAACGCCAGCGCGACGCGATCGGCCGCCGCACTGGTCGGCATGGAGCGCGCAATGCCCGCGATGCCTGCTTTATAGCCAGGTGCGAGCGTCGCATTCGCTGCAATCAGCGCGAGACTGTCGGACGGATTAACGAAAAAATGCTTGCCCAAAATCATGTTGCGATCGCCGTCGCCATCCGATGCCGCGCCAAAATCAGGCGCATTGTCGCCATACATCATCGCCACCAAATCGTGCGCGTAAGTTAGGTTGGGATCAGGATGTCCGCCGCCAAAATCAGGCAGCGGCACAGCGTTCATCACACTCGCCGCCGACGCACCCAAACGCCGAATAAAAATCTCACATGCGTAAGGGCCCGTTACCGCGTGCATCGCATCGAACTGCATCCGAAAGCCGCTTTTGAACAGTGCGCGAATCGCGCCAAAATCAAATAACGATTCCATCAAATCCGCGTAATCCGCCACGCCGTCGATGACCGTCACGGTCATATTGCCGATGCGATAATCACCCAACACCTCCAGCGCAATATCAGGCGCAGCAACGGTTTGGTAATGCGTCAGCGTTTTGCTAATCGCATAAATCGCGTCGGTGACGGTTTCAGAGGCGGGGCCGCCGTTGGCTTGGTTGTACTTAATGCCGAAATCGCCATCAGCCCCGCCGGGATTGTGGCTAGCGGACAACACGATGCCGCCCAAGGCTTGATATTTACGAATCACGCACGAACAGGCGGGCGTGGAAAGAATACCGTTTTGCCCCACCAGCACGCGCGTAAAACCATTCGCCGCCGCCATTTTGAGAATGATTTGAATCGCCTCGCGATTGTAAAAACGCCCATCGCCGCCTAACACCAAGGTCGCGTTGGCGGGAATGGTGATGCTGTTAAAAATCGCCTGCACAAAATTTTCTAAATAATGCGGCTGCTGAAAAGTCGTAACGCGCTTACGCAAACCCGACGTACCTGGCTTTTGATCATTAAAAGGCTGAGTGGCGATAGTTAAAATTGACATGGAAAGCTCCGTATAAAACGAGGCGGCATTTTACACACGGAGAATGCTCTGATGCAGGATAGAAAATAAAACAGGCTCGACTAAGTATCGAGCCTGTTTTATTTGAGCAAACGAAAAGAGCATTCCGTGAGCGATTATTTTTCGTCCTACTGCGTAACCAACATTGCGCCCTGTCTTCGACACGAAACGCAATTTTCGCGGTGAATGCGGGCGAGTGACTGATGTAAAGTCTAGCAAGTGAATGTTACTATGTCCCGATAACTGAACAGCCTAGAAACGCAACTATGAAATACGCAAACATCCGCGAAGAAGAGTTAAAAAACAAAGTCGCACAAGACTATTTTAGGATGTATGACTGCACAAAAATCATCGGCAATGTGGATTTTTGCGTGTGTATGCAGCAAGACCCCGACTCAAAAACCAAAGAGCTGTTTGAACACGAATCGCTACTCTGGGCTGAAGCCAAAAAAGGCACGTCTGACATTTACAACTCTATCGTGCAGCTTATCCTCACCATCGGCAAAGCACGCACCTTTGATAAGTTTCTACCGCCGCCCATGCTAGGCGCGTTTGATGGCGGCAAAATCGCTTTTATTCCCTACAGCGAAATTCACGATATTTTTTACCAAAACGACTTTAATTGGAACGTCACGCCGTCTGATTACAGCACTAAAGAATTTCAAACAATTCACGCCAAAGTCAAAGCCACCATAGACCGCGAAGCCCTGCTGTTTGATTTTGAAAAAGACGACAAAGAGCTGCAAAAATTCATCAAAACTAATTTTGTCGTAGGCAAGTTTGGCATCACCAAAACCAAAATCGACAAAAACAACTTCATGGTCATTTACAACAAATGGCTGCAAGCGGTGAAACCTAGCATTGCCGTTGACTGGGACATCGCAAAGAAAAGCGGCATTATTGACGGTGACTTTTACCTTGCCGATTTACTCTCGCGTGAGAACAAAACCTTAAAAGAAAAACTCTTTGTTTTGCTCAAGGGTGCTCACTACGAACTAGACCGAAAAGTCACGGAATCAGGTTTGTTTAGTCATAGCACCGCCTCGTTTAACGACCAGCAAACCGCGCACATTCAATTTTGGAATCGCTACGACCGCCCGCCCAAGTCCGAGTATTGGGACTACATCGTCGAGCGTCGCGATTTACTCGTGCCGCAAGATGTGCGCGAACGCAAAGGCAGCTTTTTTACGCCACAGATTTGGGTCGAGCTATCGCAGCAATACCTGACGGAGACATTGGGAGAAGATTGGCAAGACGAATACACCATCTGGGATTGCGCCGCTGGTACGGGCAATTTATTGACGGGGTTAACCAACAAATACAATATCTGGGCTTCCACGTTAGACACGCAAGATGTCGATGTTATGCATCAGCGTATTGACACCATGAACACCCACTCCATCAGCGGCAGCGGGGCGAACTTGTTAAAGGATCACGTCTTCCAATTTGACTTTTTGAATGACGACTTTAGCAAGCTGCCAAAAGCCTTACAAGCCATTATCAACGACCCTGAAAAACGCAAGAAGCTGGTGGTGTATATCAATCCGCCGTATGCGGAGCATGGCAACAGAACGACAATTTCAGATCATGGCGAACATAAAGCAAAAGTAGCAACGACAAGTAAGGTTTATAGCCACTTCAACAAAATTGTTGGTGCCGCAACGCGGGAACTTTATGTGCAATTTTTTCTAAGAATTCATAAAGAAATACCAGACGCTATTTTGGCGTCATTTAGCACATTAAAATTTATTAGCTCTCCTAGTTTTTACGCATTCAGAGCTTATTTTAACGCTATGTTTATTAAAGGCTTTGTTTGCAAGGCAAATACATTTGATAATGTTAAAGGACAATTCCCAATTGGCTTTTTAGTTTGGAAAACAAACTCTTATGATTTATTAAATTCTATTGTAGTAGACGCATTTGATGAGAACGGTAGCCTTTTAAGCATAAAAAATTTTCGTGTAACCGAAAAGGACAAATACTTCATTAATTGGTTTAGACCTTTTATTGATAGAACAAAAAATGAATTGGGTTCACTTCATATTCATAGTAATGATATTCAACAACAAAATGTAATTTCCATAACCTCTGTGCCAACACAGAGTGATTTAATTCAAAAAACATTTACATATATAACTTCAAAAAATTTAATTGAAGTTTGTATTTATTATGCTGTTCGGCATTGCATAGAAGCAACTTGGTTAAATAACAGAGATCAGTTTCTTTACCCCAATGAGGGCTGGCAAGCTGATATTGAATTTCAAAACGATTGTTTGGCTTACACCTTGTTTAGCAACAACATTCAATCCCCGTTTGGCACGAATCATTGGATACCCTTTACCGAGCAAGAAGTTAATGCAAGGGGAAAATTTGAAAGTAACTGGATGACGCAATTCATGCAGGGCAAATTCAAACAAGAAATAACCAGCCTGTTTGACGCACAAGCCAACCGCACCACACCGCTAGTATTTTCAGCACAGGCGCAAGCCGTGTTTGATGCGGGCAAAGCCCTTTGGCACTACTATCACCAGCAACCGAACTGCAATGTGAATGCCAGCTGGTACGACATCCGCGAGCATTTTCAGGGCAGGAATGCCGCCGGCAAAATGAATAACAAAAGCGATGATGAAGCGTATATGGCGTTGATTAAAAATCTACGCGAGCAGCTCAAGCAACTGCAAAAAAGCATCGCGCCAAAAACCTATGAATATGGTTTCTTAAAGGCGTAATACTGCGCGAGTTCAATGCCGCATCGCTTAGAATGCGCGCTCGAAAAAATCCATCCGCCCCAAAATTCCCTCATGGCAATCAAAGCAACCGTACACAAAGCCACGCTGCAAGTCGCCGATATGGATCGCAATTATTTTGCTGATCACGCGCTGACGGTGGCGCGCCATCCTTCTGAAACCGACGAACGCATGATGGTGCGCTTGCTCGCGTTTGCCTTGTACGCCGAGGAATATCTAAGTTTTGCGCAAGCCATGACCAACGACGATGAGCCAGATTTGTGGTGCAAAGATTTAACGGGCGCGATTCAAAATTGGATAGTAGTGGGCTTGCCTGACGAGCGACTGTTGCGCAAAGCCTGTGGTCGCTCGAACAGCGTGGTGTTGCTGACTTACGGACGCTCTGCCGATATTTGGTGGGCAGAAAATTCGGCAAAATTACAACGCCTGAACAATCTCACCGTGTTGCGTTTGCCCAATGAAACCACGCAAACTTTGGCGACGTGGGCGGCGCGCAATATGACGCTGCAATGCAATTTGCAAGCACGCGATATTTTGCTGACCTGCGATAAAGGCATGTTAGAAATCGACCCGATTGTGCTGATGGGTACTTTTCGCGAGGCATAAATGAGCAGCTGTCCGTGTGGTGGAAAAAGTTACGCGAGTTGCTGTGAGCCGATACACCAGCAGCGCAATGCCAGCGACGCAAAAATTTTGATGCGCTCGCGTTACAGCGCGTATGTGCTCAAGATTGATGACTATTTACTCGCCACTTGGCATCCCCGTACCCGCCCCGCACAGCTTGATTTAGCCGATGACGATAGCCGCTGGCTAGGTTTGGAAATTAAAAGTTTCCTACCGTTATCCGACAGCTCCGCTAGCGTTGAATTTGTGGCGCGCTACAAGACTGCGGGACGCGCGTATCGCTTGCATGAACGCAGCCGTTTTGTGTATGAAAACGACGCGTGGTTCTATCTCGAAGGAGCGTTGTTATGACGCAAGCCGCATCGCCTATGAGCCAAAAATTAGCCGTGTTATTTGCCGATATTTGCGGCAGCACTGCGCTATACGACCGCTTAGGCAACGACCTGGCGCGACGTTTAATTAGTCAATGTCTCGAAGTGTTATGTGCTGAATTGCCTGCGCAACAGGGTGTGTTGATTAAGACCTTGGGTGATGAGGTGATGTGCACTTTTCCTAGTGCCTTGCAAGCATTCGATGCCGCGTGCGCGATGCAGCGCATGATGGAAAAATCCCAGTTTGAGGGCGGGCACAAGCTGATGGTGCGCATTGGTTTTCATTTTGGCGAGGTCATCGCTGAGGCGGCGGATGTGCATGGTGATACGGTTAATGTTGCCGCTCGTGTTGCGGAGATTACGCGCGCCACACAAATTATGACTACGCTTGCCGTGGCAAAAAATCTGCCCATGGATCAACGCGCCAGCCTGCGCCAAGTGATGCGCGCCGAGTTCAAAGGCAAGCAAGAACGCTTGGATATTTTTCAGGTGGTGTGGGAGCAAGACGACGGCGAAAGCACGCGCATCGGCATCCCCGCGTTTCGCAAACTTGCCTTGCAATTAGAAGAGCTGACGTTGACGCACGCAGATAAAAAATTACACGTCAACCAAGCTACGCGCAGTGTGATTATGGGGCGCGACAAAATTTGTGAGCTGGTGGTGAGCAGTGATTTTGCTTCGCGCCAGCATGTGCGCATCGAGCTGCGTTTTGATAAATTTGTGTTAATCGACCAAAGCACCAATGGCACTTATGTACGTTTAGCCAATGGCGAGGTTACACATGTCGTGCGCGAAGAGTTTCAGCTAAAAGCGCGCGGTACGATTAGTTTGGGCAACCCCGATTTGTCTGATACGCGCGCGCTAATCGAATACATCATTCACAGCAAAAATAGCGAGGCAGAATAAAACATCGTGCGCTATTAGGGCTTCAGTCTTTTACCGTGCCGCTATATCGACCGATAATTACCCTAATAATTTGCCAATACGCTCGTATAAATTCAGCACGATTTCAAACAAAATTAAGCCGATGACATACCACTCCAGCTTATGTAACTGCTTGTTGTCCCACACATCCGAAAGCGTTTGCGCAGTGTCGGAAATCAAGCCCAGCTTGCGATTCAAAGCGGTCTGACGTTCATGCAATTCAAATTCATCAGCCAGGCTGGCATACAGCCCGCCGAGCTGCGGAAAGTCCCACAAGGTTTCAGGTTTGTCGCCTATCTCGGCGCGCCCCACCATGCGATGTTCAATCAACAACATATGGCCGATTTTTGACAGTAGTGTTTTGTTGTCCGCGCTGACCTTGCCAAAGCTCGCCAGCTCTTGCGCCAACGGCTCGATTTTGTCGAACTCGCTGGCAACTTTGTGCTCGTATAAATTCAGCACTAAATGCTTGCTTAAAGCATCCGCGATGAGCTGTAATTTTTCTAAAGAAACGACATCGAGCGACACCGTACCACTTTGTACGCCAAGATGATTTTGCCCCGCATGGATGGTTAACGCTTCGACATCAGGCACGCTGTAAGCGTTGCTTAGTAAGGGCTTGAGCGATTCGATAAAACGTAACTCATCGGCGATTGCCACGCCGAATAACACCACCACCCCATAGCGAAACAACACCGCAATACCACCCGTTGCAGCGATTTCTAAAGTGAGCGGCGTAGGTGATAAACAGTCAGAAAGTTTGAACGACTTCAAGTCGAGACGGTCGCCCAACAACAGCGCGCGCGCTTGCAAATCACTACGATTTTGCAGGCTTAAAGTGAGATTAGCGGCGGGCTTGGTCATGGCAAAAATCCAATTGAAAAAGTGAACTCAGCCTAACGCCGCCAACTTGCAGCGTCAAACCGCGCCCACATTTGCGCGCCAAAACGATGCACCGCTAGGCCGCACAGAATGCACGCGCCGCCTAGCCATACTTGCGGCAAAATTGCTTCGCCGTTGAGGGTGTGTCCAAGCAGCAACGCCAGCACAGGGGTGATGAGATTGATCAGCGCGATGCGCCCCGTGTCCATGTGTTTAATCAGGTAGTAATAGAGCAAAAATCCCAACACTGAACCGACGCTGGCGAGGTAAATAATCGCGCTCAGTGCGCGACTAGGAATCGTCTCTGGTAAGTGTCCGTCGAATAACCACCAAGCCAGCAAAAACACGGGCAAGGCGACAATCAGCGAACCAAAAGTGGTTGCCAGCGGTGGGCTGTCGTCGCCGACTTTTTTAATCCACACCAAGCCCAACGCTTGCATCACCACGGCGAAAAATAACGCCACTAAGCCTGCCGTCGCGCCGACTGCCAAGCCGCCACGAAACACCAGCAGCAAACCCAACAGCCCTAAGCCCATGCCGAGTAATTTTTCGCGCGTCAACGATTCTTCTTTCAGCCACAGTGCCGCGCCCAAACTGCTAATCAGCGGCGAGATGCCGAACAGCAGCGAAATCATGCCTGAGCTGACAAATTGCGCCGACCAATATGCCAACACCATGGTGCCCGCCATGCTCAAACCGCTGGCGAGATAGCTGTGCAAGGCGCGTTGATGTACGGGCAAACGAACGCGTAATACCGCTAACAAAACCACACACAGCAACACGCTCAAGCACATGCGCGACAACACCGCGAAGCTAAATCCCGCACCCTGCGCGCTCCATTGAATGGCGAGCGGCGTGGTTGACCAAATCAAAATCACGGCGAAAAAAGCGAGCGGCAAAGGCATGGAAAATCTTTCAAAAAGTGGCAAAACGTAACGGCGAATTATTGATGAAAAAGCGCGCGCCAGTGCAGAGATTTTTTAGCCATCTGCACGCGTCTGTTAAAATTTTGGGATGAGTAAAAAATTATCGTTAGACAAAATCCTGCAATCACAAGGGTTCGGCACGCGCAAATGGTGTGCCGAGTTAATCGCTGATGGCGAAGTCAGTGTCAATGGCAGCGTAGTGCGCGATGTCCGAGCCAGCGTTGCAACTGACGGGCTGCAATTTACAATTTTTGATGAGCTGTGGACGTATCACGAACACGTTTATATCGCGCTGAACAAGCCGAGTAATTACGAATGTTCGCGCAAAGCTAGCCATCATCCAGGGGTGTTAAAGCTGCTGCCTGAGCAATTCGACCGTCGCGATGTGCAGCCCGTCGGACGCTTGGATCACGACACCACCGGGCTGTTGCTGATGTCGGATGACGGGCCGTTTATTCATAAACAATCGTCGCCGAAATATCATGTGCCGAAAATTTATGTCGCAACCACGCACGAGGCCGTGAGCGACGAGCTGGTGACGGCGTTGCTGCAAGGCGTGCAGCTCAACGACGAACCCGCGCCCTTGGCGGCGGTGAGTTGCCGCAAGGTTAGCGACTACAAAATAGAAATCGTGTTGGCGGAAGGCAAATATCATCAGGTCAAACGTATGTTAGCGGCGGCGGGCAATCATTGTGTGGCGTTACAGCGCGCGCAAATCGGCAAGCTGACCCTAAGCGATTTAGCTTTGGCGGAAGGTGAATGGTGTTATCTGAGCGCGGCGCAGCAGGCTTTGTTAGTCGCGGATTAAAGCGGCTGATTAAACCCGACAGTGCTAAGATGCGCGCCGCCGCAGTTCGGCATCCCTTCATTTTTCGAGATCAATAACGCCATGAAAAAATCCAATTTACTGTTGTTAGCTCTGCTCGCTACGCTGGCAGCCTGTTCACCTAAAGCTTCGACTGAAGAAGTCGCTGCGCAAGTCAAAATTGCTTTAGAAGCCGAAAAAGCGCAACAAGCCGCGCAAGACAAAGTGGTAGAAGAAAAAGTGCAAGCTGCGTTAGCCGAAGAAAAAGCTAAACAAGCTGCCGCCGCGCCTGTCGCAGCTCCTGCACCCGTTGCACCCGTTGCGCCCGCTGCTGCGCCAGCGAAAAAAGCGGCTGCACCTAAGCCTGCTCACGCGCCTGTAACGGCACACGAAAAGGTCAACGCGCCGATGACGGCGATGAAGCCCGTTTGCACCAACTGCGGTGTGGTGTTGGCGATCAATAAAGTCGAAGAAGCGGGCAAAGGTTCAGGCTTAGGCGTAATCGGCGGCGGCGTGGTCGGCGGCTTGTTGGGCAACCAAGTGGGCGGCGGCACAGGTAAAGATTTGGCAACCTTGGCAGGTGCAATTGGCGGCGCGGTCGCTGGCAATGCGATTGAAAAAAATGCCAAGAAAACCATCCATTACGACATCGTGGTGCGCATGGAAGATGGCGGCGAGCGTACGTATCGTCAAGCCACTGAGCCTGCTTTGGCGAATGGTCAAAAAGTGAAAATCGAAAATGACACGGTGATTGCGAACTAAAATTTAGTCCGTAATTGTTGTGGTGAAAAGGGAGCGCGAGCTCCCTTTTTTATTGCCTACAGCATTCTCGTTGCGTCGTTCCCGTGCACGCGAAAATCCAGTTAAAAAGGGACGCAATCCCTCCGCGCAAATCTGCTATTGTGCGCGCCGAAAAATTCACCAAGAAAGCGATTCAGCCATGTCCGAACAAGATCTATCCGCAGTGCATCGCGCCAAATTAAATTTAGAAACTGCGCAAATGGCGTGGCGCGACATGCAGCGTTATTTTGCTAGTGGTGTGGCTCTGTATGTCGCAGCAGAGCTGGATTTAGTCGAAGTCGGCTGGCAAATGTCGCAAGATAACACCACGCAAATTCAGGCGTGGATGGCGACGCAACAATTTGGCAAAGTGCGTGACGAACAAGCTGCGGCCTGGTACGAGCAAGACGCACAGTTATGGACCGTGGTGGTGAGTCCGTGGGTGTTGGTGCAGCCCGTTAAATAAAGCGGCAAGCGGCACTAATTGTTGTTAGTATTCACGTCGCGCAGAGGGAGGGTGAAACGCCGCCAGCGCGATTTTTTTAATAGCAGCATTATTATCAATAAGGATAACAAAATGGAAATCGCAACAACTGAAGTAACGCAAGATCAAAAAAATATGGGACTGCTAATTTGGATTTTGACGCTGTTTTTTGGCTTCATCCCAGGCTTGATTTTTTTCCTGACCAAGAAAGATGACGCTTACATTTGTGACCAAGCCAAAGAGGCTTTGAACTGGTCGATTACTTTCATCCTCGGCTATGTTGCAGGCATGATTCTGATGTTGGTATTGATAGGTTTCTTGGTCGTCATTGCCGTTGGTATCGCACACTTGGTGTTTTGTATCATGGGGGCTATTGCTGCCTCTAGCGGCAAACCATTCCGCGTACCGTTTGCGTTGCGTTTGATTAAATAAATCGTAGCCGTAACGAGAAAAACACCCCAGCAGTTTTGGGGTGTTTTTTATTGGTGAGTGAGTTTTATTGAGCTGGTGTGGCGGCTTCGGCGGTGGCTTCGAGAAATCCGCCAGCGCGGAACGTCAGCACCAAAGTATCGCGATGTCCATCGTTGGCTAATGGCTGTATCGGGGTAGATTCGTGGATGACTTTTTGGTCGTCTAACAGCACTAATGTCCACGGCTCGGTGAGGGTGAAGCGTTGACCGTTATGTCCTTCAGCTTCAAACACACGGCTTTCGCCGCCGCTGACATTCACTCTATCAATCAACACAATCGCCACAAAATCTACGCCGTCGCGATGCGCGCCTTCGGGCGTGGGGCGACCAATGCCGTGGCGCGTGTCGATGCGAAATTGATGAGCTTCGACGTACCAAGGCTGTGCGCCTTTGAGTGCGCTGCATACACTCGCCAGCGCGAGTAGCAGCTTGTCCCATGCCGCGTGCTTTAAGGTCTGGGGCTCGATGACCTCGAACAGACGGTGCATCCCGCCATGTAAGGCGTTGTAAGCCAAGGGCTGGTAGTGTGCGCGATGTGAGACGAGTTCGATGTGCGCTTCGCGAATAACGAATGAGGCGTGGCGACGACTGCGATAGCGGCCGCCATCTTTCAGAAAAGCATCGGGCGGCAGCTGATTCCAACTGTCTGTTAGCGCGTCAAATTCGGCTAACGACGCGCCACTCAGGGCGGCTAAGTCAGCGTTACGCAACACCGCATAGCCTTGATTGCTCAAGGCGGGGGCGAGCTGTGCGAGGGAGGTAAAACGAGGGGCAAGAATCGGAATCGACATAGCGGCAGTCACGGCTTAACGCTGTAGTAAAACCTCCAGCACGAACTTGCTGCCCAAATAGGCAATCAGCAAAAAGGCAAAGCCGCTAACCGTCCAACGCACTGCGATGCGGCCGCGCCAGCCGTGGCGCACATGTCCCCACAGCAAGGTGGCGAACACCAGCCAAGAAATGATGCCGAACAATACTTTGTGATTGAACTGCGCAGCTTTGCCAAAAATCTCCTCACTGAAAAACACGCCTGATGCCAACGTCAAGGTGAGCAACACAAAGCCAATCGCGATGATTTGAAACAGTAAGCGTTCCATGGTGAGCAACGGCGGCAGGTTGCGCAATACGCGCGGTAGGGTGTGTTGATGTAAGCGTTTTTCTACTTGAGAAATCAATACCGCATGGAACACCGCGATGGTGAATAAGCTGTACGCCAACATCGCCGCGCTGATATGTGCGGTGAACGCCAAGGTGTGCGTATGCGTGAGCAAATGCTCGCTAGGGAAGAGGCTAGGCAATACCGCAGCGAGGGCGGCAACAGGCAACACCAGAGTGAGCAATTCGCCGATGGGATAGAAGAAGCGTGCCACCCAATAAACACACAAAGTCAGCCAAATAATCAGCGACAGTGCGTTGAGCAAAGCATAATCAAATCCGCCATTGGCGAACATGTCGCTGCTCAATAAATAACCATGCAGGATAAGCGGTAGGAGTACCGCGTGACCGATGCGTCCACGACTGGCGTGGTCGGTTTTGCCGCTGTGTTGGGCGCGCCAAAAATACACGGACAGCCCCGCATAGCTTAGAAAAATAACGATAGCAATAAGAAGGTTGGGCATTTTTTTTCAGGATGTTTTAGACTTCGTGGATTCTACCTCATCAAACCTACATTGCTATGTTAGACAATCTTACCCAACGCCTTTCTGGTGTGATTAAAAACCTGCGCGGACAAGCGCGGCTGACCGAAAGCAACATTCAAGATGCGTTGCGCGAAGTGCGTATGGCATTGCTCGAAGCCGACGTGGCCTTGCCTGTGGTCAAGGATTTTATCGCGCAAGTCAAAGTGTCCGCGCTCGGCGAAGAAGTGGTCGGTAATCTCAACCCTGGGCAAGCTCTGATTGGCGTAGTGCATCGCGAATTAACCAAGTTGATGGGCGAACACAATGACGCGCTGAATCTTGCTGCCGTGCCGCCCGCTGTGATTCTGATGGCAGGCTTGCAAGGTGCGGGTAAAACCACCACCAGCGGCAAGCTGGCAAAACTATTGCGCGACCAAAACAAGAAAAAAGTATTGCTGGTGAGTTGCGATATTTATCGTCCCGCCGCGATTGAGCAATTGCGCACCTTGGCGAAGCAGCTCGACATAGATTTTTTCAGCTCCGACATTACGCAAAAACCGCAAGACATCGCCTTCGCTGCGTTGGATTTTGCGCGTAAACATCACCATGACGTGCTGATTGTTGATACCGCTGGTCGCTTAGCGATTGATAACGCGATGATGGCGGAGATTAAAGCATTGCACGCGTTGCTCAAGCCGATTGAGACTTTGTTTGTGGTCGATGCGATGACCGGACAAGACGCGGTGAACACTGCCAAAGCATTCGGTGAGGCTTTGCCGCTGACAGGTATCGTGCTGACCAAATTAGACGGCGATGCGCGCGGCGGTGCGGCATTGTCGGTGCGCCATGTTACGGGTAAGCCAATTAAATTTATCGGCGTAAGTGAGAAGACCAGCGGACTCGAAGCCTTCCATCCTGAACGCATGGCATCGCGCGTGTTGGGCATGGGGGATGTGTTGTCGCTGATTGAAGAAGCGCATCGCGAAGTTGATCACGTCGAAGCAGAAAAACTCGCCAAAAAAATGCAGACGGGCAAAGGCTTCGATCTCAACGATTTCAAAATGCAGATGGTGCAAATGCGCAAAATGGGCGGGATGTCGGCGATGATGGACAAGCTGCCCGCGCAAATGAGTCAAGCTGCGGCGGGCGCGAAAGTCGATGACAAAGCGGTGAATCGTTTAGAAGGTATTATCAATTCGATGACCATGGCGGAGCGCAGCAAACCAGAACTTATCAAAGCCTCGCGCAAACGCCGCATCGCGATGGGCGCGGGCGTGCAGGTGATGCACGTCAACCAGTTGCTCAATCAGTTTGAGCAGACACAAAAGATGATGAAGCTGTTCAGCAAAGGCGGCGGCATGGCAAAAATGATGCGCAGCATGGCAGGCAAAATGCCAGGGATGCGCTAACGGGCATCTCTAGAAATCCAAATCTCGTCACAATACTGCGTTGCTCATAAAAAATTACTCCTTACATAGCCATCTATGCGTCGTCGTAATTTTTTATTCGCGCCTTGTCTTGTTTAGATATTTGAATTTCTAGAGGCACCCGTAATAATTTCTAGAGAAAACCGTAATACTTAAAACTTCAGAGGAACAACATGACTATCAAAGCCATTATTTTTGATGTGGACGGCACGCTTGCCGATACCGAAGACGGCCACCGCAAATCTTTTAATCAAGCCTTCGCCGATGAAGGCTTAGATTGGCATTGGGATGTCGCGATGTATGACAAACTGCTCAAAGTCACGGGCGGCAAAGAGCGTATCAAATACTTTGTGAGTGATTTTTTGCAAGGCTATCAGCAGCCTGCCGACTTCGACGACTTCGTGAAAAATCTGCACGCGGTGAAAACCCGCCACTACACCACCATGTTGGCAGCGGGCAGCATTCCGCTGCGTCCTGGCGTGAAGCAACTGATCGAACAAGCGTACGCGGCAGGCATCACGCTGGCGATTGCCACCACGACTACGCCGCAAAATGTCTCGGCATTATTGGAAGTTGCGCTGGGTAAAGATTGGGCAAAATATTTCTCCGCCAACGGTTGTGGCGACATCGTTCCGCACAAAAAACCCGCGCCAGATATTTACTTGTGGGTGATGGAAAAATTGGGTCTAACTGGTGCAGATTGCATCGCACTGGAAGATTCCGAAAACGGGCTGCGCGCCAGCTTGGCTGCTGGCATCAAGACTTATGTCACCATCAACCACTACACCCGCAATCAAAATTTCACGGGTGCGGCAGCGGTGTTTGATGATTTGAGTGACTTGGAAAATTTCTACCAAGTGAGCGGATTAAAACGCACAAAATAAGCAAGCTACGCTTGTAGAAGCGTAGCTTGCTTACGCACAAACTCGCTCTCCTTGACTACGTTTCAGCCTTGATTTTGGAATTTTCTGATTTGCATTTATAATCCGCGCCCTCCGAGGGGTGCTGCAACGGTTTCGCCGTCAGGCTCGGACTCTTAAAGCAACTGCACCCATTCATTTAACCCTTTATGAATGGAGCTGCTATGAACGCTGCAACAAAAACTTTCACCGACTATATCGTCGCCGACATGTCCCTAGCTACATGGGGTCGTAAAGAACTCGCGATTGCCGAAATCGAGATGCCAGGTCTGATGGCAATTCGTCACGAATACGCAAAATCAAAACCGCTCAAAGGCGCGCGCATTACTGGCTCGTTGCACATGACTATCCAAACGGGTGTGTTGATTGAAACGCTGGTGGCATTGGGCGCAGAAGTGCGTTGGGCTTCTTGCAATATCTACTCCACACAAGATCACGCCGCCGCTGCAATCGCCGCGACGGGCACGCCAGTATTCGCAGTTAAAGGCGAAACTTTGGTGGATTATTGGGACTATACCCATCGCATTTTTGAATGGGCGGATGGCGTGCATTCCAACATGATTTTGGATGATGGCGGTGATGCGACTTTATTGTTGCACCTAGGTGCGCGTGCAGAACAAGATGCGTCGCTGTTGAACAATCCTGCTTCGGAAGAAGAAATTTGTTTGTTCAATGCCATCAAAGCAAAATTGGCGACCGACAAAACTTGGTATTCGGTGCGTCTGGCTGCAATCAAGGGCGTGACGGAAGAAACCACTACAGGCGTGCATCGTTTGTATCAAATGTTTGAACGTGGCGAGTTGAAGTTCCCCGCGATTAACGTCAACGATTCTGTGACTAAATCCAAGTTCGATAATTTGTATGGTTGCCGCGAATCGTTGGTCGATGCGATCAAGCGCGCGACGGACGTAATGGTGGCGGGCAAAATCGCGATTGTGGCGGGTTATGGTGACGTGGGTAAAGGCTCGGCTCAAGCCTTACGCGCCTTGTCGGCACAGGTTTGGGTGACTGAAATTGATCCGATTTGCGCGCTGCAAGCGGCGATGGAAGGCTATCGCGTGGTAACCATGGATTACGCTTGTGAACACGGCGATATTTTCGTGACATGTACGGGTAACTATCACGTCATCACGCACGAGCATATGAAGAAAATGAAGAACCAAGCCATCGTGTGCAACATCGGTCACTTCGATAATGAAATTGATGTCGCTTCACTCAAGCAATACACCTGGGACAACATCAAGCCGCAAGTCGATCACGTGATTTTCCCAGACGGCAAAAAGATTTTGTTGCTGGCGGAAGGTCGTCTGGTGAATCTGGGTTGCGGTACAGGGCATCCGTCGTATGTGATGAGCTCAAGTTTTGCCAATCAAACTATCGCGCAGATTGAGTTGTTTACTCGCACGGCAGATTACCCAATCGGCGTTTACACCTTGCCTAAACATCTGGATGAGAAAGTTGCGCGTCTGCAACTGACCACTTTGAATGCACAATTGTCCGAGCTGACTGACGTGCAAGCGGCGTACATCAGCGTGAATAAAAACGGCCCATACAAAGCCAATCACTACCGTTATTAACAGCGCGGTGGCATAGCCAGAGCACGATTGATATGGCCTCCACACCTAACGAGTTTTTGAGTTATGTGCTGGAGGCCATGTCGCATCGTGCTTTAGTGTTGGGGCATAAAATGTTTGTGGGCGTTGGTTTGTATCGCGACGGTTTAATGTTCGCTTTGATTGTTCGAGATGTTTAGAGTCGCCTAGTGATATGAGTGATTGCTGTCAGTTAGGCTATGCGGCGGCACGGCGCGCAGCAAAACTTCGTGTAAGGAAAGAAAAATGAGATTGTTAATTATCTGGGCATTAAACGCCTTGGCATTGATTGCCGTGGCGAACTTTGTGCCAGGCATCCATGTGGATGGTTATCCTGCCGCGCTGCTCGCTGCATTTTTATTGGGTTTGGTGAACGCGCTGATACGCCCGATTTTGTTATTACTGACTTTGCCGATTACGCTGCTTACGCTGGGATTGTTTATCTTCGTGATTAACGGCGCATTGTTTTGGTGGGTCGGTTCAAGCTTAAGCGGATTTAGTGTTGATAGTTTTGGGCACGGCGTATTAGGCGCGGTGCTCTACAGTATTTTTACTTGGGCACTGTCCGCAGCGGCGCAACAGTTATTAGGAAAAAGATGAGTGCTTCTAAAATTAGTTTTGAGTTTTTCCCCCCGCAAACGCTAGAAGGCATGGAAAAATTGGTCGCGACGTACCGCCAATTGGCGGCGTTAAATCCTGAATTTTTCTCTGTTACGTTTGGTGCGGGTGGCTCGACGCAAGCGCGCACGTTGCAAGCTGTGACGCACATCAAGGCGCAAGGCTCGCAAGTCGCACCGCATCTGTCGTGCGTGGGTGCTACGCGTGAAAATATCCGTAGTCTGTTGCAAACTTATCAAGCGCAAAATGTACGACGTATCGTCGCGTTGCGTGGCGATTTGCCATCGGGTATGGGTAGTATCGGCGAGTTTCAATACGCGAATGAATTGGTGCAATTTATCCGTGCCGAGACGGGCGAACATTTTCATATTGAAGTCGCCGCCTATCCCGAAGTGCATCCGCAAGCGAAATCGGCGCGCGACGACATGCTTAACTTCAAACGTAAAATTGATGCGGGTGCGAACTCCGCCATCACGCAGTATTTCTACAATGCCGATAGCTATTTTTATTTTGTTGAACAATGCCGCAAGCTCGGTATCACCACACCTATCGTGCCAGGGATTATGCCGATAATGAAGTTCTCGCAACTCGCGCGTTTTTCCGAAATGTGCGGCGCGGAAATCCCCCGTTGGATGCGTAAAACGCTGGAAGGCTATGGCGATGACAACGAAGCGGTACAAGCGTTTGGTCAGGATGTGGTAACCGCTTTGTGCGAAAAATTATTGGCAGGTGGCGCGCCTGGTTTGCATTTCTACACTTTGAATCAAGCCGCACCGAGTATCGCAATTTTGCAACGATTGGATCTATAAAATGAAATCACCAGAACTACTTTTGCCTGCGGGCACGATTGAAAAAATGCGCACCGCTTATGCTTTTGGTGCGGACGCCGTATATGCGGGGCAGCCACGTTATTCCTTACGTGCGCGCAACAACGAATTTACCTTAGAAAACTTACAAATCGGCATTAGCGAGGCGCGAGCCTTAGGCAAAAAATTATTTATTGCCAGCAATTTGATGCCGCACAACGCCAAGGTCAAAACCTATATGGCGGACATGGAGCCTGTCATTGCCATGCAGCCCGACGCGCTCATCATGGCCGACCCCGGGCTGATTGCGATGGTGCGCGAACGCTGGCCTGAAGTGCCAATTCATTTATCGGTGCAAGCCAATACGGTGAACTATGCGGCGGTGAAATTCTGGAAATCATTGGGGCTAACGCGCGTGATTTTGTCACGGGAATTATCGTTGGATGAGATCGCCGAAATTCGCCAAGAGTGCCCCGACATGGAGCTGGAAGTGTTTGTACACGGCGCGCTGTGCATCGCCTATTCAGGGCGTTGTTTGCTGTCGGGTTACTTCAACCACCGCGATCCGAATCAAGGCACTTGCACCAATTCATGCCGCTGGGATTACAAAGTGACCGAGGCGGATGAAGATGCCACAGGCGACATTCAAAAAATAGATTTTGATTTCGATAAGGCGTTAGGCGCATCGGGCTTATCCGACTGCGGCTCGCAAGTTCGCCACCCCGCTGCCGACAAAGTGTATTTGATTGCGCGCCATGACCATCCCAATGAATTGATGCCGGTGATGGAAGATGAACACGGCACCTACATTATGAATTCCAAGGATTTGCGCGCCGTGGAACACGTCGAAAAATTGGCGAAAATTGGGATTGATTCGCTCAAAGTGGAAGGCCGCACCAAGTCTATTTACTACGTCGCGCGCACCGCGCAAGTTTATCGTCAGGCGATTGATGATGCGGTAGCGGGTCGTCCTTTTAATACGCAACTACTGGGTGCGCTGGATGCGCTGGCTAATCGCGGCTACACCGATGGTTTCTACGAACGTCACCATACCCACGAGCAGCAGAACTATATGCGCGGTCACTCGGAAAGTTTTCGCCAGCAATATGTTGGTGACATCGTTGCGTGTGCCAACGGTTATGCCGAGATTGATGTGAAGAACAAATTCTCAGTCGGCGATAAATTGGAAATTATTCATCCAGCGGGAAACCATATCGTTGATGTAGCCTCGATGCGCAACATTAAAGGTGAAGCCTTAACGGTTGCCCTAGGCAGCGGACATAAGGTGCAGATACCGATACAGGGTGATATGACAAAGGGCATGGTGGCGAGGTTTCTTTAAGCTAGTAGAGCTTCAATATCGTGATGCCAATTACTAATGCCCGCCAACTATTAAAGAAATATTACGAAAAGAGTTGACGGGAAGTTTTAGCTCTGTAGAATGCGCACCTCTTCAAGGCACTAGACGCAACGAAAAGCAGCGAAAACTGCTTAGTATTCAATAAGATGAATGCGATTTGCGCGGTGAGATGAAGAAAAGAAGTTAGAAATAACAGTTGACAAGATGTTTTGCTTCTGTAGAATGCGCACCTCTTCAAAGCACTAGACGCAACAAAAAGCAGCGAAAACTGCTTAGTATTCAATAAGATGAATGCGATTTGCGCGGTGAGATGAAGAAAAGAAGTTAGAAATAACAGTTGACAAGATGTTTTGCTTCTGTATAATGCTGACCTCTTCGCTAGGCAACTAGCTGCTCTTTAATAAAATAGACAAACAACCGACGAGTGTAGGTGCTTGGTTTTTGGAGGTTTTTCAGTCTTTCGAGATTGTTAAATTACTTTAAAAATATGTAGTACTTACGCAAAGTCGAAAAGAATCATGTCAAATGATTCACTTTGAGTAAGACCGGTTCTGCAGAGAACCAAAACAGGTATTAAACTGAAGAGTTTGATCCTGGCTCAGATTGAACGCTGGCGGTATGCTTTACACATGCAAGTCGAACGGACTTAGGGGCTTGCTCCTAAGTTAGTGGCGAACGGGTGAGTAATATATCGGAACATGTCCGGAAGTGGGGGATAACGTAGCGAAAGTTACGCTAATACCGCATATGCCCTGAGGGGGAAAGGGGGGGATCGCAAGACCTCTCGCTTTCGGAGTGGCCGATACCGGATTAGCTAGTAGGTGAGGTAAAGGCTCACCTAGGCGACGATCCGTAGCTGGTCTGAGAGGACGACCAGCCACACTGGAACTGAGACACGGTCCAGACTCCTACGGGAGGCAGCAGTGGGGAATTTTGGACAATGGGCGAAAGCCTGATCCAGCCATAC
>Ga0209824_10000707_pt1 | contig 20262 bp, 20 predicted proteins | sample VDWuncwatermetaG_FD_184124 | JGI IMG/M metagenome (GOLD analysis project Ga0209824, IMG submission 184124) | Wastewater microbial communities from Netherlands to study Microbial Dark Matter (Phase II) - VDW unchlorinated drinking water (SPAdes)... ... | reverse complement strand
CAGAAGATAAGGCGGAGAAGATATTCTGATAATTGAAGTTGAGCTTGTAGGACCTACAATAAAGTCTACGGTTCTTGTTGTAGTAACTTGGTTTCCTTGTCCATCAAAGTATGTTACTGTAAATGGCGCATGAATGGTTTGACCTGCCACACTTTGTGGAATAAACGACTTGATCGAAAAGGTATTTGATGAATGAGGCTGTACGGTTCCTACTTTCCAGTGATTTTGATCTAGTACTATTCCCTGTAAATTATTGGTATCAGTTGTCGTACCTGTATTCTGTGCTCTTTGAATAACAATATCTACATCATTTAGAGGAGCAGTGCCAGAGTTTGAGATCTGAATTGTTACATCATTATTTGACGCGGGCTTCAAGAATGGATTTTCTGCTTTTAGATTAACTACACTTTTTCCTGTTACCTTGAAGTTAAAGTCAAGAAATGTCGTACGTTCTCCATTTTCTCGTACTCTTGAGTAGGTGATCTTGATTGTTCCAGAGTAATCATGGATGTTTACAGTTTTGTCAATATTCACAAAGAAGGTAAGTGCAAATGATTTTCCAGTAGTAGCTGTCTGTGTATTATCAGCTTGAATTAGTCCATTACTTGAGGTAGCTCCAGAAAATCCAACTGGTAAGCTAAGAAGACCTTTGATCCCAGATATATCTTGGGTGCCAGTATTTGACAATACAATTGTAAGTGGAACATTCTTGTCTCCAGGTTCAACCTCAATTTTTTGTCCAGAGGTTCCAAAATATGCATCAAGGAATTTGACATCAACAAAATCATGTTCAAATGGTGACACACTTGGTGTTAGTGTTTCAGTTGTTGTTGCATAACTTGGAATTACAATCTGTCCTGCTAGTAACAACACTGCGAGTATAATAGTCTTGTAAATCAAGTCAAACTTGCCTCCATTTCTTCTTGCATTATCCTTCCATCTTTTATTGTTACTACTTTGTCAACATTGCCAAATTGAGGACGGTCATGTGTTACTATAATGAAAGTTTGGTTTAGCTTACGATTCAATGATTTTAGTAGATGTACAGTGGTCTCTGCTGATAATGAATCCAAGTTTCCTGTTGGTTCATCTGCCAAGACTATAGTAGGTTTGTTTATCAGAGATCTTGTAATTGCAACTCTTTGAGCTTGTCCACCAGATATCTGGTTTGCAAATTTGTTCATTTGACTTTCTAGTCCTACTGTTTTGAGTAATATTCTTGATTCTTCTGCAGCATTTTGTGTTGTACCTTGGATCTTTCTTGGCAGTGTTACGTTTTCAAGAACAGTAAGATCTGATAAAAGATTTGAAGATTGGAATATGAAGCCAAGTTTCGAATTCCTAAATGAAGAAAGTTGATTATCGTTAAGCGCAGATGTATCAACGCCATCAATTATCACTTTACCTTGAGTTGGCCTATCAAGTAACCCAATCATGTTAAGTAGAGTAGATTTACCAGAACCTGAGCTTCCAACAATTAGCATGAATTCTCCCCGTTTTACACTAAATGATAGGTTTCGTAAGGCGTATACTTCGGTCTCTCCTCTACCATATACCTTATCGACGTTTTTTACTTCTAAGACGTAATCAGCCAACTCTCATAGCCTCCACCGGTTCTAGTCTTGTAGCCTTGTATGCAGGATAGATTGATGCAATGACAGCAAGTGCAAATGCCATAATGTCTGTCTGTGCTATACTTGTCCAGTTGTACTTGACCTCCAAGGGTAAGCTTCCCTGAAATGTCATGTGAGTCTCTTTTGCATATGCTGTATATGTTACACCCATGACAGTTCCAAGTCCTGCACCTATTGCACCAATTACCATTCCTTGAAATATGAAAACTAGTAGTATGTCTTTTCTTTTTGATCCAATTGCTCTCATTACGCCAATATCACGTGTCTTACTTGTTACCTGCATCATTTGAATAGTAACAACTGCAAATGCAGATGACATCATGCCAAAATATCCAACTAGATTAATTAGAGCAATACCTGATCTAAAACCACGAAGTGTTGTCTCGGCTGATTCTTCTATTGTTTGCACTTTGAATTTGTCAGCATTGGATGGAAACGCACTAAGAAATAGATCTTTAACATCTTTGTCTTTTGATGGATCATTTAGTCTAACAAGAATTGACTGTGTCTCGTGTGGTCTGTCTAGTATATCACGTAGTGTGTCTATATTCATTATAACGCTATTATCAAGACCGACTGAACCTGCAGTTGATGTGATTCCAACTATTGTTAGTCTTCGTAGAATATCATTACCATGTTGGTCTTTGAATTTTAGTTTGATGGTGTCTCCTACTTTTGGATATCCAAGATCCCTATCTACAATTGCTCCCAATACGGCTGAATTTCTAAACGAAACGTATTGACCATCTCCTACAGTTTGAGACATTGTAGAAGCTTCTTTATCCAGAACTGGATCAACACCAATTACAGGTACTGAATAATCTCGTATTAGCTGACCATTTACTGTTGCATTAACTGATGCAGTTGTATCAACTCTAGGAGCTGCAGCTTGGACGTATGGAATTCTTTGAAGCCAGTTTACCAACATAAAGTCAGATTTTGTGATAAAGTCTTCCTGTCTTGTGATGTAAACATGGCCAAATCGATAATTTATCTGATCACGAACTATTGCATCGTACAATCCTTGAAAGATGACAGAATTTACTTGAACTACAAGTATGGCAATTGCAACAGCCAAGCTTGCTGCAATAAGACTACCTTTACGCCTAGTGATGAACCTAATACCTATCTGGGCCCTATAGTCCAACAGACGATCATGAATTAGTCTGATATTTAATGTTATAGTGTGTTAAATCCACTATATCAGACATTAATATATACAAGATGTTTACTTTGATATAATTAATGAGGTATTACTATAAGGAATGGACAAATTAGATATACAAATTCTCTCACATTTGCTCAATAATTGCAGAAAACCAGATCGTCAGATAGGCAGTGAGATTGGTATCTCAGGTGTTGCTGTAAAATCAAGAATACAAAAAATGATTCAAAATAAAATAATCGAAGAGTTTGCCTTGAAAATCGAACCTCCTGTTTTGGGGTATAGTGTTTTGTATTTTGTAGTGGTGGGAAAAGAGATGGACCACATTTTAGATCAAATAAGATTGGTCGGAGAACCGTTTTATGTTGTTCCATGTGTTGGTGGAATTACTGTTTGCAGTATTGTAGTAAAAGAAGATCCTGCTAAAAAGATGGAACTTGCACAAAACTTGTTACGTGATGTTAGAGTGCTTAGTATATTTGAAGCAAAAAATCCAGAGATAAGATCAGATCTGACAAAAACAGATATTGAGATAATCGATATTTTGCTAAAAGATCCAAGATTAAAGATAGAAGAGATTGCAAAAAAATCTGGCTTTTCAACAAAGACCATAGCTCGCTCGCTTGAAAAATTGCAAAATGATGAAGCAATACAATTTACGTTGATATATAATCCAAAAAACATGGGAGAGTTTATTCCATTTGCAATTTTGGTTGGAGTAAAAGGAGACATCAAAAAAACACTTGCAAAACTTGACAAAGTATTTTCAGAATCATTTTTACAAAAGCCATTTGTGCATATGAACCAGATTGTCCTATTCATGTATACAGATAATGTGTACAAGATGGATGATCTTGCTCAAAAAGTACATGAAATTGAAGACATACAATCAGTTGATCTTTTTATGCCAAAGACTATAACATTTCCACAAAAATGGGCAAGAGATGCAATTGTACAAGCAAAGAAATCAAAGAGACTTCATCTTATGCCTGAGATACATTCATAACATATTATTTTGTAATTTGATAAAATGAGAAAAAATGTCTTCAAAGGAAGAGTTCTCTCACTGAGTCTTTACACTTTATCCATTAACAAACGCAAAGTTACAAGAGAGATAATAGAGCATCCAGGTGCAGCTGCAGTACTTGCCATCGAGGACGGCAAACTATTGCTTGTGAGACAGCATAGATTCCCACATGGATATGTGCTTGAAATTCCTGCAGGAACACTAGAAAAGGGAGAAAAACCTCTAAAATGTGCCCACAGGGAACTTCGTGAGGAGACAGGACATACGGCAAAGAAGATGACCCCTTTGATCAAGTACTATCCTTCAATTGGATACAATACGGAAATCATCCATTGTTATGTGGCATCAGGAATCAAAAAAGTAGGCAGCCTGCAGCTTGACCATGATGAGATAATGTCTGTAGTTAAGATTGATTTCAGAAAGGTAATCAAGATGATAATGTCTGGAAAAATTACCGATTCAAAGACAATATGTGCTGTCTTGACTTATGCAATGAAGAAAAAATATCAAGTATAGACTGGTTTTACCAAGTCGGCAACATCTGCCCAACATCTTGACAATTTTTCAAATGTAAATACAAGATTTAGTAATTGTATAGATCCTTGTTTTTTAGGATCAAGTGATGAACCAACATTTGAGATCTTTTTCTGATAATTTCTATGAAGTGTTATTGCTTCAATTGCAAGTTTCCTATTGTTTTCAATAAATGATGTAATTGATTTTTCATGAACATTTTCTATTTCGGTTGCAACATTATAGAGCTTTTTCATATCAGCATTGGATATTGGCAATTCTGAAATAGAATGTGCAAGCTCGATAATTGTATCACCAGCAGTCTCAAGCAGGTTTGCAGCGACTCTATAGTCTAGAATATCAATATTGCCTAAATTTAATGCAGTAGCAAGTTTCTTGTCAACCATTGCACTTCGAATCAATCTTACAAGCAAGAAATATTGTCTGTCAATTTCATCATCTCTGCTTGGCATTGTCTGTAATACTGACTTGTCATCTGATGTAATACATGATATTGTATCACGAAACATTCCAAGAACAATTGAACTCATTCTCTTTAGGATCTTGTCTGGACTCAGAGTTGTTGCATCTAAAAGAAATTGTACATTAACATTTGATGCATCCTCTTCAACTATTTCCATTCCAACAAGTCTACGCATTAGTCCTCGGATCTTTTCTCTGTCTTCAACTGAGATTGTTGATTTTCCTTTTATCTTGATTATATCGTAACCAAGTAGATACGCACCTGTAACATAGGCACTGATGTTTTCTTGTTTTGAGACCGGATATTCTATTACAACTTCATTTGGAGGCCTGCTACCACCGGTTGGAGTAATTGAGACACTGTTGGTTCCGGTTTCAATCTCTACTTCATCACTTTTTTCAAGTTTGTTTGCTTGAACCCACTCTATTGGAAGAGATACTAGAATACTGCTTCCTATCCTTTGTAGGCGTCGAATGAATTTAGTCAATTTATACTAATTTATATTATTTAATGATCATTTTTATATTTTTTTACCAGTTTAAGCTACTTATGCAGGCAGTAGCCTTTGCGCCAGGTCACATTACCGGATTTTTCAAGGCCGAAGTAGAGCCAAAAGAGCCTGAGCAAAAGGGTTCAATCGGTGCAGGATTTTGTATCAAAGAAGGCGTAACGACAAAAGTCAAGGTGACAAGCTCTGACAAACCAGGATTCAAAATTATAGTCACTGGTTACAAGTCTGACAACACCCAAGTTTCAGAATTTGTTGTAAAGGAATTTTTTAAAATTGTAAAAGGAAATTATTTTTTAGATATTGAACATGATACTACAATTCCAGTTGGTTATGGTCTTGGCTCAAGTGGTGCTGTTGCACTAAGTTTGGCATTTGCATTAAACAAGGCACTTGAAACCAATTTATCAAGAACAAAGATAGGTCAGATTGCGCATAATGCAGAAATTTACTGTAAGACAGGACTTGGAACAGTATTATCATCATATCATGGAGGATTTGAAATTAGAACTAAACATGGGGCTCCAGGAGTTGGAAGTCTGCAGAAAATTCACACTGATTATTCTGCAATTGTAATTTGCTTTTCTCCAATATCGACAAAACAATTCATCAAGACTGAACTCTCAAAGATAAATGGTCTTGGGGGAGAGATGGTTACAAAATTACTAAAATCAAGAGATCAGATGGAATTTTTGGACATGTCACTTGAATTTGCAAAGTATGTTGATGTCATAACCAAGCAAATGCAGCAGGTAATTGATGACTTGGCGCACAATGGATTCAAGTCAGGAGTTGCAATGTTTGGAGAGACTATCTTTACGTTAGTTCCAAAAATAAAAGAGTCACAAGTGTTGAAAATTTTGGAAAAATACAACGGGATGATAATCAAGACAGAAATAGACAAGAGCGGAGCTAGAGTCTCCTAGTGTTAATTCCAAAAACACATCCTAGGGCTGCATCCCTGTATATCAGAGAAAAGCTTGTTCATGGATTCAGAGAAGGACTTGTTGTAGAAGAGGGTCTTTTGGCTCATGGAAGGGGTGAGATGTTTGATTATCTCATAGGTGAAAAGACATCAAAGACTTCTCACAAGGCAATAAAGGCTGCAGCAAGAACACTTCTCACGGCTAAATCTCCTGTGATATCGGTAAATGGTAACGTTGCTGCTCTTTGTGCAAAGGAGATAGTAGAATTATCTAGGGTTATAGGAGCAAAAATTGAGATAAATCTGTTTTATGCAAGTGAGAAACGAAAAAAGGCAATAGCCCAGACTCTGAAAAAGAATGGTGCAAAAGAGATATTTGGAATTGAGCCTAAATTTTCAAAGAGAATTCCAAAGCTTGACAGTGCAAGAAGAATTGTAGACAAACGGGGAATTTTTTCTGCAGATGTTGTACTAGTTTCATTAGAAGATGGTGACAGGACAATTGCACTAAAGAAGTTTGGAAAGAAAGTAATTACATTTGATCTTAATCCAATGTCACGAACTGCACAGACTGCAGATATCACAATTGTAGACAATGTCACACGGGGAATGCGTATTCTAATTGATATTTGTAAGAGATTATCAAAAGAAGATCTGCAAAAGAAACCGAAATTTGACAACAAAAAGAACTTGAAAAAATCAATTCTTGTCATAAGAAAAAACTTGAGGAGAATGGCTAATGCATAAATCTGTTAGAGATATTTTATTGATGAAAAATTCCAAAAAGATTACAGTTATCACAGCATATGATTATACTACATCTCAGCTTTGTGACAAAGCCGGTGTTGACATGTTACTTGTAGGAGACAGTGCTGGCATGGTCATGTTAGGATATGACAATACTATTCCTGTTACAATGGACCAGATGTGTCTTTTCACAGAAGCCGTTGCAAGGGGAAGACAAAATGCTCTTGTTGTTGCAGACATGCCTTTCATGTCATACCAATCTAGCAAATCACAGGCAATTGAAAATGCTGGGAGACTGATCAAGTCAGGGGCAGATGCAGTAAAGCTTGAGGGCGGAGTTGAGATTAAAGATACCATACATGCAATTGTTGAGATTGGCATTCCCGTAATGGGGCATATCGGATTTCAGCCTCAGACTACAACATTGCAAGAAGGCTACAAGGTTCAGGCAAAGACAAAAGATTCTGCAATCAGGCTAATCGAGTCTGCCAAAGCTCTTGAAGAGGCAGGCGTATTCAGCATAGCACTTGAGATGGTAACAAAAGAGGTCTCAAAGATGATCTCAAGTTCTATTGGTATACCAACAATAGGCATTGGTTCTGGGCCTGACTGCGATGGACAGGTGCTTGTAGTTCATGATGTTTTAGGATTGTATGAAAAAATTAAGCCAAAGTTTGCAAAAAGATATCTTGAGTTATCTTCTGATATTGTAAAAGCTGTCGAGTCTTACAAAAATGATGTAGTATCAGGCAAGTTTCCTGGTACAGAACACTCTTTTTCTATGGATAAATCTGAACTAGAAAGGTTGAAAAAAGAACTTGTCTAAAAAACATCCTTCTTTAGATATAGTAGGTTCTGATGGTACTGAGCTTTCAGGAAAGAGAATTATTTTATGTATATCAGGAAGCGTTGCGGCATACAAGTCAATTGAACTAGCCAGATTGTTTATGCGACATGGTGCAGATGTTACTTGTGTTGCAAGCAAAGCTGCAACTGACTTGATAAAACCAAGCTACTTCAAGTGGGCAACAGGAAATGAAGTAATTACAAAATTAACTGGTGATCTAGAACACATCAAGGTTGCAGATTACAAACAATCTGATTGTATTGTAGTATACCCATGCACTGCAAATACACTTGGTAAATTGGCAAATGGAATTGATGACACACCAATCTCAACTGTGTTAAGTGTTGGATTGGGTTCCAAGATTCCAATTGTAATTGGACTTGCAATGCACCAGGCAATGTATGAAAATCCTGCAGTTGTAAAAAATATTGAATTTCTAAAAAATAAAGTTGAATTTATCTCTCCAAATTTTGTTGAGGGAAAGGCAAAAGCTGCAGAACCTGAAGAGATACTTGATTATACATTACAAAAGTTTGGTTCTTCACCCGTTCTTAAAGAAAAAAAAGTACTCATCACTGCAGGTCCTACCATAGAATACATTGATCCTGTTAGAGTGATTACAAATCAAAGTACAGGCAAGACTGGAGTTTTGCTTGCATCAGAATTTGTCTCAGCAGGCTCCAAGGTCACCATGATTTACGGTCCTGGAACAGAGGTTCCACCTAAAGGTGCCAAGGTAATACGAGTGGAGACTAGTGATGAGATGAGTGATGCACTAAAAAAAGAACTACGACAGAAATTTGACATTGTAATACTTGCGGCAGCTGCTTCTGACTATACACCTGAAAAACCAAGTAAAACCAAACTCAATAGTGATCTTCTTAGAATAATCGTGAAGCTAAAAAGAGTGCCTAAAATGATTAACGATGTTAAGAAAATTCAGAATAATGTCTTTCTTGTAGGCTTCAAAGCAGAAACCAATATTTCAAAAAAAGATCTAATCAAAAAAGCAAGAGAAAAGCTGAATCAATCAGGTTGTGATCTTGTGATTGCAAATGATATAGGCACCAAGCGATACAAAGAAAATCCTGATTACAATAATGTGATAGTTGTTAATTCAAAAACTGCTACTGAATCAGGATGGAAAAGTAAATCCAAAGTTGTAAAGTTTATCAGAAATGAAATAGAAGAACAAATTTCGTACTAAAGATCATACTGTAAAGGCCTAATTAGTTTGAACTTTCCATCTGAATCCATTTCAAACAATTCAGAAGTTTCACTTGGATTGCCTTGTCTATGCTTTGACAAAAATACCATACAGGTGTATCTATTCAAATATGGACATGCCTTGATGAGATCATTTAAAGAGAAAGGTTCCATTAACTTGCCTGCCTTTATTGCCCTAACAATTGTTCTATAAATAACATGTACTGCCATAGTACTACAGATACACTAGTACTGTTTGAATATTGGCCTAGTTTGGTCTAGTTAGATTACAATCAATTCTTTTGTAAACTTGTGCATGACTTCTACTTTGTTACCAACAATTACAGAGTCTTCAATCCTTATACCAAACTTTCTTGGAATATAGATTCCCGGCTCTACAGTTACTGTCATGTTCTTTAATAAAATTGCCTTGCTTGATGGACCAAGATTTGGAAGCTCATGTACCTCAAGTCCTATTCCATGACCTGTTGAGTGGATAAAATATTTTCCATACTTTTTCTTTTCAATTACTTGTCTACAAGCATCATCTACAGATTTACAGGATATATTTAGTTTGACAGCTTTGAGTCCTGCTTCTTGTGATTGTCGTACAATTTCATAGACTTTTTTTGCCTCAGCTGATACTGAACCAAGACCAAATGTCCTAGTTGCATCAGAGACATATCCTTTGTATCGTAAAGTAAGATCAACTACAACCATATCACCATTTTTGAATTTTCGATCAGTTACCTGTGCATGAGGTAAAGAACTATTTGGACCACCTGCAATTATCAACGGGTTGAGTGTTGACTTGTATCCGGTAGAGAACATACCTCTTTCCATTGCATATTCCATCAATATGGTTTGAAGTTGAGCCTCAGACTGGCCTATCATTAGTTCATCTTCACACATCTCAAACATCTCATCTAGTATCGAAGATGCCTTTCTCAGTACAGCAATTTCCTGAGAATCTTTTACCTCTCTTGCACGATAAAATGGATCAGTTGAAGACCGTACTGAAGGAAGAGATCTCTTCATACTCTCTACTATATTGTAACTATCGCTGTCTGTGCATACTTTTCTTCCCTTTAGTATCTTAACAAGTGTGGCAAGGGAACCCTTTCCACGCTCTGATTTGACTATATCACAGCCAGTAGACTCTTCTTTTACACGCCCCATCTCAAGCTCAGGAGAGACAATAGTACAGCCATTTTTATCCAATATTCCAATTGCCTCACCCCAAAATCCAGTCATGTAAAATAGATTTTCAGGCTCAAAGGCAACTAACGTATCACATCCCATATTATTGCAATATTTTAGTAGACTCTTTCTGCGTTGATTCAATACAACAACTCTAACCCTTTACTATTTTACATTTGCTGGAAGGTTTAGATATTGGAAAAAGACTTTCTGGATTTGTGGAACAGAGAAAGAAAGTTGTAGCATTACTATCAGGAGGACTTGACAGTAGACTAGCGGTAAAAATGATGCAAAAGCAAGGATTTGATGTTACTGCAGTTGCGATAAAGACTCCGTTTTGTGATTTTGATTGTGGTAGAGGTTGCGGATTTGAAATTAGAGAGACTGCAGATTCGTTAGGTGTTGATCTGAAAACTGTATATCTTGGTGATGACTATATCGAGATGCTAAAAAATCCAAAGTATGGTTATGGGTCTGGCATGAATCCATGCATTGATTGTAGATCAATGATGTTCAAGGCTGGCAAAAAAGTAATGGATGATATCGGTGCAGAATTTATCATATCAGGTGAAGTTCTTGGTCAAAGACCAATGAGCCAATTTGCTCCAGCATTGCGAACAATAGAAAAAGAATCTGGACTTGAGGGAATTATTGTTAGGCCGCTTTCTGCTGCATTGTTACCACCAACAAAACCAGAAATTGATGGAATAATCAAAAGAGAAAATCTTGGAATGATCCGTGGAAGATCAAGAAAAGAGCAGTTGAAGATGGCACAAGAATTTGGTTTTGACAATCCACCAAATGCAGGCGGCGGTTGTTTACTTACTGATCCTGCATTTGCAATTCGAGCAAAAGATCTTTTCCATCACATAGAAACACCGACAACAAATGATATTGATCTTCTAAAGATTGGAAGACATTTTAGATTTGATGAGAAGACAAAATTAATTGTCGGAAGACACAAGGATGAAAACGAAATGTTAAAAGCTCTTGCGTTATCTGGTGATGTATTGCTTGAGACAAAGGATCATGTTGGTCCAATCTCAATGTTGCGTGGTGATGATTCTGAGAAGAATCTCAAATTAGCTGCAGCTATCACATTACGATATTCTGATGCACCAAAGGACCTGCTAGGTCTTGTCTTGACAGAAAAGAATGATACAAGGTCAGAGATTTCCACTGCTTCAATTGCAGAATCAGAATACCTTCAGTATAGAATTTAGTCGTACAACCCAATCTGTGAATTGCAATTGACTACAAAGACTTTTTGAGGGAGTTGATCGCTTACAAATAGTATGCAAACGCAAAAGGCTCCTACGTACCTCAAGGCAATAACTTTGAGGGACTATAGTGATGTACACAGTGTAAAGGAGGATATCAAAAAGGGAATGATACTAGTTCTCAGGGTAACTCCACTTGCACAAAAAAATGTGGATGAGCTTAGAAAGGCAGTAGAAGAAATCTACAACATTGCAAAAAATGCTGATGCCGATATTGCAAGACTTGGCGAAGAAAGGATCATCGTTACTCCATCGGGAGTAAAGATCTGGAGAGCCGAGTACGATCTAAAGTAATCTAATTCCTTCTTGTACTTGTGGACAGGTTGTTGCAATTCTAAACATTCTGTGTACTGAGCTTGCCAAGTTTTCACACTTGCGTCGCTCACCGTGATTTACAATTACTCTTCTAAGTTTTGGTCTGAGTCTGTGGATATATGACATTAATTGGTTGTAATCACTATGACCACTAAATCCATCAAGTTTTTCAGTTGAACAATTGATATTGATCACTTCAATTTTTCCGTCTTTTCCAACAACAGAAACTTGTCTTGAGCCGTCAAGAACTCTTCTTCCCAAAGTACCGTTTACTTGGTATGATACAAACAAGATCTTGTTTTTCTGAACTGGTGCAATATTTTTAAAGTATTCAAGTACTGGTCCACCTTCTAACATACCAGATGTTGCCATAATGATAGACGGTCCTTCACGTAATGGCTCTTCTCTTGCATCAGAATGTTCAATATTTGTGAAATATTCAGAATCAAATGGATTATCGTCTGTCTCAAGGATCTTTTGTCTGAGTTCTCGTGCAAGATACTCCGGATAAGATTCATGAATTGCAGTTGCCTCTGAGATCATTCCCTCTGTAAATACAGGAGCTTCCATCAGTTGTCCTTGTTTCATGTATTGATCTATTACCATCATTAGTTCCTGTGCACGACCTACCGCAGGAATTGGAATCAATACCTTCCCACCATTTCGTAGCGTCTCATTTACTGATTTGATAAATGCAGCTTCGACTTCTTCCCTAGTTGACTGGATGTCTTCTTTTGCACCATAAGTACTCTCAATTAGCAAGGTCTCAACTCTTGGAAAGTTCCAAGATGCGCTCTCAAAGAGCATAGATTTACCATATTTTAGGTCTCCTGTGTAAACAAAATTATGATTGCCATTTCCTATATGGAAGTGACAACTTGCAGAACCCAAAATGTGTCCTGCATTTGAAAATACTAGTTTGATATCAGGTGAGATATCAGTTACAGTTCCATAGGATAATGGAATAGTTTGCTTCATGACCTGCTTGACATCACGCTCAGAGTATAGAGGAACTCTACCTTGTGCTGCTGCAACTTTTATCGCATCAAGCTGAATTAGATTCATCATAGGCAGGGTTGGCTCTGTACAATAGATAGGACCCTTGTAGCCATACTTGAACAAAACTGGCAGAAATCCTGTGTGGTCTAGGTGAGCATGGCTAATTACTACAGCGTCAAGTTCGTCTAGTGTTATGTTTGGCCAGTCAAGGCGAGGGTATGCATCTATTGGATTTCTTGCACCTGGATTTATGCCACAGTCAATTAGGATCTTGCTTTCATGAGTGGTAAGTAGCATGCAAGATCTCCCTACTTGACTAAAGCCTCCTAATGTCATCAGTGAGACTTCGGCATCTTCAGAGAGTTTTGGTCTGAATATTTGCTCACCAACCTGTCTGAGATGTTTGCTTCTCTCAGTTGAGGAAATCTTGAGGTTATAGTTGATAGTTTGAATTGTAGAAGACTGACTTGCAGTTGCCTTTCTGATTCGTATTCTCCAGCCGGTCTTTGAGACAATCTCTGGCATGTTAAAGGCTTCAGGATTGTTAAGAAGCCATGGACGCTTTACGTCAACTGTCATCTCACCCGTTGCGGTATCAAAGAAAGTTCCCCCAAGTTCTGCCTCTTTTGGAAGCATTTGAGTTAGAATCTGTCTTGATTCTTCCTCATTCTTTCTGATTGATTCTTCTGTTCTAACTACAATTCTTTTTTTGATGACATTTACCATATTAGAGATTACTTCATTATGTTCCATCAGATATTTTGGATTCTTTGTATAGATTGCAATCCTTGGTCCTTCATAATCTATCTTGGTTACATCAGCTTCTTTTGGTATACTTTGCAGTATTGTTGCCATTATGTTTTGGGCTGGAGATAGTTCACGTTGTGCTTGTTTTCTTTGCATTAAATCACTAAAGCGTAATTATGGCCTTCTTCTGGTCTTTTGTTAAGAGTCGGTATCCTTGCTTGTCGATTATTGCGACATTAATTCCGTCACCGGTTCCAATGTTTCTTGTGATTGCAGCTTTTACCGCTCTTAGGGCAATTATTTTTCCCTCCTCTACTGTTAGGCCATCACGGTACTCATTTTCCAAGAGACCGTATGCTACTGGAGAACCACTTCCAGTTGTTACGAATGTTTTTTTATCAAGTGATCCGAACATATCGATGTTGTAAAGTGCTGGACCCTGTTTGTCGTATCCTCCAACGAGGATATCAGCAATAAATGGATAGTATCTATTTTGGAAGAAGATCAATGATGCAAGTCTTGCAATTGATTTGATTGGTAGAACTTCTTGTTTTTCTATTCTGTGTATGTTTGAATGATATCGCAATATGTCTGTAACATTTTGTGCATCTGCAACACCACCTGCAATTGTCATTCCTGCATGATTATCGATCTTTTGGATCTTCATAGTATTGTTATTTGCTATAAAATATCCTGCGCTTGCTCTCATATCTGCGCATAAAACTACTCCGTCAGTACAGTGTATTCCAACTGTAGTTGTTCCGTGGTATGTGTGTTGTTCGATATAGTCTGACAAATAACTTGCTCCTAACTTGAGATACTGTCAGTTTGGAATTTACCCGCTTAAATAACTTTGGATTATCTTGGATATCGATAAATAACCAAGTTTCAAGTGAAAACCATGGCTTCTCACATAATGGAGCTACCAAGAAAGATTCTCATAGGTGAGAACAACATTTCAGACGTAGGAAATTTTCTCGTGGGCCTATCAGATCCAAAGAAGGTTTCTCTAGTTTCAGGCGACCGAGTAAGAAAAATAACAAACAAAAAGATTTCCACCTCACTTTCAGATTCAAAAATCAAATACGTGTGGCACCGTAGTACAAGTAATGATGTTGAAGCTGCAGAAAAAACACTTTTTGACATAAAGAAAGACAAAAGTGACTTGATTATTGGAATTGGTGGTGGCAGGTCTGTTGACATTGCAAAAATGATTGCATTTACACTAAAGAAACCATTTGTGAGCATTCCAACCTCTGCTTCACATGATGGTATTGCAAGTCCCTTTGTTTCCTTACGTGGAGACAAGCCATATTCTATTATTGCAACAGCACCACTTGGAGTCTTTGTAGATATTGCAATTCTAAAGAAAGCTCCAAGAAGACTTTTAGCTAGTGGTTGTGGTGATCTTATGGCCAAAGTTACCGCAGTACGAGATTGGGAACTTGCAAGAGATGAGGTTGGTGAGTATTTTGGAACTTATGCAGCAAATTTGGCATCCATGAGTGCAAAGATAGTTATCGATAATTCAAAAGATTTCAAGAAAAATCCAGATGTTAGAATGATTGTTGAAGCTTTGATAAGTTCAGGTGTAGCTGCCTGTATTGCAGGAAGTAGCAGACCATGTTCTGGTGCAGAACACTTGTTTTCTCATGCAGTTGATCATCTCAAACCAGGAGTTGGTCTACATGGAGAAAAGTGCGGTATTGGTGCAATATTGATTGCAAAGATTCAAGGTCAAGATTGGAAAAAAATAATCCAGATGCTAAAAAATGTTGGTGCACCAACTAAGGCAAAAGAGATTGGACTTGAACCTAAGATTCTTGCAAAAGCATTGACAATTGCTCAATCATTAAGACCTGAAAGATATACAATTCTAAGTAAGGTAAAGATGAATGAAGAAAAAGCTATAGAGATTGCAAAAAGTACTGGTGTACTATAACTCTAGGCTGTCTTTGGTTGAGCTGGCTTCGCTTCAGCTGGTTTTTGTTCTGCTGGCTTTTCCTGTGGTTTTTCTTGTTTTGGTTTGTTGTATGTATCAACAAAGTTGACTTTTTCTAATTTTGGTACAAATTTGAAAATCTCGTTTGCAATTGCACGTTTGACGATCTGGAGTCCTTCCATCATCATTGCCTCCTCAGGGATATTAACATAAAGTTCTGTTCCTTTGATCTCAAACTTGATTTTTGACTCTTCAATTGGGAATCTTCTTTTGAGTAATCCCAAGACCTTATCTTGGTCTGTATCTAGTGATTTTATAACATTAAGATCATAAACAATTGTTTTTCCTGCAAATCTATGATTGAAATCAACCTGAACTCTTCCTGAGCCAATAAATCTTATAATTCCGGTTCTATCATCAAGCTCTATGGTGTCTCCAACTGTAACCTTTTCTGCATCTTCACCAAGTTTTCTTAATGGGATCATACGAACTTTAGCTGGATCCCTTGTTCCAAATCCTTTCTCTGGAGGAACTTCGATTGAAAGTTTGTCGCCTACTGTGGTATTAGCAAGTGCATCATCAAGACCTTTTAGCACCCATGACTCTCCTACTGAAATGAGTCTTGGTTGATACTTGACATTTGCATCATAAGTTGAATTTGATTTAGCGTCAGCTTCTCGTGTTGTCTCAAAGATCTCGTTTGAATCTTTAACCTTAGCAGTATAATCTACCAGAACTAAGGTGCCTTTTTGGAAAGCCAACGTCATCGATCCTTCAAGTTCCTTATATTAAGTTTAAAGCCAGAGAGCATCTCTACATTAGAACCCGTAAAACCTGTAAATTCACAAAGGCATTTTTTATGTAAATTCAGATTGGTAGATGAGGAAAGATGAGTATTCTTGTAAAGAAAAGGACAACGGTAGATTACCTAGCAAAACTATCTACTGTTCCAAGCGGTACTGCCGCAAACGTACAGGCCACCATTAAAAACTTCATAGGATTTGTCAAGGAGAGACATCAAAGTACTCCTGAACAGATTTGTGAGGAGTTAATCGGTATTAAAAAATCCAAGGGTGATGATGAATACGAAGATTTGCTTTACAGAGTGCTTCAGGATTGGATAGACTGGAATATATCAAAAAAGGCTGGTGCTTATAGTATCAGAGTTAGGTTCAGCATTCTTAGATCATATCTGTATCATTTAGGAGTTAAAACCAATTTACAGGACATAAAACAATTATTGAAATTTCCCAAGAAAACTAGAGAGGAACGCTATCCACTCAAAAAACAAGAATTAAGAGAATTAGTTTTGTCACATTCAAGACATTTGAAAAGACAGGCACTCTATTTGGCCTGTAGTAGCTCTGGTATGAGAATGGGTGAAGCACTTCAAATTTGTAAAAAGGATTTGGATTTTTCTCTTGAAAGAATAATGGTACGTATCAAAGCTGAATATACTAAAACAAGAACAGCACGAACAACATTTCTTTCAAAAGAATGTGGAGATAAAATCAAATTATATTTAGATAAATTAAACGATGATGATTTTATGTTTTCTAATTCAAAGAAAGCTGGAAAAATGAGAAATGAACAAAAAGCTTTGTCTGCTGCACTTGAAGTATTAGGATATAATCAAAAATATTCATCTAATAAATTTTATAAAATTACTTCACATAGTTTCAGAGCATATTTTTTTACAGCTGCTACAAGAAAACATAATGAGAATTACGCCCATAAGATGACAGGCCATGGTGGATACTTGATGCAATATGATAGAATGAATGATGAGGAGAAATTGAAAATGTATCTAGAATTAGAGCCAGAACTGATGATTTTTGATCAAACTATGAATGAAGTAGAAATTAGTAAGCTTCGTGAGGAAAATCTGTCAATAAAAGAACTTAGAGAAGAAGTCAAAAGACTAAGAGAGAATCAGGCCAGACAAGACAAAGAGGCAATAGAAAACATGAGAGATAGTGACACACTCCCAAAACTTGAAGAAAGAACATCAAATACCGAAGTTTTCATCAAATGATATAGAGAGCAAATTTGCAACCCGTAAAATCCGTATTTCTTTGATGGCTTATATGGCGTCTTTTTTGAAATGAATTATGTTGTGAACAAAACCTCAATAATTCCTCACAAAGTGAGAAAAATCAAACCACTAAAAGGAATTAAAATTTATTCAGAATTTCTTCTGACTAAAAATCCAGAATCACAAACGGGGGTTTTACTATGCAACTAGTAAAATGCTCTACTCATCATGATGTATTCAGACTTCCTGTTACTGATGAAGAATATGTATCAGGCAAACTACACGACAATGTAGAATCCCTTTGTAAACATACCAAACTGTATGGACATTGTAAATTTGTGGAGGTTAAGGAATGAGAAGGAGAGAAACTATGTTGGAATTTGAAGCTCTATCTAATCTTCCTGATTTGACAGTCAAGGAATTTACTTCAATAATGCATGAAAAAATTCACTATCGAAGAAAGAGGGTAAATCAATTACGTTCACAAGGACATACAAATCAAGAGATAGCAGTTGAAATCAAATGTAAATTGTCAACTGTTGAAAAGGATTTACATGAAATTCGTGAATTATCAAGACAGTGGTATGAAAAAGATTCTGTAACAAATTATTGTGAATCACTACATGACGGTATAGTTCTTTATGACAATTTAATGGGAGAATTACAGATATTAAATTCTGAACCATTACCGATAGACCAGAAACTTCAGATTTTACATATGATTTCCGAATATGAAATAAAAAAGATTAATCTCTATAGAGAAACAATAGCTGTACAGAACTATTTGAGGAGAAATAAACAATGAGTTCTAAAATCATCACATCATTAAGCAATATATTAGGAATTATCATAGATGCAATTCTATCTATTTCATCTAGTAAAAACAAAAACACAGAGGGTATGGGGGTCAATCAGGAGATTGACTCAATATTACAAAGTTTGAAGGAACAACCACCAGCTATCCATGATCTAAAAATCAAAATCAGTGGGATAGACATATATGAAATCCTAAATGACGGTACAAGAAAAATAATCCCTAGAAACAAAGGAATAATCCTAAAACCACTTTCATGGGGCAATATAATGGCAAAAATCATTGTTTATCCCAATAATACTATTCACATAGACCTTGGTTGTACATTCCAACCTTATCCTTATTCCTATGGAGGGGCAATACAACTACGAAAATCTCTAGAAGAGATATGCCAATATCTCCTAGACCAATCTAAGAACAAAACACAACTTCCACCTGTAGGTATGTGGATTATCACTCAATATCATTTTGGCAAGGATGGTAACGAATCCCTCTCAGGATTATCATTTGAGCATACCTGGGAAGAAGTAGAAGGTGGCCTGAAGAGATTCTATAGCAAACACATGCCAGATGGTAGAATTATCCCAAGATTAGAGCAGATACGAACACCTCAGCGTACCTTAGATGAAGAGATAGAACTCATGACTTTACCATTGATTTTGGACCTGTGAATCTTTGTTCCTATAATTGTCCCAACAGAATAATGTTCGATCCTATAATTGGCTGAATTCTAAAAGGTTCGTTCCTCATTTTTACACGGTTTACCCAGCTTCTTAGGCATGGTTTGATGATTGTAGGAATTACAGTATCACCGTTTATAATGAAAAATACGAATCCTCCACACAGCTCTAGTTGTTTATAATGAGCCGATACCACTCATACAAAAAAACTCAAACTTCAGACTTTATCCAGTACAAATTAGATTCTCTAAATCCAATTATACCGTGATCTCAATCTCTGAATTAGTTAATGATAATCTATGTTCAGCGATCTTACATGCCTTAGGATTTGAATCAATTCCTATCCATTTTCTTCCAGTATTTCTTGCTGCTAGGAGAGTTGTCCCACTACCACAAAATGGATCTAATACAAGATCTCCAGGATTAGATGATACCTCTATTATTCTCTCTAGTAATTTTAGTGGCTTCTGAGTAGGATAACCGACAGATTCCTTCTTTGATATTTGAACAGATATAATATCATCCCATACGTCTTGTAGTTGAATTCCCTTTGTTTCATCAAGGTATCTTTTGAGCATTGGGACTCTACCTGGACCCGTTTGAACAATTTTACCTGCGTTGTATAGTTTCAACATCTTTTCTTTATTGTATCTCCAATATCTTTTGACACCTAAGAATTCATAGTATGGATTACCTTTAGTAGCTCCTCCTGGTCCGCTTAGATCACCATGGGCATACCATCGATCAGTTTTCCTTTCATAATGTCTGTAGGCTTTCTTTACATATTCATCATCATATTTTTGATAAATTGGATTCCATATCGGATTATCATTTTTGGAGTAATAGAGTATGGTATCATGTATTCTACCAAATATCCTTGAACCTTGTTTTGAGTCATTATGAGAGTTGTGTCTTTTCCAAATTATTTCGTTTCTAAATTTATTGTAACCAAAAATAGTATCTAACATAATTTTTAGATAGTGAGATGCATGCCAATCACAATGAAGATAGAGTGAACCATTAATTTTCAATATGCTGTGACATTTTTTCAATAAATCCTCCATAAAAGAAAGATATTGTTCCAAGCCGTCAATCCATACATCACTAAATGATGTTATTTGGCCATTTTTTGCTTTTGCTTGATGTTCACGGTTTGAGAAGAAGGGAGGATCCAGATATATCAAATTAACAGAT
>Ga0209824_10000706_pt1 | contig 20266 bp, 17 predicted proteins | sample VDWuncwatermetaG_FD_184124 | JGI IMG/M metagenome (GOLD analysis project Ga0209824, IMG submission 184124) | Wastewater microbial communities from Netherlands to study Microbial Dark Matter (Phase II) - VDW unchlorinated drinking water (SPAdes)... ... | reverse complement strand
GTTGCACGATGCTTAAAAATTGTTTATATTGCACCCCATGAAACCGTATTTCGCCACTTCCCCGCTTCTTCTTTCCGGCCTGACCCGCTCGCTGCTGGTCGGTTTGCTGCTGCGCGCAAGCGCACACTAAATTCCCCCTATCGTTGTTGAGTATTTTGTGCGGAACTGAAAGCGGGTTCCGAATTTCCTGTTTTTATTGGAGCGTCCCATGAAAGACCCATTGAAAGAACATTTGATTATTTTTGACACGACTTTGCGCGATGGCGAGCAAAGCCCCGGCGCGTCGATGACGCGCGAAGAGAAAGTGCGTATCGCCAAGCAGTTGGAAAGGCTGAAAGTCGATGTGATCGAGGCGGGTTTTCCGGCAGCTTCTAACGGCGATTTCGAATCGGTCAAAGCGGTCGCCGACGCGATTAAGGACAGCACGGTGTGCGGCTTGGCGCGGGCGACCGAGGCCGATGTCCGCCGTGCGGGAGAGGCGGTGCGCGGCGCAAAGTCGGCGCGCATCCACACGTTTATCGCGACCTCGCCCATCCACATGGAAAAAAAGCTGCGCATGTCGCCCGACCAGGTGGTCGAGCAGGCGGTGAAGGCGGTGAAGTGGGCGCGCGAATATACCGACAACGTGGAATTTTCGCCGGAAGATGCGGGGCGTTCGGACATTGATTTTCTGTGCCGCATCTTGGAAGCCGTGATTAAAGCGGGCGCGACCACGCTCAACATTCCCGACACCGTGGGCTACACCGTGCCCGCGCAGTTCGGCGGCCTCATCAAAACCCTGCGCGAACGCATCCCCAATTCGGACAAAGTGGTGTTCTCGGTGCATTGCCACAACGATTTGGGGTTGGCCGTCGCCAATTCGCTCTCCGCCGTAATGCAGGGGGCGCGTCAAGTGGAGTGCACCATCAATGGCCTGGGTGAGCGCGCGGGCAATGCCGCATTGGAAGAAATCGTGATGGCAGTGCGTACCCGCCAGGATTTTTTTCCATGCGACACGCGCATCGACGCGACCCACATCGTCGCCGCGAGCAAACTGGTGTCGGGCATCACCGGTTTTCCGGTGCAACCCAACAAGGCCATCGTCGGCGCGAACGCTTTCGCGCACGAGTCCGGCATCCATCAGGACGGCGTGCTCAAACACCGCGAGACTTACGAAATCATGCGCGCGCAAGATGTCGGCTGGGGGGCGAACAAAATGGTGTTGGGCAAGCATTCGGGGCGCAACGCTTTCCGTTCGCGCCTCACCGAACTCGGCATCGCCATGGAGTCAGAAGAAGCCCTCAACACCACGTTCATGCGCTTCAAAGAATTGGCCGACAAGAAGCACGACATTTTCGACGAGGATTTGCACGCGCTGGTGTCAGACGAGGCGGTGACGTTGCAGGAACATTACAAGCTGGTGTCGCTCACCGCGCACTCCGAGACCGGCGAAATCCCGCGCGCCAAAATTGTCATCGCCGAAGCGGGCAAGGAATTAAGCGCGGATTCTGAGGGCAGCGGCCCGGTGGATGCGACTTTTTGCGCCATCGAAAAAATGCTGGCGAGCGGTGCCGAGCTGCAACTGTATTCGGTCAACAACATCACCAGCGGCACCGACGCGCAAGGCGAAGTCACCGTGCGCCTGCAAAAATCCGGGCGCATCGTCAACGGGCAAGGCTCGGACACCGACATCGTGGTGGCCTCGGCGAAAGCGTATTTGAGCGCGCTCAACAAGCTCCACGCCAAACTGGAAAGAGCGCATCCGCAAGTGTGAGGAGAGGGTGAAGGGTGAAGGGTGAAGGGTGAAGGGTGAAGGGTGAAGGGAAGGCTGGCGAGAGTAGGGTTTTTGTGGGTGCGAATTTATTCGCACTTCTCCGTAAAGATCAAGCACCAATGTGCGAATTATGGGCAAAGCCCGGTATCCTGTGGAAAATTCGCACCCACAAAATCGATAGAGAATGGATGAAAGCGGGTAAGGTCGTTTAAGCGAAGCGTGCATTATATTGACTTGAGTCGCACAACCCCTCATACTGATTCCGTACTTTATTAAGGACATAATTATGAACGCTATTCACGCTGAAATTACCATCGGGGTGACCGAGTTGCGCGAATCTCCTACCCGTATTCTCAAGCGCGCGGAGGACGAAGACCAGGCGGTTGCGATCCTCAACCACAACAAGCCAGCGGGCTATATTATCTCGCCCAAAATGATGGAAGCCATGCTCGATTCCATCGCCGACCGTATCGCCGAAAACCGCGCGAAATCGCGGCTGGCGACGCTGCACAAGGCACGTAAAATTAAGCTGGCTGATTTATAACCATAAGCGCTCATTCCATTTCCATATCAAAAAGGACGCGAAGGCGAGACGCTGACAGTGAAAATTGCACGGCAAGGCGAAGCCGACAAAGTAATTTTTGATTTAGAAATGGAATCAGCCGACAACGGACTGTCATGACGCAAGCCGATTACGACCTGGCTATCCACCCGGCTGCCGACAAGGAATGGGGCAAATTGGACGGCAGCATCAAACGCCGTTTCAAGGAAAAGCTTGCCAAGGAGCGGCTCAAGCGCCCGCGAGTTGCGGAAGACGCGCTGCGCGAATTGCCCGATTGCTACAAGATCAAAATCACCACGCCGCAGTTTCGCCTCATCTACCATGTCAACGATGCGAAGCGTCTGCTGACTATTTTGTCGGTCGCATCGAGAGATGATGTTTACAAAGAATTACGCGCAAGGCTGATCTGATCTCACAATTTTAATTCGCGCTAGTAACGGCGGTAGCACCTTGCGTAGGTCGGGCTTTAGCCCGACAACCCGCGTGATGTCGGGCTAAAGCCCGACCTACCCATCCTTGAGTTTCAGCGCCGTTTCCGCCAGGCGTTTACCCAATGCCATGCACAGCTTTTTCTCGGCTTCGCTGATCGGCTGGTCGTTCGCCTGACCCGCCAAATGGCTTGCGCCATAAGGGGTGCCGCCGGTGGTGGTGGTGTTGAGTTCCGGCTCCGAATAAGGGATGCCGACAATCACCATGCCGTGGTGCAGCAGCGGCAGCATCATCGAAACCAGCGTGGTCTCTTGCCCGCCGTGCAGCGTCGCGGTGGACGTGAACACGGCGGCGGGTTTACCGATGAGCGCGCCTTGCATCCACAGGCCGCCGGTGCCGTCCCAAAAATATTTCATCGGCGCGGCCATGTTGCCGAAGCGCGTCGGCGAGCCGACTGCCACGCCGATGCATTCTTGCAGATCGCGCAATTCCGCATACGGCGCGCCGCTGTCGGGGATGGCCGCCTCGACCGCCTCGCTCACCGCAGACACTTTTGGCACGGTGCGTAACCGGGCTTTTATTCCCGGCACACTCTCCACGCCGCGCGCGATAAATTGCGCCATTTGTTTGACCGCACCATAATGGCTGTAATATAAAATCAGTATTTCGCTCACGTTCGCACCCCCTGAATTTGCGACAATGCCGTAAAATTTCAAGAAAAATCTTTTAGCCACTGATGATCACGGATTGACACGGATAAAACAAAAATCTTTCAAACAAATACGGCTCGCTTGATTGGAGCATGCCTGCCGTGATTCGTTTGTGTTTTTATCCGTGTTCATCCGTGGCAATCCGTGATCATCCGTGGCTAATAACTTGCCTCAAGTTTCATCTACAATGCTGCCCATGCCCTTCAAATCCGCGCTCGATTTTATCCATTTTATTTTCAACCGCCTGTTGCTGCATCGCTGCCTGGACGTGGCGGCGAGCCTGACGTTCACCACGCTGCTGTCGCTGGTACCGCTGATCACCATCGTGCTGGTTTTGTTAACCGCGTTTCCCGCATTTTCAGATTTTTCCACGCAAATCAAAATTTTTCTGATGGCCAACATGATGCCGGAGACGGCGGGCAAAATCATCACCGGCTACATGCAACAATTCGCCGACAACGCCGCCAAGCTTACCACTATCGGCTCTGCATTTTTGGGCGCGACCGTATTCGCGCTGCTGTTCACCATCAACAGCGCGTTCAACAGCATCTGGCAAGTAAGCCGCGCGCGCCCGTGGTCGCAAGCGCTGCTGATGTATTGGGCGATGCTGACGGTGGGGCCTATCCTCATCGGCGGCAGCTTGTCGCTCACATCCTGGCTGCTGAGTTTGTCGATGGGATGGACCAAAGGCTCGCCCGCCGTGAGCCTGTTGCTGCTCGAATTTGTGCCGCTGCTGCTGACCACAATCGCGTTTACTCTGCTCTATCTGCTGGTACCCAACCGGCGCACGCCCTGGCGGCACGCGCTCATCGGCGGCCTCGTCGCCGCCGTCGCCTTCGAGCTGATGACGCGCGGCTTCGGCGCATACATCACCCGTTTCCCGACGTATAAAGCGGTGTATGGCGCGTTTGCCAGCGTGCCGATATTCTTGCTGTGGATTTATTTCTCCTGGCTGGTGGTGTTGCTGGGTGCGGTCATCGCCGCGTCGCTGTCGGGCTGGCGGCCAGGCGAATGGCGGCGCGGTGCCGCCACCCCCACCGAACTTTTTCTGGACGCGCTGCGCCTGCTGCGGGTGCTCGATGCCGCGTTCAAAACCGGCAAGGTGGAAAATTTTCACAGCTTGCGCGAGCAATTGCGCTTGGGCTACGAAGAACTGGAACAGGTATTGGAGCAACTGCGCATCGCCAATATCGCGTTGCGCGTCGGCGCGAGCGGATGGGCACTGGCGCACGATCTGGGGGAAATCACCATCGCCGATATTTATCGTTTGTTTGTGTTCCATCCTGATGCCGCCTTATTTGCGGGTCAGGACGACGACAAATTAAAAACTGTGATGGAAAATTTAAGCGTCAACCTGAACGAAAAAATGAATCTGCCGCTGGCGCAGGTTTTTAGGCAAGCTGAAACGGTGTCGCCCGCTAATGCGTAGGATGGATGAAGCGCAGCACGTAGCACTTACACAGCAGTCAGAAATTAAAACAACATCACGCTGCGAGTCGGGTTTTGTAGGTCGGGCTATGCCCGACAACTCGCACCGTTGGCGGGCATAGCCCGCCCTACAAAATCGCGTCAAATGTCGCCTATATTCCTGACTGCTGTGTAATATGGCGCGCGTTACAAACCCAAAACTTATCCCGCCGCGTTCACGGTCGGGTACGCCCAAAAGTTGCGCCACGCGGCCACCACCATGTTCGGGTATTCCGCCTGACCCAAACTGCCGTTGTAGCGTCCCAACGCGCGAAAATAATTGCCCTTTTCGATGTCCAGATAATGCCGCAGGATAGTGCAGCCATAGCGCAGGTTGACGCGCAGATGAAACAGGTTATGGTCGTTGCTCGCACCGCCGATTTCTTTCACCCAAAACGGCATCACCTGCATATACCCCTGCGCGCCCGCGCCAGACACCGCGTATTTCTTGAAACCGCTTTCCACTTGGATCAGACCCAACACCAGTTGCGGGTCGAGCCCGGCGCGCATCGCCTCGTAATGCACGGTCTTGAGAAAATCTTCGCGGTACGCTTTATCCGGGATGCGTTTGGCGAGGCGCGCCGACATCGCCGCCATCCAGGCTTCGCCTTCTACCGCCGAATCAAACACTAAACGCGGGCTGGCTTTGTCGCTCACGGCGCGCTGCATCACCGCCCGAACGCTGGCGGAAAGCGGTTCGTAAATCTGCTTGCCGGCCTGCGCCGCCATCGGGGTCAACAGCGAACACAGCAACATCCCAAGAAAAGCCGCTGTCCGCGCCGCGCCCGAAAAAACTAGCCACGGATGAACACGGATTAACACGGATAAAATCTGTTCTATGGATCGGGCTATGCACGACAAACTCATACCGTTGTCGGGCATAGTCCGACCTACAAAATCGAAAAATTTGATGTTGCTTTTATCCGTGTTCATCCGTGTTAATCCGTGGCTAAAGCCTTGCTCTCAACCCAGTTTTGATTTTAGAAAATCCAGCGCGTTTTGCAAGGGGAGCAACTGCGATTTTTCATCGCTGCGCCCCTGGTATTCGACGTTACCCTCTTTCAGCCCGCGCTCGCCGATGACGATACGGTGCGGGATGCCGATCAGCTCCATGTCGGCGAACATCACGCCGGGGCGCTCGTCGCGGTCGTCCAACAACACCTCGATCCCAGCCGCTTTGAAATCCGCGTAAAGCTTTTCGACGGCGGCCTGCACTTGCGCGCTTTTTTTCATGCCGATGGGCACCATCGCCAGCACGAACGGCGCGAGCGCGGGCGGAAAAATAATCCCGCGCGCATCGTGATTTTGCTCGATGCTTGCGGCGACGATGCGCGACACGCCGATGCCATAACACCCCATTTCCATCACCTGCGCTTGCCCCGACTCGTCCAGAAAAGTGGCCTTCATCGCGGTCGAATACTTGGCGCGCAACTGAAATATATGGCCGACCTCGATGCCGCGACAAATCTCTAATGCGCCCTTGCCGTCGGGTGAAGGGTCACCCGCGACCACGTTGCGGATGTCGGCGACTGTCTCCGGCGCAGACAAGTCACGCCCCCATTGCACCCCGGTCAAGTGAGCGTCCGCCTCGTTCGCGCCACACACAAAACCGTTCATCGCCGCGACGCTGCGGTCGGCGATGATAGACAGCTTGCTGCTGACCGGACCGAGATAGCCGGGGCGGCAACCCGTCGCCTTGACGATCTCCTCTTCGCTCGCCAGCCGAAATTCGCCCACCGCTGCAAGCTTCGCCGTCTTCACTTCGTTGAGCTGATGATCGCCGCGCAGCAGCAGCAACAGCATTTTAGGTTGTTCCCCCAGCGTCATCACCGCCAGGGTTTTCACGGTTTTTTCAACAGGCAGTTTCAAAAATGCGGCCACTTCCTCGCAAGATTTTTTGCCGGGGGTCGCTGTTTTCTGCATGGGTGCAGAGCCCGCTTCAACGGCTTGCGCTGACGGCAGTGCCTCGGCCAACTCGATATTCGCGGCGTAATCCGAGCCCGGACAAAACGCAATCGCATCCTCGCCCGAATCGGCGAGCACATGAAACTCGTGCGAGCCGCTGCCGCCAATCGCGCCGGTATCCGCCGCCACCGCGCGAAACTTCAGCCCCAAGCGTGTGAAAATACGGCTGTAAGCATCGAACATCCCCTGATACGTTTTCTCCAAACTGGCGGCATCGGCGTGAAATGAATATGCGTCTTTCATCACAAACTCGCGCGCGCGCATCACCCCGAAACGCGGGCGGATTTCGTCGCGGAATTTGGTTTGTATCTGGTATAAATTAACGGGCAGTTGCCGGTAACTTTTGATCTCGCGTCGCGCGATGTCGGTAATCACTTCCTCGTGCGTCGGCCCAAAACAAAAATCGCGCTGATGGCGGTCTTTAATCTTGAGCATCTGCGGGCCGAACACGTCCCAGCGCCCGGTCTCCTGCCACAATTCCTGTGGTTGGATGGCGGGCATCAACAACTCTATCGCACCGCTCGCATCCATCTCCTCGCGCACCACCTTCTCCACCTTACGCAACACCCGCAACCCCAGCGGCATCCACGTATAAAGCCCGCTGCCGAGACGCTTAATCAGCCCCGCGCGCAGCATCAATTGGTGGCTGATGAGTTCCGCTTCTGCCGGTGCTTCTTTGGTGGTAGATAAAAAAAATTGTGAAACGCGCATGGGCTTTCCCGATTAAACAAATTGTAGAGGCCGCATTTTACCGTAGCGCGTCATTTGATGTGGGGTACGTGTGGAGAGATGGTTGGTAGGAGCGGGCTTGCCCGCGATTGTTTATCATAGACAACAAAATCGAAATACATAAGGGCATCTCTATAAATTCAAAGTTCTAAGCAAGACGAGGCGCGAATAAAAAATGTTGACGCAGCATATGATTGATATGTAAGGAAACATTTTTTATGAGCAACGAAGTATTGCGACGAAATTTGAATTTATAGAGGTGCCCATAAGCGGTACACCGCATCGCGGGCAAGCCCGCTCCTACCATAGCCTTCTGCCAAGGCTTCAGCCCAACCACCGCTCTACGGGTGTCGTCAAAAACTCATCCACGCTGACCCCATCATTCCCTACCAGCAGCATATGGTCTGGTTTGAAAGCATCCTTGAAAGCCGTCATGCCGGGAAGCGCGTCGCGGGCGCGACCACTTTTTACTTCGATGGCAATCAGCTTGCGTCGGGCACGTACCACGAAATCGACTTCGCGATTGCGCTCGCGCCAATAGAATAGCTCGCATTGCCCGCCTGCGGCAGCGTTCGCCAGATGCGCGCCCACGGCGGATTCGGTGAGCCGCCCCCAGTGCGCCCGATCCGCTTGCGCCTCTTCAAAACGATAGCCGGAGAGCGCGGAATATAGCGCGGTGTCGAGCACTTGCAGCTTGGGGCTAGAGCCACGGCTACGCACCGCCTCACCGGCGTATTTTGGTAGCCCGGTCAACATTCCCGCCGCGCTCAAGAGTTCCAAATAATGCGCCAGCGTGGTGGTGTTGCCCGCGTCCTGCAATTGTCCGATCATTTTGGTGTACGACAGAATCTGCCCGGAATAGCGGCATCCCAACTCGAACATGCGCCGCAGCAATGCCGGTTTATCCACTCTCGACAGCAGCAGCACATCCCGCGACAGGGTGGTCTCGATGAGCGCGTCACGCACATAGCTCACCCAGCGTTCGTGGTCGCCCTCCACAGGATACCGGGCTTTGCCCATAACCAGCGAAGCCGCGCCGGGGTAGCCGCCATAAAAAATGCTTTGCGCGACCGACCAGCCGAATGCCTCGCGCATCTCCAGCGCGGACCAATGCGCGAGATGCACGACTTCAAAACGCCCCGACAAGCTTTCGGAAAGCACGCGCTGTATCAATAACGGTGCCGAACCCAGCAGCACCACTTTGACTCGGCACTTGTGTCGCGTATCTTCATCCCACAGACGCTTCACCGTTTCCGACCAACCGCTGATTTTTTGCACTTCATCTAGCACCAGCACGGCTTCGCCTTGCTCCCGCTTCAGCCGCGCAATCTCCCATTGCTGGGCGATCCACTCCGGTCCGCGCAAGGTGGGCTCGTCGGCGCTGGCGTATTGGACCGGGATGCCGACACGCTCGCACACCTGTTGCACCAGCGTAGTTTTGCCCACCTGTCGCGACCCCGCTACCACTTGGATGAAGCGGCGCGGTTCGGCGAGCCGGTCGGCAATGATTTTGAATTGGGGGCGTTGATAGGGCATTTACAAATTACTCAGTAAGGTGAGTAATTTTACGCATGGAGTAAAGCGAAGTCAAATAGATGCGGGGGAATCGTCCGCGATGCGGTTCTGATGCGGAACGCAGAACATAGGGCGCAATGCGTTACACTTTCCACGGGATTCCACAGGATACCGGGCTACGCCCATAATTGCGCCCTACGTTCTACCCCAGTTGACGGTGCAGCCCCTGCAAGTCATACACTTCCAAGCTTTGCACGTCGTGTTCCATGCCGAGACAGGCGGCGCGCGCGCCGGCCAAGGTGGTGAAGTAGGTGACGCGGCCTTGCAGCGCGGCGTGGCGAATGGCATAGGCATCTTGCACCGCGCTGCGTTTTTCTTCGACCGTGTTGATGATGAGCTGGATCTCGCGGTTTTTGATCATGTCGACGATATGCGGACGGCCTTCGGTAACTTTGTTGACGGTGCCCACGCTCAAGCCCTCTTCCGCCAATATGGTCGCCGTGCCGCGGGTGGCGCAGAGGCTAAAGCCCAGATCAATTAACGTGCGGGCGATTTCCACGACGCGCAATTTGTCGGTTTTACGCACGCTGATAAAAGCGCGACCCGACGCGGGCATTTTCACGCCCGCCGCGAGTTGCGATTTCATGAAGGCTGCGGCGAAGGTATTGCCTACGCCCATGACTTCGCCGGTGGATTTCATTTCCGGCCCCAGCGCGATGTCCGCGCCGGGAAATTTGATAAACGGGAAGACCGCTTCTTTGACGGAGTAGTAAGGAGGAATCACCTCTTTGGTCACGCCTTGCTGCTTGAGGCTGATCCCCGCCATCACGCGAGCGGCAATTTTCGCCAACGGCAAGCCTGTCGCTTTTGACACATAAGGCACGGTGCGCGAGGCGCGGGGATTGACTTCGAGCACATAGACCACATTGTCCTGGATAGCGAATTGGATGTTCATCAGGCCGACGACGTTGAGCGCGTGCGCCATCGCTTTGGTCTGGCGGCGCAATTCGTTTTGCAGCTCATCCGACAAACTGAACGGCGGCAACGAGCACGCCGAATCGCCCGAATGCACCCCGGCTTGTTCGATGTGCTCCATGATGCCGCCGATGAGCACATCCGCGCCATCACAAATCGCGTCCACATCGACCTCTATCGCGTCGTTCAAAAAACTATCGAGCAGCACCGGCGAATCGTTAGAAACTTTTACCGCCTCGCGCATATAGCGTTCGAGATCGCGCTCTTCGTGGACGATTTCCATGGCGCGTCCTCCCAGCACATAGCTGGGCCGCACCACCAGCGGGTAGCCGATTTCGGCAGCGGCTTGGATCGCGGCCTTGGGGGTTTTGGCGGTGCGGTTGTTGGGTTGTTTCAAGCCGAGCTCGTGCAGCATTTGCGAGAAGCGTTCGCGGTCTTCGGCGCGGTCGATGTCTTCCGGCGTGGTACCGATAATCGGCACGCCGTTGGCGGCGAGATCGCGCGCTAATTTCAGCGGCGTTTGCCCGCCGTATTGCACAATCACACCCACCGGCTTTTCGATGGCGACAATTTCCAGCACATCTTCCAACGTCACCGGCTCAAAATACAAACGGTCGGAGGTGTCGTAATCGGTGGACACGGTTTCGGGGTTGCAGTTGACCATGATGGTCTCGAAGCCGTCCTCGCGCAACGCCAGCGCGGCGTGGACACAGCAATAATCGAACTCGATGCCCTGGCCGATGCGGTTGGGGCCGCCGCCCAGCACCATGATTTTCTTTTTCTGCATGGGCTGGGCTTCACACTCGTCCTCGTAAGTCGAATACATATACGCGGTGTCGGTGGCGAACTCTGCGGCGCAGGTATCGACGCGCTTGTACACCGGGCGGATTTTCAGTTGGTGGCGCCGGGCGCGAATTTTTTTCTGGCGAGTACCCAGCAGCGCCGCCAAACGCTTGTCGGAAAATCCGCTGCGCTTTAATCGGCGCAAAGTGCCCGCATCCATCTCGTCGATATTCTTGCCCTTGATGGCTTGTTCCTGCTTGACCAAATCTTCGATTTGCGCGAGAAACCACGGATCGATGTCGGTCAATTGATGTATCTCGGCGAAGCTCATGCCTATCCTAAAAGCGTCGGCGACATAAAAAATCCGCTCCGGCCCGGCATCGCCCATTTCGGTTTCGATCTTGTCCTGGTCGGTGGATTTTTCATCGAAGCCATCCACGCCGATCTCAAGGCCGCGCAGGGCTTTCTGCATGGATTCTTGAAAGCTGCGGCCTATGGCCATCACTTCGCCCACCGATTTCATTTGCGTGGTCAAACGGTCGTTCGCGCGCGGGAATTTTTCAAACGCGAAACGCGGGATTTTGGTGACGACATAATCGATCGACGGCTCGAACGACGCGGGGGTCGCTCCCTGCGTAATGTCGTTTTTTAATTCGTCGAGGGTGTAACCCACCGCCAATTTGGCGGCGATTTTGGCAATCGGAAAACCGGTGGCCTTAGAGGCGAGCGCACTGGAGCGCGACACGCGCGGGTTCATTTCGATCACCAACATGCGCCCGTCTTTGGGGTTGATGGCAAACTGCACGTTGGAGCCGCCCGTCTCCACGCCGATCTCGCGCAGCACCGCGATGCTGGCGTTGCGCATGATCTGATATTCTTTGTCGGTGAGCGTTTGCGCGGGCGCGACGGTGATCGAATCGCCGGTGTGGATGCCCATCGCGTCGATGTTTTCGATCGAGCAGACGATGATGCAATTATCGTTTTTATCGCGCACCACTTCCATCTCGAACTCTTTCCAGCCGATCACCGATTCTTCGATCAGCAATTCTTTGGTGGGCGAGACTTCCAGCCCGTGTTCGCAGATCGTCAAAAATTCTTCGCGGTTATACGCGATGCCACCGCCCGACCCACCCATCGTGAACGAAGGCCGGATAATCGCCGGATAGCCCACCATCGCTTGCACTTGCAAGGCCTCTTCGACGCTGTGGGCGATGGCGGAGCGCGCCGACCCCAAGCCGATTTTGGTCATAGCTTGTTTGAATTTTTCGCGGTCTTCGGCTTTATCGATGGCCTCGCGCGATGCGCCGATCAACTCGACATTGTATTTTTCCAGCACGCCGTGCCGGGCTAAATCGAGCGCGCAATTCAACGCGGTCTGCCCACCCATGGTCGGCAACAGCGCGTCGGGTTTTTCAATCGCAATAATTTTTTCGACCATGCGCCAAGTGATCGGCTCGATGTAAGTGGCATCGGCCATGTCCGGGTCGGTCATGATCGTGGCCGGATTCGAGTTCACCAAAATCACCCGATAGCCTTCCTCGCGCAACGCCTTGCAGGCTTGCGCGCCGGAATAATCGAACTCGCACGCCTGGCCGATGACGATGGGGCCCGCGCCGATGATGAGGATGGATTTTAGGTCGCTGCGTTTAGGCATATCGCGCTATTCCTGTATAAAGCCGATACGTTTTTTCTTGGGTTGCGGGGGAGGAGCCATCAACTCGCGGATCGCTTCGAACACGACTTTGAATTGCGCGGCTATTTTTTTGTAGGGCGGAAAAGCGTAGCGCATTCCGCCGAATGCTACACCCCATCCGGCGGATAACGCCTGCGGCTCATCCGCCCTACAAAGCATGGCAACGCCTTGCTCGGTAAAAGCGTGGGGCGGCACTCTGGAGCCACCCCAACTTGAGGTCACAATTTGTGACCTCAAGAATGTAAACTCTTGACTTGTAAGCTTAAATGCAAAATCTTCCGGGAAGCGTTCGATGTTGCGCTGCACTGCCTGCATCAGCACTTTAGTTTCAACCTGATAGAGCGCGGCCAAATCATGCGACAACATCACACGCTGCCCGCGCAGAGAATAAACTCGCCCTTCGATACCTTCTACAAGCTGTCCGGGCAACAGCACGGGTTTCTTATTTGCCAACTTGGCCACCATAATTTTTCACCCCATGTTTATCTTGTTCCTACGCGACACCGTTGAGCACAAAGAAAATATAAGGTCACAATCTGTGACCTTGCAACCTTAACGCTTTGTATTGCCACAATCTTGAAATCACAATTTGTGACTTCAAGATTTCGCCATCCCCATCATGTTCACAAACCGATCAAACAAATAATCGGCCTCGTGTGGTCCCGGGCTGGCTTCGGGGTGGCCTTGAAAACAAAACGCGGGGCGGTCGGTGAGTTCGAAGCCTTGCAGGCTGTCGTCAAATAGGGAGATGTGCGTGACCCGCGCCGTGCTCGGCAAGCTCGCCGCATCCACCGCAAAGCCGTGGTTCTGGCTGGTAATCATCACTTTTTTCGTCGTCACATCTTGCACCGGATGATTCGCGCCGTGATGGCCGAATTTCATTTTAAGGGTGTTCGCGCCGACGGCGAGCGCGAGAATTTGGTGTCCCAAACAAATGCCGAACAACGGGATTTTTTTCTCCAATAGTTTTTGCGTGGCAGCGATAGCGTAATCGCAAGGCGCGGGATCGCCGGGACCGTTGGATAAAAATATGCCGTCAGGTTGCAACACCAACACTTGCTCGGCGGTGCTTTGCGCGGGCAGCACGGTGACGCGGCAACCGCGTTGCGCCAATTTTCTGAGGAGGTTGCGTTTGATGCCGAAGTCGAGCGCGACCACATGGAAACGAGGATTTTCTTGGGAAACATAAGCTTTGCCCAACACCCATTCGCCCTCGCGCCACTCATAAGATTTTTGGCAACTCACCACTTTCGCCAAGTCCATGCCGTTCAAACCGGCGAAGGCACGCGCGCGTTCCAGCGCGGCAGATTCATCGACATCGCCCGCCATGATGCAGCCGTTCTGCGCGCCCTTTTCGCGCAAAATGCGCGTCAATTTGCGCGTGTCGATGCCGGCAATCGCCACGATATTTTGTCTTTTGAGATATGCGTCCAGGGTTTCGGTCTGCCGCCAGTTGCAGGATAGCAGCGGTAAATCTCGGATGATGAGACCGGCGGCGTGAATTTTGCCGCCCGCGTCCGGCATATGATTCGATTCGGTGTCTTCGGCGTTGATGCCAGTGTTGCCGATGTGCGGGTAGGTGAGCGTGACGATTTGCTGGCAGTAGGAAGGGTCGGTGAGAATTTCCTGGTAGCCTGTCATGGCGGTGTTGAACACCACCTCGCCGGTGCTCGCACCCGCCGCGCCAATGGAAGCGCCATGAAATAGTGTCCCATCGGCGAGCGCGAGAAGTGCGTGCGAGGATGAAGACGGGGGGGACACGGGTGACGCTCCTTAATTGCTGCTTGTAGCGTGATTCATAGATAGCGAGACAAAATGAAACGAATGGATTTTCTCGTCTGGCGAGGCGCGCGGAGGCGCATAGTTATTCATATGCAACGACGAGCAACGAAGCCAGGCGGGAAAAGACATCGTTTCATGTTTCGATATCTATGAGTCACGCTATTAAACTGGACGTGGAAAGCGGGACAGGTGTCAGAGGACAGAGGACAGAGGACAGAGGACAGTAATGTTGGCGACACTTCGTGCCATTTTAATAAAAACCACGAAGTGGTTCTAACTAATCTGTCTTCTGCTTTCTGTCTTCTGTCCTCCGAAGTCTGTCCCGCTTTACTTGAATCATGGGCGAATTATACGCTAAATCCGGGTTCCGTAGGTCGGGCTTTAGCCCGACACCCCGCTCATAAACTCATTCCGTTGTCGGGCTGAAGCCCGACCTACAGCCCCTACAAACCCAACACATCTTGCATATCGAACAGGCCGTTTTTCTTGTCCGCCAAAAAACGTGCGGCGCGCAACGCGCCCATCGCAAACGTCGCGCGGCTGCTGGCCTTGTGGGTGATTTCGACGCGCTCGCCCAGACCCGCGAACAGCACCGTGTGGTCGCCGACGATGTCGCCGCCGCGCACCGTGGCAAAGCCGATGGCATCATCGGCGCGCTCGCCGGTATGGCCTTGCCGCGCATACACCGCCACTTCATCGAGTTTTTGTCCGCGCGCTTTCGCCACCACCTCGCCCATGCCCAGCGCGGTGCCCGACGGCGCATCGACTTTATGGCGATGGTGCGCTTCGATGATTTCGACATCAAAGCCTTCGTGCAGAATTTTCGCCGCGATCTCCAGCAATTTGAAAGTCACATTTACGCCCACGCTCATATTGGGCGCGAACACGATAGCGATGTCTTGCGCGGCTTCCCCCAACATTATTTTTTGCTCGGCGGAAAATCCGGTGGTGCCGACGACCATGTTGATCCCCGCGGCGCGGCACACGTAGAGATGCGCGAGCGTCGCTTCGGGGCGGGTGAAGTCGATCAACACATCGCAACCGCCGAGCGCCACCGCCACCTCGGCGCGCACCAAGATGCCCTCGTGCGTGTCGCGCGACGCACCGATGAGCTCCCCCGCATCCTTGCCCAAATAGGGGCTATCCGCCCGCTCCAGCGCCGCTGCAAGGCGCATATCCGGGGCTTGCGCGACCAACTCCAGCAGGGTGCGCCCCATGCGACCGCTGCTGCCGGCGATGGCAATTTGTAAAGTGTTCATGGATTATTGGGCGTGTCCCTGTGGGTGCGAATTTATTCGCACGTCAGCACCCTCATCGGGCGGTGATGTGCGAATAAATTCGCACCCACAGGGAGTTGCAACCGTGATTTGTGGTTTCATCGTTTCAACACCATTTTTGTAACTATCATTACAAGCCGATCTTTTCCAACATCCTGCCGAAAAAGCCCTTTTGCTTGGCGGGTGGGTTCGGCGGTGTGTTGTCCGAGGCGCTGTCATTTTTCGCTTTTGATTCCGCAGGCTTAATCTGCGAAACTGCCGATGTAGCGGAGTCGGGTGAAACCGTAATATCGTATTTCTCTGCCGGTGCAGGCGGACGCAGCGGAGCCGGCGGTTGCATCATCTCAGACGATGGCTGCACCCTCATCGGCGCAGCTTGCCCCCCTGGCGGCGCGACCATGACCGGCGCGGGCGCAGCCGCTTTCGGCGACAGGGGCGCAGGCACGGCAATGGGTGCGGTGACTGGTGCTGCGAGAGGTGCAGGCATGGTGACATTTTTAATGGGTGTCGGCGCGGGCGCGGGTGCTTGAGTGCTATTGCCTGCAGGCGCCCCGCCGCCCGCCTCGACGCGAATCATTTTGTCGCCCGCGAAAAACACCGCCAGCTTGCGTTCTTCTATCAGCTTGCCGCGCTGTTCGAGGCGATAAACGTAATCCCAGCGATCCGCGTGAAACGCATCGGCGATCAGCGGCGACCCCAGCGCCAGGCGCACTTGCGCGCGCGTCATGCCGGGTTTGACCTTCGCCAGCATTTCGGGTGTCACCACGTTGCCCTGCTGAATTTCCATTTTATAAGGCGCGAGCGGCACAGAGGTGCAGGCCCCCAAGGTAACCAACAGTAACAACAAAGAAATTTTAGTGAGCATGGGGGGAATGGATGAGTGGGTTAAATCTAGGTTTATGGGTCGTTTCCAACAAATTGCCTAAGCGGGGCGGGAACGATATGATACAACAAATCATTTCACCAAGAGCATCCACCTAATTCCAATTCTCGATAGAAACGACCCCAATTTCCCCGTAGGTCGGGCTTTAGCCCGACAGCGGTGGCACAGCCCGACAGCGGTGGCACGTCGGGCTGAAGCCCGACCTACGGATTTACGTTCCTTTTAACGAGAAATAAAATAAGCCAGCATGAGCACCCAAGACGACCTCAAGACCATCGGCCTCAAAGCCACCCTGCCGCGCCTGAAAATTCTAAGCCTGTTTGAAAAAAGCGCGGTGCGGCATTTGTCGGCGGAAGATGTACATAGAACACTGGCCAGCGAAGGCGAGGAAGTGGGCTTGGCCACGGTGTATCGCGTGTTGACCCAATTCGCGCAGGCGGGGTTGCTGGAGCGCCACCATTTCGAAAGCGGCAAGGCGGTATTCGAGCTCAACCGCGGCAGCCACCACGACCATCTGGTGTGCCTGCAATGCGGCAAAGTGGAAGAATTCTTTGATGCCGAAATCGAAAAACGCCAAATCAAAATCGCGCGAGAACGCGGTTTTGCGATCTTTGACCATTCGCTCTCGCTTTACGCGGATTGCATCAAAAGCGATTGCCCGCACCGCAAGACCTGACCCAATACTGTTAGATTAAGCCGTTCGTGGTGAGCCTGTCGAACCACTAGCACCCTTCGACAAGCTCAGGGCGAACGGTGGGGGAGGACAAATCTAACAGTATTGAGACCTGACCGCGGCACCCAGCTTTATTCCGTTTGCAAGCGATTCCGCCAAGACTGACACAGCGCGACCAACCCCTGTGCGGCCTCTATCGCCGCCAGCAACGCCGCAAAACGCAATTCGGGCTGATCGGGATATTCGTGCGCCAAACGGTTGCGCACCTCTCGCCAAAAAAGCCAGCTATCCACATCCAGAAAACCCAGCTTTTCCAAGCGGTTGAGCCGGTCGCGCATCGGGCTTTCTTCAAACGGCTCGCGCAAACTCGCCAGTGTTGCCGGAATAAGTCGCTCGCCAACAGCATCCTGCAATTTGATAAAACGAAACAATATTTGATCCACCAAGCGTACCTGGGCACGCTCATTTTCCAATGCCGGCCAAGTCGTCGCAGGGGATGCCTGCCATTCGGCAAGCGCCTGCACCAGTACCGTCGAATGGCTGGCAACTTCGGCCAGCGCGGTGGCCAGCTTATCGGCGGGCCTCATACTTGCACCAGCTTGATGCCTTCGCGCTTGGCTCGCGCCACCACGCTACGCGCATCGGGCTGATCTTGCGCCGTCATCACCACGTCTATGCGCTGCTCGTCAAGCAAGCGGTAGAGCCGCGTCACAAAACGGCTGCGGCGGCGCACCCATTCTTCGGCGGGCAGAGAGGCGGGCAACTCCACCAGAAGATCGATATCCCCGCCGCGCTTGGCATCATCCACACGCGAGCCGAACAAAAATACCCCGGTGCCGGGGATAAAGGCATGCTGCGCCGCTTGCGTAACAGCAGTGATTTCTTTGGGTTGTAATCTCATCGGTCAAACAAAAAAATCATAGTCCAAATCGGCTAGGTAAAGAAATGATACAAGAAATTCAAATAAAAACGGGGAAAGTTTATTTCTAAACTTTCCCCGTGGGTATTGCATGATTCTGTCGGGTTACGACGCTGCGCGTCTAACCCAACCTACGCGCTCGGTTTACGTAGGGCGGATGAGCCGAAGGCGTTTCCACGGGATACCGGGTTACGCCCATAATCCGCCGTAGCCGTCCCATGCGGCGGATGACGCTACGCTTATCCGCCCTACGCGGGCTGACGGCGGTGGGAAAGAAATCGTAATTCCAATTCCCGATAGAAACGACCCTAATTTCCCCGTAGGTCGGGCTTTAGCCCGACGTTCCACCGATGTCGGGCTAAAGCCAGACCTACGAATTCACGCTTTTTTTAACCCAGATTATCCATTAGCCTAAGAACCGTTCGCCCTGAGCCTGTCGAAGGGTGCTTGTGGTTCAACAAGCTCATCACGAACGGGCATTTCTGGGTTCCGTTTCGGCTAATGGATAATCTGGGTTTAATGGTAAATGGAATAACTGATGCGCGGTCAAGGGGCGAAAAAAACGGGGAAAGTTTATTTCTAAACTTTCCCCGTGGGGTGCGAGTTGCTTGGTTCGGTTTACGAAAGGCGGATGAGCCGAAGACGTTTCCACGGGATACCGGGTTACGCCCATAATCCGCCGTAGCCGTCCCATGCGGCGGATGACGCTACGCTTATCCGCCCTACGCGGGCTATTTGCCGATTAGAAACCAGCAGACAACATGAACGTGGTCAGCGCGTTGCCTGTGCCTCCATCGCATCTGGCTGGCGCAGCTACTGCCGGCAGCGCCGCCGCTATCGTCGCACAATCAGCAGCACTCACCGTATTGTAGGCACTACCACTGTATTTGCTATGCGTCAGATGGAGACCGACGTTTTGGGCAATTTTGTAGTTCAACCCGAAAGTGAACGCATTGTCGCCATTCATTTGCGGCAAGCCCGCAACCGCCGTACCATTAAACGCACCGGCGGCTTGTCCGTTATCACCCTTGCGATACGCTGCCAGCAAGGTAACATGCGGGTTATGGCTGACACCCAGCTCGGCGGTAATCGTAGTTGCCTTAACGTCGTTGGGGAGTCCGTTAAAGCCGTTCGCAATGATCGCGCCCACTGGTGTCCCTTTTGCCTTGCCATGCGTGAAATACACTCCCAGCGGCATTCCGGCAACTTCGCCTTGTGCCTGCAGGTCAAACGCAACTGCTTTGTAGTCCTTACCCGGTGTTAACGGCACACCATCCGATGCCGTGCCAGTCCACGACTGGAACCCCATGCCCATATCCCAGCCGCCCCAGTTGGGCATGTAGGCCGCACGCAGATAATTTGCCGTCGGTGAAACACCTTCCAGCCCGTTAGCAGTTGCGGCATGCGTGGGCGAATACTTGGTCAGGTTGACATACCATGAAGGATCCGCGATTACCAGCGCGAAGCCACTGGCTGCTGCCCCAGTACCGATATATTGCTGCGCTGAAATGTCCCCGCCATGCTCGTTGACGCGGATATTGCGAACCGCACCGGTGGAAAGCAACTCAAAGCCATAACTCGCGCCTAGGCCATCTGTGGTAAACGGTATCACACCGGCTTTCACTCCCCCCATGTCAAACATCATCGGGATTTTGAAGCCCGCCAACACGCCACCAGGACTTGCTGCTGGATTAGACTGAATATTGGCACCCAATTGACCTTCGATCAGGAAGCCGATGTTTTCCGTGACCCGACCGCCGAGCAGCAGCGCGAATTCGTCCGGGAACTGGAGTTCGCCGCTATTGGTGGTGCGGGTTCCAACCACCTCTGTGCCGTTGGTTTTCTGATAACGAATTTTGGTGTAAATACTGGCGTTCAACTGGGCAGGCAGCGAAAAGTGCTCGCCTTCGATTTTGGCTTGTGCGCCCATCAAGGTGTAGCCGTTGGCCTTAAACGAGCGCCCGAACGCGTTCAGCGCGGGGTATTTTTGGAAATGGCAAGACGTGCATGCCATGCCGACTTGACGCGCGAACGCGGGAACCGCATGGCTGCTAGTGGATGCCGCCCACGCGCCGACTGCGGCGGTGGCCAGCAGTAGTGTTTTTAATTTGGTATTCATCTAAATCCCCTTTAGGGCACCTCTATTAATTG